>Ga0272449_1001391_pt1 | contig 24954 bp, 14 predicted proteins | sample YNPCB0241_FD_198679 | JGI IMG/M metagenome (GOLD analysis project Ga0272449, IMG submission 198679) | Hot spring sediment microbial communities from Yellowstone National Park, WY, United States - YNP-CB-024-1 | ecosystem: Environmental > Aquatic > Thermal springs > Hot (42-90C) > Sediment... | reverse complement strand
CTTTATGACGGGCGCAACAAGACCTTCTTCTTCCATAACTTCGAGTACACGCGCGTGCGCAACTTCACCTCGACCTCCTTCAGCACGCTGCCGACCAAGGATTTCAAAGAAGGCAACTTCGCGCGCCTGTTCGATCCCAACTTCACCGGCAACGCGAATTCGGGCAAGGTGATTGGAACCGACGCGTTGGGCCGCCCCGTGGTCTTCGGCGCCATCTACGACCCCACGACCTCTCGACAGGTCGGGAACACCTGGGTGCGGGATCCGTTCCCGGGCAACGTCGTGCCCAAGACCCGCTGGAGCCCGGTCTCGCAGAAGATCCTGGAGCTGGCGCCGATTACGGATCCGATCTTCGACACGATGCTGAACAACATTCCCAGCCTTGCGGCCTGCTGCCCGGTGTTCGGCGAGAAGATGCTCACCATTCGCGGTGACCATAACTTCTCAGCAAGCCACCGCCTCGCGGTGACCTTCAACCGCAACTTCCGCGCGCGGAACAACTCGCCCGGCGGCCGCTGGGGCAAGCCTCCGGGGACTCCGACCGGAGTCTACCAGTGGCAGGAAACGCCGGGAACCTTGGGCCGCGTGGCCTACGACTGGACCATCAGCCCCACTGTGCTCAACCACCTGGCGGCCGGCTACAACCGCTTCGGCAACAAGAACCAGAGCGTGTTCGTGGATCAGGGCTGGCCCCAGAAGATCGGCCTTCAGAATGTGCCAGGCACCCACTTCCCGGCGCTCTGGTTCACGGCCGGCGCCGTTTATCAGGGCCGGGGCATCGGCGCCGGCGGGCGACTGGGGTCCCACCTGGCCGGCGGCAGCTACAACGGTTCCACGATCTACCAGGACGACGTGACCATCATTCGCGGCAGGCATAACTTCAAGCTCGGCATCGAGCAGCGTCGCTACTACTACAACACGCGCCCGCGCGGCGGCGAATCAGGCCAGTTCTACTTCTCCCCCGCGCAGACCGCACTGCCCGGTTTCACCACGCAAACCGGTCATTCCTTCGCCAGCTTCCTGCTGGGCGCTGTTTCCAGCAGCAGCCGGGCAGTTGTGACCACTTATTTCGGCCACCGCTGGCGTTCCACCGGCTGGTACTTCATGGATGACTGGAAGATCACGCGGAAGCTCACCCTGAACCTAGGTCTGCGTTGGGAGACGGTCGGAGGGCTGTTCGAAGTGGCGCGCCGCCAGGCGAATTTCAGCTTCGATCGGCCGAACCCGCGCGCGGGCAACCGTCCCGGCGCTCTCGTCTGGGTGGACGAGCTGAACCGCAAGAGCTTCCAGGATCGCTACTGGTGGTTGATGTCGCCCAAGTTCGGCCTGGCTTACGCCATCAGCAACAAGCTGGTGTTCCGTGCCGGCTACGGCATCAACACGACGGCGCCGCTGAGCAACGACTGGGGCTTTGCGGGCGGATACGGTTTCAACGGCACCATTTCCGTCAGCTCAGCCACCGTGCCTTTGCGTTTCGCCGAGGAGCCGGTGATGTGGTTGCACGATCGCTACCCGGACTTCCGCGGAACGCTGCCTAACAAAGACCCCTCGATTGCCAACGGCACGGGCGTAAATTACTTCGCTCGCGACTCGAACCGCCTGGCTTACGTGCAGAACTGGAGCCTGGGCTTCCAGTACCAGTTGCCGCAGTCCTTCGTGCTCGAGATCAACTATATCGGCAACAAGGGCACGCGGCTGGAAGCGGAAGGACTCGACGAACTGAACGCCGTGCCAGTGAGCGTGCTGGCCATGGGACAGACTCTCACCGATCCGTGGACGCCCGCCTCCGGCGTTCCGCAGCCCTACCCCGGCTTCACCGGTACGGTTCTCCAGGCTCTCAGGCCGTTCCCGCAGTACACCGGCATCGGCCAGCAGTTCGCCAACTTCGGCACTTCCCTTTACAACTCGCTCCAGATGCAGTTGACGCGACACTTCCGACAGGGTCTCGGCGTACTGGCGGCTTACACCTGGTCGAAATGGATCGCGCTATCGCCCAGCGCCTTGGATGGGATCACACCTGCTGATGTCTTCAACCGCCGCCTGGAGCGCAGCATCAACAGCTACGGCTACCCGCATTACTTCAAACTCACCTGGATCTACGAGATCCCGGTGGGCAAGGGCCGTCGCTGGGATCTGGGCAAGGTGGCCAACCAGGTTCTGGGCGGCTGGAACCTGACGGCGAACCACCAGATCCGTTCCGGCTCGCCGCTCTCGATTTCCGTGGGCGGCTTGGTGTCCAACCCGCTGGGCGCGGCACGGCCCGATCTGGTGCCCGGGGAGAAGATCATTATCAACCACGACGCACCGATCAACTTCCGTGGCGTGCAGGGCGGCGTGGCCTACCTCAATCGCAACGCGTTCGCCCTGCCGCCCGTGCATCCGGGCGGGCGTAACGTGATTCAGCGCCTGGGCACGCTCGGTCCGGTGCTGCCTAACATTCGCGGGCCGCACTATACCGGCGAAGACATCGGCATCGAAAAGACCTGGAAGATTGACGAGAGCAAGAGCTTCGAGCTGCGCGGTGTCTTCCTGAACCCGTTCAACCGCCACGGCCGTGGCAACCCGGTGACCGACCTCTCCAGCCCGTTCTTCGGGCAAATCACCGGACCGCAGGTCGGCCCGCGCAACATCGAGCTTTCCGCCCGGATCACTTTCTGACTGAGACCGACTCGTCCGGAACCTCCGCGCCCCGGCGTGCCGGGGCGCTTTTTTGTTGGCGCTCAAGACGCCGGCGGCTTCGGGCGATGAGGGATGAGGGGAGGCCCTCTTTGTGAGTGGCGCTATCGCGATGCTGCCCAACAGCAGCCGGGAGCAGCGCGTCGCGGCTTGCTTGCGCGAAATCCGGCAGCAGCCGGATTTTCCCGCCTTTGCCCACCAGATCTCCCGGCTCATGCAAGTCCTGGATGACGAAGAGACCTCCCTGCGCCGTCTGACCGGCATCATTCTAAAGGACTTCAGTCTCACGCTGAAGATCCTGCGCACGGCCAACTCGGCGCACTACAACCGCTCCGGCAAGCCCATCGTCAGCGTATCGCACGCGGTCGCCTTGCTGGGCGCCGACGCCATCCGGAACCTGGCTGCAAGCCTGCTCCTGTTCGATCACTACCGGCGGCACTCCCCGGGTTTGAAGCAACTCATGCTGCTGTCACTGCTCACCGCCGCGCAGGCTCGGGAGATTGCGGCTCGTGCAGATTACCCCCGCCGCGAGGAGGCTTACATCTGCGGCATGTTTCACAACCTGGGCGAGGTCCTGACGGCATGCTACAAACCACGGGAGTACGCCTCCATTCTGGTGCTGATGAGGGAGCAGCGTTGCAGCGAAGACGAGGCTGCGCTGAGGGTCCTCGGCTTCCGATACGCGGACCTGGCGCAGGCTGCCTGCCGCGAGTGGAACTTGCCGGAGCGGGTCATCCAGTCCATGGATCCAGCCGCCCTGCGGACCAGCCAGGGAACAACCGGTCTGCTCGCCAGAATTGCCGCTTGCAGCCACGCCATGACCACCGCCGTCCACCGCAGCGATCCCTCCGCCGGGCGCACACGCCTGCGCCGGGTGATCGAAGAATTTGGTCCGCAGCTCGGCCTGGATCCGGAAAGCGTTCGCGGCATAATCGAAGCCGGGATTCAGGAGACGCGGGAAACCTTCGCCATTCTTCGCGTGCCGCTGGACGAACTCAGACTGAAGCGACACACGGAGGCGGTGCTGGAAGACTGGGGCGGTTCGGTTCCGCTCGAATCGGCACTGGTTGCGCCCTCCTGCGGACAAGCTGCTCTGGAAGAGCTCACCCAGGAGATCGAGTGGGTCCTCTCGGCGAGGCGCGATTGGGAACTCAGTCAGATCATCCTCATGATCGTGGAAGCGATCTATCGCAGCGAGGTCTTCGATCGCGTTCTGTTCTGCCTGTTAGATCCCGCCTCGGAAACCATGCAGGGCCGCATGGGCTTGGGCGAGGGAGTTGACGCTCTGCGCGAGCGATTTCGGCTCGTAGTGGGGCCGGGGAACGGCCTGCTCAGTCAGGCCCTGCTGAACCGCCGCACCCTCCTGCTGTCGGTGGAGAACCCGCTCTCGGAGGAAGAGGTCCGGGGGTTGCGGGAGCGGGGCGTCAGTTGCTTGGGACTTTTCCCGATTGTCGTGGATGACGTCCTGGTCGGGTGCCTGTACGCGGAGCGCACGGGGCAGGGGCGGGATCCCGAGGCGCGAACCTTCGAGTGCTTCAACCGCCTGCGGCACCTGGCGGCGCGCGCCATTGCTTTGAGCCGGCAGGGGCGCCGCTCCAAGGAACCGGCGCCCGGCGACGGCATCTAAAGGATTGGCGCTCCGGGGCAATAACCTCGACTGCGGTACTATCGTCTTTTAGTTCTGGGCGAGCAACCCCGGGGTGCAACCGCTGAACTGTACCCCGCGAGTGGCGGCCATGACGAGCCATCCCAAACAAAGCAAAGCGGATAGCCAGCGCCGGGCCAAACGGGTGGCGATCGGGCTGGCTGTTGCGGGAGTCTTGGCGGCGCTGGGCGGTATCTGGGCCTGGCAGGCGTGGAAGTCTGCCCGGCCAGTGACGCCTGCGGCCGCTGCAATCCGTACGGCCAAGGTTCACCAAGGGCGGGTGGAACATACGATCCGTCTGACGGGCGTCACAGCCGCGGAGCGTTACGCCGGTTTGGTCGCTCCCCAGTTGCGGGGCAGCCGCGGGGGCGGCGGACTGAACGTAAGCATCGCTTCGCGGACTTCCCGCACCTACTCGATCTCGGGGACCTTCGCCAGCACCAGCAGTTCGTCCACCACGACCTCGGCCTCCACAGCCTCTCGGGCCAGCACCAGTGGGACCAGCACGGCCTCCACCAGCGGCGAGAGCGGCGGCTCGGAGCAAGCGAGCGCAGGTGGAGGCGGTGGGGGCGGCGGTCGCGATTCTGGTTCCTTGGCGCGTTCCGTGGGTGGCATGACTCTGGCTCGCGTGGGCGGAGGCGGTGGCAGTAGCAGCGTCTCCTCCGGGGGAGGCGGCCGTGGCGGAGGCGGAGGAGGCGGCGGCTTCAGCCTCGGTCTTTCCCGCGGCGGCAGCGATTTTACGCTCACCTTGGAAAAAGTGGTTCCCCCGGGCACCTTCGTGCGCAAAGGCGACGTGGTGGCCGAGTTCGACCGCCAGTACATGCTCACGCGGCTCGACGATTACCGCGCCACCATGGACCAGGTAGAGGCCGGGATGCGCATCCTCGAAGCGGACCTGGAGGTGGAGCGCAAGAGCCACCAGCAGAGCATCGAGGCGGCGAAAGCAGATCTCGAGAAGGCCCGCATTGACTTGAAGACGGTGCCGGTGCAATCGGCCATCATGACCGAGAGGCTGAAGCTGCTTGCCGAGCAGGCCGAAGCCAAGTACAAGCAACTGCTCAAGGAGGTCAGCCTGAAGGAGATCACCTACGCCGCGGACCGCCGCATCGCCGAGCTGGAACGCCAGCAGGCTTTGAATGAGCTGCGGCGCGCCGAAGCCAATGCTGACCGCTTGCTGGTACGCGCCCCCATTGACGGCGTCGTGGTCATGGAGAGCATCTTTCGCAGCGGCGAGATGGCGCGCATCCAGGCCGGCGATCAGTTGCAGCCCGGCATGCTTTTCATGCGGATCGTGGACATGAGTTCCATGCTCGTGCAGGCCCGGGCCAATCAGGTGGACGTGGAGCGGCTCCGCATCGGCCAGCGGGCCAGGATCCGTTTCGATGCCTATCCGGATCTGGAGTTGCCCGCCCATGTCCATGCCATTGCGCCCATGCCTACCTCGGGCGGCTTCCGGGCTTCCTACGTCAAGGAAGTGCCGGTTGTGCTCAAGATTGACAAGCTGGATCCGCGCGTGATTCCCGACCTGTCGGTGAGCGCCGATGTGGTCCTGGAGGAAGAAGATTCCGCTGTGGTGGCGCCGCTGGCGGGAATTTTCCGCGATTCCCCGGATGGCGTTCCCTACGTCTTCGTGCAAAAACCCGGCGGCTGGGAGCGGCGCCCGGTCGAGCTGGGCGTCAGAAATCACATTTATGCGGCTGTCCGCTCCGGTTTGCGGCCTGGCGAGGTCATTGCGTTGGAGCGGCCGCCGGTAGGGGGTAAGTAAGCGGTGGCGTCCAAGAACCTGAAATCCAAACCGAGACTGGGCAAGGCAGGCCCGTCCCGCCGCAGCAAGATCATCGGCTGGACGGTGGCGCTGGTCCTGCTGGGGGGCGGTGGCTACGCCGCCTACTACTACGCTGGCGTCACGGAGGTCGAGATACCGACTGCGCGGGTCCGGCGCGGCGACTTCCTGATCAGCGTTCGCACGCGTGGCGAAATCCGTTCTACGCGTTCCGTGATCCTGACCGCGCCCCAAGTGCCCGATCCGCGCATCGTGCGACTGGCCGAGTCGGGCAAGCCGGTCAAGAAAGGCGACGTGGTCGTCGAGTTCGACACTGCCCAGCAGGAGCAGTACTATCTCGAGCGCGCCACCAGCGTGCGCACGGCCGACAGCCAGATCATCCAGACCCAGGCCTCGCACCGCATCATTGACGAGCAGGACGCCATGAGCCTGATGCAGGCCGAGTACGATCTGGAGCGGGCCAAACTGGAGGCCAGCAAAGCCGAGATTCTCTCGGAGATCGAGGGGGCAAAGAACTGGATCAATGTGGGCATTTCCGAGGGCAACCTCACCCAGATCAAAACCATCATCAAGTCCCACAAGGTCACGCAACAGGCGGACATCGAGCGGCTCCAGCAAAGCAAGAACAAGGCCGTGCGCGACATGGAGCGGGCCAAGGACTACCTGAGCAAGATGGTGATCACGGCCCCCATTGACGGGATCGTGAACATCCTGCCCAACTTCCGCGCGGGCGGATCGTTCGGCTCCATGCCGCCGCCTTTCAAGGAGGGAGACCGGGCCTGGACGGGCGCCGCCATCGCCGAGATTCCCGATCTCTCCAGCATGCGCATTGAGATGAAGCTGGAGGAGGTGGATCGGGGCCGCATCAAGTTGGGCCAGCAAGTCCGGGTTCGTGTGGACGCGATTGCCGACAAGGAATTCCTCGCCGAGCTGGACTGGATCAGCCCGATCTCCGCGGTTGTGTACCGCGGCTTCGGACTTACGGAAAAGTACTTCCCCGCCCACGCCACGCTGAAGAACGTGGATCCCCGGCTGCGGCCCGGCATGAGCGCGACGGCGGAGATCGTTATCGAGAGCCATCCCAATGTGCTCCTGATCCCGGCGCGGGCCAGTTTCCTGCACCAGGGCAAGCCGGCGGTCTGGGTGCAGCGAGGCCAGCAGTTCGAGATCCGGACCATCGAGGTGGGCTTGAGGAACGAGAACGATATCGTCGTTGTGAAAGGTTTGCGTGAGGGCGAAGTGGTTGCGCTGGAGAACCCGATCGAAGCGGCCAAGCGGGCACGCAAGAAACTGTGAGCCGTAAGGGAAGAACGCGTGCTGCGCGTGCGCCGAGCGTGAAAAGAATCCGACCATGAAGAAGCTTTTGTTCCGTCTGATCCTGGCAGGCATCGTGGCTGGTTCCGCCTACGGAGTGTGGCGGCTATTCCGGCAGATGCCCGAACGGCAGATCCAGGTGCCCACTACGCGGGTTCGGCAGGGTGACGTTGTGATCCGCACGTACGCGCGTGGCGAGCTGCGCCCGGTGCGCCAGGCCACGCTGGTGGCGCCCAACCTGTTCGGCACCGTGCAGATCACGCGCCTCGCGCCGCTGGGCGCCTTCGCCAAGGAGAAGGATCTCATCGTCGAGTTCGACGATTCCGAAGTCCGTTCCCGCCTGGAGGAGCGCGAGCTGGAGCTCCAGCAGATCGAGGAGCAGATCAAGAAGGCGCAGGCCGAGCTGGCCATCCGCAACAACCAGGACCAGGTGGACCTGCTCAAGGCGCGCTACTCGGTCCGTCTGGCCGAGCTGGAAGTGCGTCGTGCCGAGCTGAAATCGGCCATTGACGCCAAGAAGGACCTGCTCACGCTGGAAGAGGCCCGGCGGCGGCTCAAGCAATTGGAAAGCGACATCAAGTCCCGCCTGGAACAGGCCGAGGCCGAAATTGCGGTTCTTCGGGAAAGGCGCAATCGCGCCCTGCTGGAAGTCCGGCGCGAGCGACAGCGGCTGATGCAGGTCAAGCTTCTCGCTCCGATCAGCGGTTTGGTGGCCATTCGGCAAAGCCGTCCCATGGGGATGTACTTCCCCGGCATGCAGCTTCCGGATTACCGCGAGGGCGACCAGGTGTTCCCCGGCACGCCCGTAGCCGACGTGCTCGATCTCTCCGAAATGGAACTGGTGGCGAAGGTCAACGAGCTGGACCGCGCCAACTTGCAAGAAGGTCAGGAGGCGCTGGTCCGCCTGGATGCCATTCCGGATAAGGTCTTCCACGCCCGCATCAAGTCCTTAAGCGGGACGGCGAGCGCCAACGTGTGGGCGGGGGATCCGACCAAGCGCTTTGACGTGGTCTTTGCGGTGGACATGAAGGAACTGCTGAGCGGGCTGGGGGCCAAGCCGGAACAGATCCGGATGATTCTGGAGACGGCGGAGCGCAACCGTTCCAAGCCGGTCACAGCGACAGGTCCTTCGCCGGCCATGATGGCCGCGGCGTTTGCTCAGCAGGGCGGCGCTGCGCCGGGTGGCATGCCCATGTTGCTGGGTGGTCCAGCGGGCGGTCCGGGCATGGAGCAGCCAGCAGCGGGTGGGCAGGCAGCGGAGAGGCCGCGCCGCGGCTCCATGATGGGCGGCATGATGGGTGGCGGGCAAATGTCGCCCGAGGACATGCAGAAGATGCGCGCTCTGCTCGAGAAGGAGCTGGGCGGGCGCTCCATGCGCGATCTGAGTCCGGAAGAGCGGCAGAAAGTTTTCGAAAAGATCCGTTCGGCGATGGGGGGAGCTGCTGGCGGCCCGGGCGGTGCGATGTCCCCCGAGGATCAGAAGAAATTCCGCGCCCTACTCGACAAGGAGCTGGGCGGGCGCAAGCTGGAGGAGCTTTCGCCTGAAGAGCGGCGCCAGATCATGGAAAAGGTGCGCCAGGCGATGGGCCAGCCAGCCGGCGGACGCGCGCCACGAGAGGGCCGAGAAGGAACGCGAGGTGAACGGGGCGGTCCCGGCGGGCTGCCCGGGTTCCCGGACCTGCCTGCCGGCTTTGGTCTGGGGGCTTCCCAGCAGTTCAGCGAAAAGGATCTGGAGAACGCACAGCTGCCGCCCCCGCCCGAGGCCAACAGCCAGTTGGAGATCCTGTTGCGGCCCGGGCTGCTGGCCGATGTCGAGATCATCGTGGAGAAGATCCCCAACGCCATTTATGTGCCGGTGCAGGCGGTCTTCGAGAAAGACGGCAAGCCGGTAGTCTACGTCAAGCGTGACAACACATTCGAGCCGCGCGTGATCAAGCCGCTCAAACGCAGCGAGTCTGTGATGGTGATCGCCGAAGGCGTCAAGCCGGGTGAGATCGTGGCTTTGTCGGATCCCACGGCGCGCGGGACGGAGCGCAAGAAAGAGGAGAAGAAAGGCGCGAAGTCGGGCGCATTGCCGGTCGGCGGCGGTCCCGGAGGAGGTTTGTAAGCAATGTCGGTGCTGACCGCATATCTGCCCGATCTATACATGGGGCTTTCCAGCCTCCTGGTGCACAAACTGCGCACCTTGCTGACCATGCTGGGCATGATCTTCGGCGTGGGCGCGGTAGTGGCCATGCTGTCCATTACCGCGGGGGCGCAGAAGGAAATGATGAGCTACATTGACCTGCTGGGGGTCAACAACATCATCATCGAGGCCAAGGAGGCGACCAACCGTGACGAGCTCCAGGCCCGGCGCGCCATTTCGCCCGGCCTGACTTTCCGTGATTACCGCGCCATCCTGGAAAACGTCCAGGGACTGGAAGCAGCCACGCCGCGCAAGCGTTTCAAGCCCTCGCGCGTGCTGCCCAAGACCAGCCAGGAGATGCCGTTGCTGATTGGCGTGTTGCCCAACTACGAGCAGATCGGCAACCTCAAGGTCATTTCCGGGCGGTTCTTCACCGAGGAAGAAAACCTGCACTCGGCCCCGGTTTGCGTGCTGGGCGAATCGGCCAAAGTCAACCTGCTCGGCTACGAAGACGCGGTGGGCAAGTACATCAAGATCAATGACGTCTGGTTGCAAGTCATCGGAGTGCTCTCGCAGCAAGCGGTGGCCGACACCGATGTCGAGGGGCTGGAAGTCGTCAACCGGAACAACCTGGTGATCGCGCCCCTGAACACGGTGATGCGCCGGTTCGAGGACAGCAACAGTTATCTGAAGGACGAGATTGACGGCATCTACATCAAGGTCGCCCCGGGCGTGGATTCTATCGAGACAGCCAACGTGGTGCGCGCCATTCTTGCCGCCACCCACAAGGACGCGGGCGATTTCACGGTGGTGGTGCCCGCTCACCTGCTCGAGCAGCGGCGCCGCACGCAGTTCATCTTCAACGTGGTGATGATCTGCATCGCCGGAATTTCGCTACTGGTGGGCGGCATCGGCATCATGAACATCATGCTGGCCACGGTGCTCGAGCGCACGCGTGAAATCGGCATCCGGCGCGCCATTGGCGCCCGGCAGGCCGATATCATTCGTCAGTTCCTCACCGAAGCCGTCCTGATTTCCATTGTGGGGGGTCTGATCGGGATTGGCTTCGGATTCGCCTTGTCGCGGGTGATTGCTGCGGCAGCGGGCTGGTCCACGGTGGTCACCTTCATCTCCATCGCGGTGGCTTTCGGCGTGTCCGTGGCCATCGGATTGCTTTTCGGCATCTACCCCGCGGTCCAGGCCGCCAAGCTGGATCCCATCGAGGCGATCCGTTATGAGTGACAAACCGGGCAAGGCCCGGTTGCGGAGCAGTTTTCTATGAGAAGGAAAGCGATTCTGGCAGGATTCGTTTTCGTTTCGGCGCTGCCGGCGCAGAACTTCGTGGCGCCGGTCTTTCCCACGCCGTCCTACTTCCGGCAGCACTTCGCCACCCCCAGGGCGCGCGTGGAGCTGCAACCCCCGGTCCGGTTCGAGGATTTCATTGTCAACGGCGCGCTGGAGCTTTCGCTGAGAAACTATCTGGAGCTGGTGCTGGCCAACAACACCGAGATTCAAATCCAGCGGCTGACTCTGGAAACCCCGCGCAACGCCATCCTGCGCGCGCTGGGCAGCTTCGATCCCACGCTCAGCGCCAGCTTCAACAGCACACGGACGCGCAATCCGGCGACCAGCGTGCTCCAAGGCGCCAACCTGCTGAGCCAGCTCAATCAGGTGGCGGATTTCCGTTACCAGCAGCGGCTGGAAACGGGCACCATCTTCAACGTGGGCTTCAGCGGGACCAAGAACGCTTCCAACGACCAGTTCGCCACCTTCAACCCGGCGTTGAACGCCTCGCTGAGCTTCGGCTTCAGCCAGCCGCTGCTGCGCGATCGCAGTCCCGATCTGGTGCGCCTGCCGCTGATGGTGGCTCGCAGCCAGTTGCGCCGCAGCGAGTACGAACTGCGCGACCAGTTGATGCGGCTCATCGAGCAGGCCGAGCTGGCCTACTGGGCGGTGATCGAATCGCGCGAGCGCCTGCGCGTGCAGGAGGAGTTCCTGAAGCTGCGCGAGGCGGCCTTGAAGCGATCCCAACGCGAGCTCGAGCTGGGCGCACTGTCGCCGCTGGAAATCTACCGTCCGCAACAGGAGTACGCCACGGCGGAGATTCAGGTGACCCAGTTCCGCTACCAGTTGCAGCAGCGCGAGGACGCTTTGCGACGCCAGATGGGCGCGGACCTGGATCCGCAGATCCGCAGGCTGCCGATTGTGTTGACGGAGACGGTCTCCCCGGTGATGGATGACAAGCCGCTGGACCGCGAAGCCCTGGTCGAGATCGCCCTGGCCAACCGACCCGATCTGAAAGCACAGTTGCAGGGCCTGGATATTGACGATCTGAACATCCGGTCGGCCTCCAACCGGCTGAAGCCTGACCTTCGGCTCACGGGCCAATACAGCGCACGCGGGCGTGGCGGCTGGTACTATGAGCGAGCTAACGTGTTCGGCCAATCCCAACTCGTCCGTGTTGTGCCCGGCGGCTTCGGCGACGCTCTGAACCAACTGTTCAGGTTCGATGTGCCCACCTACCAGTTCGGGCTCACGCTCAGCTTGCCGTTGCGCGACCGGGCGGCGCAGGCGGACCTGGCTGACGCGTTGGTGCGCAAGAAGCTGGACACCCTGCGCGCCCGCAGCCTCGAGCAACAGGTCCGCCTGGAGGTTCTCAACGCCATCAGCCAGCTCGAGTCCGCAAAAGCCGGCGTGCAACAGGCGCGCGTGGCGCTCGAGTTCGCTCAGAAGGACTTCGAAGCCGAGCAGAAGCGCTACGACCTGGGCGTCAGCATCCTCTACTTCGTACTCGAAGCCCAGACGCGTTTGACGAACGCGCAATCAACCCTGGTCACGCAGACCATTGCTTACCGGCGCGCCCTGCTCAACCTGCTGCGCGTCACTGGCCAGTTGCTCGACGAACGCGGCATTGTCGTCAACGGCTCCTGATCGGGAGCAACCCGCCGGCAGGAGCGGGCGGTCTGTCATGCTCCAATAGGGGAGATGGGCCGCATCCGCATCCTGCCGGACGAGGTCGCCAACAAGATCGCCGCCGGCGAGGTCGTCGAGCGTCCCGCTTCCGTCGTCAAGGAGCTGCTCGAGAACTCCCTGGATGCCGGAGCTAGCGACCTGCGGATCGAGGTGGCGGGGGGCGGCCGCCGTTTGATCCGGGTCGCCGACGACGGTTGCGGAATGATGCACGACGATGCGCTGCTGGCCTTCGAGCGTCACGCCACCAGCAAGCTTCGCGACGCCCGTGACTTGCAGGCTATCAGCACGCTGGGCTTTCGCGGCGAGGCGCTGCCTTCCATTGCCGCCGTGTCGCGCCTGACCCTGGAAACACGCGCCGCCGAAGAAGCCACCGGCACGCGAATCGAGATCGCGGGCGGCAGGATCCTGAAGGTGGATGAGGTAGCCTTGCCGCCGGGAACCAGCGTCACGGTCCGCGACCTGTTCTACAACGTTCCGGCGCGTCGCAAGTTCCTTCGATCCGAGCAAACCGAGCTGGCCCACATCGCCTCGCTGGTGACGCATTACAGCCTGGCTTACCCGGAGAAGAGCTTTTCCCTGCGCCACGAAGCACGCTCGCTGCTCGAAGTCACCCCGGTCGAGAAACTCCGGGATCGCGTCTATCAGGTCTTCGGGAGCGAGCTTCTTGAGGAGCTGGTGGATCTGGGCGTGAGGGAGCGAGTGCTCGAGCCGGGCCGAGCCGTGGCCGAGGGGATTGCGCGGCACGGGTCGCCTCCCGAAGCGGCGCGTGCCGCCGTGTTCCGGTTGCGCGGTTTTGTTTCGCAACCGCAATACCAGCGATCGAACCGCAACTCGATTTTCCTGTTCGTGAATCGCCGGCTGATCCGGGATCGGCTGCTGCTCCACGCCTTGCTGTCCGCTTACCGCAACCTGATGCCGCCAGACGCCTTCCCATTCGCCCTGCTTTTTCTCGAGTGCGACTGCGGGGAGGTGGACGTCAACGTCCATCCGGCCAAGACCGAGGTTCGTTTTCGCCACGCGCAATTCGTCCACGACTTTGTGCGTGACGCTGTGCGGGAAGCATTGATGGAAGCGAGGCCGGTGTCTTCGATCCCTCTGCCCGCAGCAGCGCAACCCGCCGCTTCTTTGCCGTATTCGGAGTTTTCCCAGCGCCTGGAGGAACAATCCTGGCAGCTCGGCGGCAGCTCAGCCCCGCTGGTGCTCGAGCCGCCGCCCGGGCCGGCGCCGCGTCTGGATTTCGCGGGGAGCGATCTGGTGATTGGCGCGGGTCCGGCGGAGACCCCCAAGCTGCCGCTGCCCGACACGCACGGCGCTTTCCCCGTGGAAGGGGTAGAGGAGGCGCCCATCTCCATGAGCGCTCTGGCCGATCTCCGCCCGCTAGGCCAGTTGCATGACAGCTTTATCGTGGCGGCGGGGCGTGATGGTCTGTGGCTGGTGGACCAGCACGTGGCCCATGAACGCATTTTGTTTGAGAAGTTCCTGAAGCGGCAGCAAAGCGGGCGCCTCGAAATCCAGCCGCTGCTGACTCTCCTGATCCTTTCACTGAGCCCGGCCCAGCAGGCCGACTACGAGCGGATCGCACAGGAACTGGCCGCTGCGGGTTTCGAGATTGAACCCTTTGGTCCGCGGACCATCGCTGTCAAGGCCGCGCCGGCCGGCGTCCCGCCGTCGGAACTGGAAAAGGCGTTGCTCGAAATTCTCGAAGTGCCCGAACGCGAGTTGCGCCGGATGTCCATGGACGAGATCCGGCGGTGGATCGCAGCCTCACTGGCCTGCCGGGCGGCCATCAAGGTCAACACGCCCCTGGACGCCAACCGCATGGAGTGGCTGCTGCGCGCGCTGGCCGCCACGGACTACCCCATGAGTTGCCCCCACGGGCGGCCCACCGTACTGCGCTACCCGATGCGCGAGATCCTGAAAGCTTTCCGGCGTATCTGAAGGCCTGCTTTACTCGAGCCTGAGAAGAACGCCGGCGCCGGGCGCCAGCCAGTCCATTTCGCGTCCGAACGGCTCCTCGCGGCCCGAATAGGGCGAGACGCGATAAAGTTTCCGTCCTTCGGGTTTGGTCCGGATGCGGAACTGGAAGGAGTTGTTCAGATCTTTGTTCACGAGGAGGATGTACGGACGTCCTTGGGGATCTTCGAACTCGCCCACCAGGAAGCGCCCCATGACCGGCGGGCGGACGAAACGCTGGGTCATTTCCACGCCGGCCACGAAGCGGCTTTCGGCCAGGTAATGGCACTGGTCAGGCACGTCCGGGTAGTGATAGACGCCGAGGCTGCGCAACCGCGTGATGGTCGGCGCCAGCGCGTGAAGCTGCAAGTTGATGCGTCGCAGCATATCCCAGGTGGCGGTGCGATTGCCGAACCAGTCCACCGCGCCCAGACGGTAGTTTCCGATGTGCGGCGTGAAGTAAGTGAAATACTGAATTCCCCGGCCTCCATAAGCCAGCGTGGCGTAGGCCTGAATGTTGAAGGTGGCGTCGGAGGGCTCCATGTAGTTGAAGTGAGCGTTGGCCAGGACGCAATTCCAGAACGGCCTGCCGGTTTCGAGCGAAATTTTCCGGATGATTTCCAGATTCGTGTAGAAATAATCGAGCATTTCGCCGCCTACGAGCGAGTAATTGTCATAACTGATAAAGGGCTGTTTGATGACATCCACTAACATGCGGACGTAGGCTTCGTAAGTGGGCGTGCCCAGCCGTTCCGGGCTGACGCGGTAGGGAAACAGGTTCACGTAAGGCCACTTCCCGGGCATGATTTCGGCCAGAATGGCGGCCACCCGGCCCAGCCCGGGCATCAGCGAGGCGTGGGGCTCGTCGCGCAGGTAGAACCCCAGCGCGGCCGGATTGTCACCGATCTCTCGCGCCAGCTCCTGCACGTTGCGGCGGATCTCGCTTTCCGGCGGCAGTTTCTCCCAGTCGTAGCCATTGGCCCGCTTGTCGGAGACGAAGCACCACAGTCCCGCCGCCCGGACTGTTTCCAGATCCGCCACGCGGCAGAAGCCCGTAATGTTGAGGCCGGCCTCTTTCATGAGGCGCAGTTGTTCGGGATCCGAGGGCGAGCTGCCCCAAGCCATGATCGCGAACTGTTTGGGATCCACCGGTTCTGGCTGCGCAATCCACTGGCCGGCGGCGAGCGAAGCGAGAACGAGCAGGCAAGGTAGCGATTTCATACGGACCATCTTAGTTCCCGAGCAAGTCGCGGTAAAGTTCGGCCTGGCGTCGGGCGATGGCGTCCCATCCGTAAAGACGCTCGACGGTTGCGCGGGCCTGTCGCTCCAGCGTCCTGCGACGCTCGGGATCGAGCAACAGGCTGCGGACGGCGGCTGCGAATTCCTCGGCGGTGGCGGCCACCACGACGTCGTGGCCCGGCTCGAGGTCCAGGCCGTGGACGCCGGCAGGGGTCGAAACAATCGCTTTGCCCATGGCCATGGCTTCCAGGATCTTGATGTTGGTTCCGGCGGAGGCGATCAAAGGAGCGATGACCAGCGTGGCGCGCGCGTACGCGGGGCGCGGATCGGCTACGAAGTCCTCGGTTTCCACCCGCGGCAGGTCCAGTTGGATCTCGGCCTGCTCGCGGTAGCGCTCGAGATAGAGCCGGTGGTTGTGGCCGGCGATGATGTGCAAGACAGGCTGCAAGTCATCCAGTCGCGGCCAGACTTCGCGCAGGAAGAAGTTCACGGCCAGGAGGTTGGGCAGGTGTGCGAACGAACCGATGAACAGGAGTCGGCGCGGTTCGGGTTGGGCCAGCGCGGGCCGGAAGCGCTCCAGATCCACGCCGTTCGGCAAACAGACGACGCGCCGGGCGCCCTCCACGAAGCGGCGATCCCGTTCCGACATCACCACCACGCAGTCCACGCGCTTCCAAGCTTGTGTTTCGAAGCGGCGCCAGCGGGCATATTGCCGCCGGGCGTCGAAATCCCCGGTACTCTCAGCCAACTGGCGGTGCAGGTCCAACGTGATGTCGTGCTCGACGAGGATCACGGGCGCTCCCGCCGCCTCGTCCGCGTATTGCGCCATGTGGGTGAATTCCAGTTGCAGGAGCGCGGGACGCCATTTGCGCACCGTCTGACGCAGCGCCGCCCGAAAGGCGGGCGTGGTGTGCTCGACCACCATGTCTGGCAGCGCGCTGCGAGGCCGCAGGTGCGTGCCGGGCCGTCGAACCTCGACCACCTCGCAGCAAAGGGACGCCAGCTCAATCGCCGGCGGCGCGAGCTGGTCCACGAACGCCACCAAAACCAGGTCGAACTCTTCCGCCGCGCGGCGCATGAGGTTGTACATGCGGACGGCGCCGCCGTGCGAGAGCGGAAAGGGCAAGTAGGGGCTGACGATGAGGACGATCGGGCGGCCCATGTGCGCCCGTCCCGGGAAAACGGCCACCTCTCCGCTGCCGATACCCAAAACCAACTCGTCCGGGAAGACCAGCCCTGTGGGCGGACGGCGTATCCATCCCGGCGCTTGCCGGGCCTGGCTCAATGCCCCCAGCGCCGCCATGTTCCCGTAAGCAGCCAGCGTGTTGAGACGAACGAGTGCTTCGTTCCACTGCCGGCGAAACACACCGGGCGACGTTATCGCACGCGCGAGGAATCGCAGGTAGTTGGTCTCCAAAAACGAGGACAGCTCGCGCTCGGTGAAGTAACGCGAGGTAGTGGAGCGATGGCGGTGCAATACCCGGGCCGAGGCAACATAAACCGTCGGCCAGCCGCGCAGCCACGCGCGATAGCCCAGGTCCAGATCCTCCACGTACGCCGGTCGGTAGATCTCGTCCAGCCCGCCCAATTGCCGTAGCCTCGCGGCATCGTACATGGAACATCCGCCGCTGCCGTAAAGCACGTAGCTCAGATCTTCGCCGGGCAGCGGGATTTCGCAGCGAACGGGAAAATCCGAAGCGGCGCGTCGTGCGCGGGGCGGCATGATCGCTTTGCCTGTTTCCTCGCGGCGCTGGCCTTCGGGGAACAGAATCTGCGCGGTGGCGCAAAACAGGCCGGGGACACGATGGAAGGCTTCGCGCAGCGCCCGGAAAAAGCCCGGCTCGATCGTCATGTCGTTGTTGAGCAGGCAAACGTGAGAGTATCGTGCGCGCCGCAAACCGCAGTTGATGGCTTGGGAAAAGGCCAGCGGGCGCGGATGCGTATCTACGATGACTTGGGGAAAGCGGTCGGCAAGAAAGGCGGCGGTTCCGTCGTCAGATCCGTTGTCCACCACGATTACTTCAGAGGGGAAGGCGCCTAAGTCAGCGAGCACGCCGGGCAACATGGCGGCAAGCAGTTCCCTGCCGTTGCGCGAGGGGATGATCACGGAAATGCCATCGGGCGCCGTGGGGCCAGGCGGAGGATCCGGGCGGGGCGGGAGCAAAGCCTTTCCGGTCGCTGCCAGGCAGCCGGCCAGCCGCGCGATCAGCATCGAGAACGGGCGGCGCCATTCGGAGGGCCGCACCAAGCGCCACAGAAAGGTGTACAGATGCCCGCCGGGATGCGTCTCGAACACGACCCAGTTGCGCAGGCGCCACGCCAGATGCCGCAGTATCAGCGGCAGGCATCGCGGCCGCAGCATCCAGTGATCGAGATTTTCGTTGTAAGCAAGCAGCCGGAGTGGCGCCAGCAGGAAGGCGATCAGTCGCAGCCGCCGGTAGGGGACATTCGGGACCAGCATGAGGGCTGCGTACCGAATGCGTTTGCCGCGGAGGGCAGCTCGGCAACGGCGCCAGTTGGTCCAGAAGCCCTGCAAGGGATGGTACGGGATCCACCGCCCTTCGGGCGGCGGGAACTCCGAGACGACGTAAAGCGCCGATGCGGGATCCAGCGCCTTCAGTCGCTCGATGAGGGCCAGATTGAGCGGATCGGTGCCGGTGGCGAAAACGACCTTGACGGCGGGCTTCAAATCAGTTCCTGCCACTGCGGCTGGAACTGGCCCATCCGGCGTTGCCGCCACATCTCAAGCGCCTGCACGGCGAAGGCGGTGGTGTAAGGGTTGACGAAGGGCAGCCACCCGGATGGGGTTCGTCCGAAATAGAATCCACCCGAGACGCGGGGATCCTGATCATCGGCCTGAAACTCGAGGACGCGCGCGACTTCTCGCTCGGCCTCTTCTTCAGCTAGCGGGGCAATGCCCAGTGCGTCCGCAAACAATCGGACCCGCAGCAATTGCGCCCGCACGTCACCGCGCTCGAAAAGCGGAGCGACCTGCTCGAGGCGTTCCCGCGCTCGCTCAATCCCGTTGCGCAGGGTCTGCCGGCATTCCGGCTCGTCGGCGCACGCCAGCAGGCCTTCCAGGAAGTAGCTGTAAGCGTGCAACCGATCCATCACGGCCGGCTCAGCTGTGGCGGGCAGGAACTGCTCGTGGGTGGCCACAGCGTAGCGCAGGGCTCGCCGGTAGAACTCCTGGAAGTTGCCCTCGACGCCTGCCAGCGCCAGTTCCCGCCAGGCGAGGGCGGCTTTCAGGTGGTAGCAGCCGGGATTGCGCGACCACCGCTCGTCCCTGGGCGCCGGGACTTTGGCGGGGAGCCAGAGAGCAGCGGAAAATCCGTTGGCCGTGTCGAACTCGCGGGCCATGGTCTGGCCGCAGCGCGCCGCCGTCTCGAGCAACTCGGAACGGCCGGTAACGCGCCAGAGGGCCAGCAGGCCCCTGACCACGATGGCGTTATCGAAAAAGTAGGCGAGGGGCTCGGCGCTGTCGCCGTCCATGGCGTATTCGAAGGGGAACAGCGCAGCTTCGGGGTCCCAGGCCTGCCGCACGAGGAAATTGCCCGCCCGGGTGGCAGCCTCAAGCAGCCGCGGCTCGCCCGTCAGACGGAAAAGCCAAGTGAGGAAACTCACGGCGTAGCCCGTGATCTCCGTAGAAATGCGATGATTGCGACCAAGATCCGTGCGATAGTACCGGGCTACGCCGCCTGAAGGTTCCTGAATACCGGATTCGAGAAACCATCGCGCGGCGGCTTCCCGCGCACGCACGCATGCGACTTCCAGCGACAAGATCCTACCCTCAGGGGATCAGGGAAACAGGCGATTATAGCACCCTCCTTGCGGCAGGCCGGGTCCCTCACTGGCGGTAGAAAGATCGCACGCCCTCGATTACCGTTTCCAGTTGTTCGTCGGTCAGCTCGGGATAAACCGGCAGGGCCAGCACCTCGCCGGCCAGTTGCTCGCTGACCGGAAAATCCCCGGGGCGATACCCGAGGGCGCGGAAGCACGGTTGCAGGTGCAGCGGCACGGGATAGTAAATCTCAGTTCCTATGCCCAGGCGGCTCAAGTGCTCGCGCAGGCGATCGCGTTCCGGTGCGCGGATCACGAACTGGTTCCAGACGTGGCGCGTCGCGTAGGGCGGCGCCGAGGGCGTGATCACGGGCAGGCCCAGTTCGGCGAAGCGGCGGCAATAGTAGTCTGCGTGGCGGCGGCGGGCCTCCGTCCACTCATCCAGATGTCGCAGCTTGACTCTGAGCACAGCGGCTTGCAACGCATCGAGCCGCGAGTTGAACCCAACCCATTCGTGCACGTATCGTTCCCGGCTGCCGTGCACGCGCAGGGCCCGAAGGCGTTCGCCAAGTGCCGGATCGTTGGTGGTCAGCAGGCCGCCATCGCCGTAGCCTCCCAGATTCTTGCTGGGATAAAAGGAGAAGCAGCCGACATCGGCCAGCCCGCCGGCCCGTCGTCCCTTATATTCGGCGCCGATGGCCTGGGCCGCGTCTTCGATGAGAGCGATTCCCCGGCGCGCGGCCACCTCACGCAAGGGATCCATGTCGGTGCAGGCCCCGAACAGGTGCACCGCGATCGCGGCCCGCACGCGGGAGCGCGAGCAGATCAGCGCGGCCGCGCGCTCCACGTCCAGGTTGAAGCTGCCGGCCTGGACATCGGCGAATACAGGCGTGGCGCCGGCGCGCACCACAGCGCCGGCCGTGGCGAAAAACGTAAAGGCCGGGACTACAACTTCGTCGCCGGGTCCGATGCCCAGCGCCAGCAAGGCGAGCAGCAAGGCGTCGGAACCTGAGGCACAGCCGATGGCGAAGCGCGTTCCGCAATACTCGGCCAGCTCGCGTTCCAAGGCTTCGACTTCTTCGCCGAGAATGAACGCCTGCGAGTCCACTACGCGCAGCAGCGCCGCCAGTACCTCATCACGGATCGTGCGGTGTTGCGCGCGCAGATCGAGCAGCGGAATGCGAGGGAGCTGGCCCTGATTCACCGTGAGGCAGACTCCGTGAAGGCTCGATTATAGCCGAGGGCGCGGAAGCCGCGTCGCGGCTGCCCAGCGGGAGGTCAGCGCGCTGAGCGAACATGGGAACAGGTGCGGCTTGCCGCCGCGTGTACTTGGGGCGCGCCATGCAGCCGCGCGTCAGCGTCATCATGCTCACGTTCCGCCGGCCTCAGTTCATCGGCCGGGCCATCGCCAGCGTGTGCGCGCAGCAGCGGGAGGACTGGGAGCTGCTGGTGATCCAGGACGGCTCCCACGAGCAGACTGCGGCCGTGGTGGGGGAGTGGCAGCGGCGCGATCCGCGCATCCGGCATCTGCAACGCGAAAAGCCCGGCAATATCGCCGAGGCAACCAACTTCGGCCTGCGCCTGGCGCGCGGAGAATACATCGCCATCCTGGATGATGATGACTACTGGGCGGCGCCTGACAAGCTCGATCGCCAGCTTCACTTCCTCGATCGCAATCGCGACTACGCGGCTTGCGGCGGCGGGGCCATTGTGGTGGATCTGGAAGGCCGCGAGCGATTGCGCTATCTGAAGCCGGAAAGCGACGCCGCGATACGCAGGCGGGCGCTGTTCGCCAATCCCATTGTTCATTCGAGCGCTGTGTATCGGCGGGAGGCGGCGCTGGCGATCGGGGGCTACGATGAGTCGCTGGCCGGCTTTCAGGACTGGGACTTCTGGCTGCGGCTGGGTCGCACCGCGAAGCTTTACAATCTGCCGGAACATCTCGTTTACTACCAGCTGTGGGAAGGCGGCGGTTCGTTCTGGGCGCAGCGCGCCAACACGCAATCGGCGTTGCGCATTGTACGTCGGCACCGTGGCGCTTATCCCGGCTTTCCTGCAGCTTTTGCCCTCGCGCTGGCTTACTACGGGTTCGCGCGTTTGCCGGCGGGAGTGCGGCGGCTGGCCTATGAGCCGCTGTCGCGAATGAAGAAGGCGGTGTTCGCTGCGAGGCGCTAGCGGCGCTCGAGCAGGAACGGGTTGGCGACGAGGTAGTCCACCGTCCGAATCACAGCCTCGCGGATGCTCAGGCGTGGGCGCCAGCCTAGCGCACGCATTTTCGAGCAGTCCAGAAAGATAAAGGGGTTGTCCCCGACCCAGCCGCGGTCCCCACCCGAATAGATCAGGCGCGGGCGCAGTCCCAAGTGTTCCGTGATCCAGCGGATCGAGTCGTTGACTTCGCAGTACTCGTCCGTGCCCAGGTTGAAGATGTTGACTTTGCCTTGCGCCTTTTCGATGGCCAGCAGCATAGCGTCCACGCAGTCGTGTACGTAGAGGTAGGATTTGCGCTGCCGCCCGTTGCCCAGCACGTGCAGTTCGTCGGGATGCTCGCGCAGTTGCTTGTAGAAGTCGAAAACATGGCCGTGAGAGTAACGCTCGCCCAGGATGGAAACGAAGCGGAAGATCCAGGTCTGGAAACCGAAACCCTCTGCGTAGGCTTCGATGAAGCCCTCGGCAGCGAGCTTGGAGGCGCCGTAGAGGGAAGTTTGCACCGGGAAGGGGCAATTTTCCGGGGTGGGGAAAATCTCGGGCTCGCCGTAGATGGAGCCGGTCGAGGCGAAGCCGATGCGACGCACGCCCTGCTTGCGCATGGCCTCGAGAACGCGCCACGTACCGATCGTGTTCTGCTCGAGGTCCTTCCAAGGATGCTGGGTGCCGAAACGCACGTCGGCGTTGGCCGCCATGTGGAAGACGAAGTCGGCCCCGGCCATGGCTTCTTCCAGGGCGGCCTGGTCGAGGATGTCGGCCCGCACCAGCCGGAAGCGGGGCGAGGCCAGTGCATCCTGAAGAAACTCGGGCTGGCCAGTGGAAAAGTTGTCATAGCCGGTAACGTGATGGCCCAGGGCGAGCAGGCGGTCCACCAGATGACTGCCGATGAAGCCGGCGGCGCCGGTAACCAGAAAATTCACGTCGGATCTCCTCGAGCCGTGCTGCGCGGATTGCTGCGAACGGCTTCTAGTATGATCTTAGTAATTGCCTGATCCCCGGACCAAGGAGGCGGCTTGATCATCGCGCGCAGTCCTTTGCGGATTTCTCTGGGCGGCGGCGGGACCGATCTGCCTTCTTACTACCGCGAGCACACCGGATTCGTGATGGCCGCAGCCATAGACAAGTACGTCTACGTCACGATCCATGAGATGTTCGCCGAGGGCATCCTGCTGAAGTACTCGCGCATGGAGAGGGTCTCGACGCCGGACGAGATCCAGCATCCCATCATTCGGGAGGCGATCAAGCTGGTGGAGCCGCGCACGAACCACCTGGAGATTACGAGCCTGGCCGACATCCCGGCGGGCACCGGCCTGGGGTCTTCGGGCAGTTTTACCACCGCACTGCTGCGCGCCCTGCACGCCCTCAACCGCAACTTCCTGACGCCGCGGGAGCTGGCCGAGCAGGCCTGTTACATCGAAATCGAGCGGTTGGGCGAGCCGGTGGGCAAGCAGGACCAGTACATTGCCGCCTTCGGGGGGATCACGTGCTTCACGTTTCTGCCGGACGGTCACGTAGAGGTCGAACCGCTCCGGCTGGACGCCGAGACGCTCCACAACCTGGAGGACAATCTGGCGCTGTTCTTTACCGGATACACGCGCGAGGCGTCCAGCATCCTTCGCGAACAGGATAGCCGCAGCCGCCAGGGCGATCGCGAAATGATCGAACATCTGCACGTGGTCAAGGAACTCGGCTACGAGAGCAGGCGGGCGTTGGAGCGCGGGGATCTGCGTCGCTTTGCCGAGCTCATGAACGTCCATTGGGAACACAAGAAGGCCCGCTCGGGCGGCATGACAAATCCCAGGATTGACGAGTACTACCAGTTGGGGCTGCGCAATGGCGCGCTGGGCGGCAAACTGATCGGAGCGGGTGGCGGCGGTTTCCTGATGTTCTACGCAGAAGACAAGACGCGGCTGCGGCGTGCAATGACCCAGGCGGGATTGCGGGAGGTGCGCATCCGCTTCGATTTCGAGGGCACGCGCCTGCTGGCCCCTGCATGACGACAGCCATGCTGCCGGTTGCGATCCTGGCGGGCGGGCTGGGCACCCGCCTGCGACCGTTGACTGACAAGCTGCCCAAGTCGCTGGTCCCGGTCGCTGGCGAGCCCTTTCTGGCTCACCAGTTGCGGCTTCTGGCCCGGGCGGGCATCGAGCGCGTGGTGCTCTGCCTGGGCTATCGCGGCGAGCAGATCCGCGAGTTTGCGGGCGACGGGCGTCGCTTCGGCCTGCAAGTCGAGTATTCCGAGGATGGCCCGACGCCGCTGGGCACCGCCGGCGCCGTCCGCAAGGCTTTGCCGCTGCTCGGTCCGCATTTTTTCGTGCTCTACGGGGATTCCTACCTTCCCTGCGATTACCGGCAAGTCGAGCAGGCCTTCTTTGCGTGCGGGCAGCCGGCTCTGATGACCGTCTATCGCAACGAGGACCGCTGGGACCGAAGCAACGTCGAATTCGACGGTTGCCTCATCCTGGCCTACGACAAGAAGAACCGGACCCCGCGGATGCGGCACATAGACTACGGGCTGGGAGTGTTCGCGTCCGGCGTCTTCGAGGAGCTGCCGGAGGGGACCTTCTGCGATCTGGCCGACCTCTACCGCCAACTGCTGGCTGCGGGACGACTGGCGGCTTTCGAAGTCAGCCAGCGCTTCTACCACATCGGAGACCGCCAGGCGCTGGAAGAACTGGAAGCCTGGCTGAGAACTTCTCGCGAGGGAAACACTGTGGAATTTGTGGAGCAGTACCTTTCTGAGGCGCGCGAGATCCTGGATCGGCTGGATCGCGCCTCCATCGCGCGAATGGCGCAGTTGCTGGCCGAAACCCGGGCCGCGGGCGGGCGGCTCTTTATCCTCGGGGTTGGCGGCGGCGCCGCCCACGCTTCCCATGCCGTCAACGATTTCCGCAAGCTCGCCGGCATGGAGGCCTACGCTCCCACGGACAACGTCTCCGAGCTGACGGCGCGCACCAATGACGAGGGCTGGGCCACGGTGTTCGAGTCCTGGTTGCGTACGAGCCGCCTGCGCGCCGAGGACGCTGTGCTCGTGTTCTCGGTGGGCGGTGGCGATGCCGAACGCAACGTCAGTCCCAATCTGGTCGCGGCCCTGCGCTACGCCCGCGCCGTGGGGGCGCGTGTGCTGGGCATCGTGGGGCGCGACGGAGGCTACACCGCTCAGGTGGCCGATGCCTGCGTCATCATTCCTACCGTCCATCCGTCCCGCGTGACTCCCCACACGGAGGCCTTCCAGGCTCTGGTCTGGCACCTGCTGGTGTC
>Ga0272449_1001390_pt1 | contig 24966 bp, 30 predicted proteins | sample YNPCB0241_FD_198679 | JGI IMG/M metagenome (GOLD analysis project Ga0272449, IMG submission 198679) | Hot spring sediment microbial communities from Yellowstone National Park, WY, United States - YNP-CB-024-1 | ecosystem: Environmental > Aquatic > Thermal springs > Hot (42-90C) > Sediment... | reverse complement strand
CCCCGTCCAGAATTGGCCCCGGCGAAACTTTCACGCCTAAGGGTGGCACATCAGCGAACTTGGCGCAGCAGTTAGGCTTAGCAAATATGGCTTCAGCCAAGTCTTTCCCGATCTTGCGTTTATCCACCTCAAAGGCTGCAACAAACTTTACGTCTCTCACATGATACCCGCCGAAATTCACGTGCATAAGCCCGGGAACAGTTTCATTTTCCCTTGCATTCTTGTAGTATTCTACTCCCTGAACTAGGGCTGAGGCACAGTTGCCAACGCCAACTATTGCTACACGGATTTCTGTCAAGCGGCAATTCCCCTTTTTACGCAGTTGGTGAAGGGATTAGACTTGTCTGCTCTATAACCTTTTCTAGTTTTATGGCAAGGTTAAAAGGGAGCTTTAACAACATACTTAGAAAGGTGAACATTATTATGGATGAAAGCATAGTGGACGTAAAGTTTGAACCCTTCAAAGAAATTGTTATAATGGAACGAAACTTCTTCGCAACTCCAGACGACATCGCAAGATTCGCATCAATAATCGCAGGGGGAAAAGCTGCAGGCTTATACTGGGCTGAAGGCGTTGTCTTTCTTTACTTCCCCCTTCCAGCAACAACAGAAACAGCAGCCAAGGCACTTGTGGAAGAAAAAAGAGTGTACTGGACCTTTGTTGGATACTCCCTAATGCCAAAATATCAGCCGCTAATAGAAACAAAAGAGAAAATAATGGTTCCAGTCATAGACATGTCTTCAAACCCCATGTTCAGAAAAGTTGCAAACTGGCTTAAAGAACAAAAACAAACCTAAATCTTAGCATGTTTTGCATGAAATGTGAGTGCATGAAAAAGCAAACCGTAAAAAATGAAAAGCCCTTAGTTTGCCTAAAGGGAAAAGTTTTTTCCGGCACAGGAGAAGGCGCCAAATTCATGGAACTTCCATGGGTGAAAAGGCAAATAGAAGAAAAACTCGGGTTCGTCCCATATCCAGGGACATTAAACATTAAGCTATCGAAAGATAAGGTTAAGCTCAAAAACTTGTTGAAAGGGGCAAAGCCCATAGAAATTCTGCCAGCTGAAGGTTATTGTCTTGGAAAATGTTTTAAAGCGCATTTAGCGAACGGCTTAGAATGCGCTATTGCCTTGCCACAAGTTAGAGGCTATCCAGAAGATGTCATAGAGGTTATAGCGCCGGTGAATCTGCGAGAAAAATTACAGCTTAAGGACGGCGATATAATAGAGGTCATAGTTGCGTCTTAACAAGAATATTTTCCTGTTTTCCTCTGAAAAAACTCTGCAAATACTCCTGTAGGCAACTATTCTTTTTTAGGTACAACCCATATTTTACAAGGGCGCTCATGGCTCTTGCGGCGTCTTCTGGGGAAGCATAGGCTGGAATCCCCAATTTGTCAAATCTTGAACGGGTGTACAAAGCCATTTCTGTTTCGCCAATGTCGCACGCAACAATCGGCTTGTCATAATTGCTGGCAACCTGCGCCACCCTATCTATGTAGTCTTCTTGCAGCCCTGGCACATGATGTAACCCGAGGAGTATTATACCATGAATCTCAGGATCTTGGAAAACTATTTCCGTTGCATACTCGAACATTTCTGAAGTTGCGGAGCCTGTTATATCCACCGGGTTGAGATTTGTTGCAAACCTTGGAAGTTTTCCTTCCTCTTTGAGTTTTTCAAATTTTTGAAGCGTCTCCTCAGAGAACTGTTTAACTACTAGTCCTCTAGATTCGCATTCGTCAGCGGTCATTACGCCTGCTCCGCCAGCATCTGTTATTATGGCAACGTTTTTTCCTCTAGCGGGAGGCTGCATGGACAACGCTTTCGCCATATCAAGGAATTCTTCCATGTCCCTTGCCCTTAGAATTCCAGTTTGCGCAAATACAGCAGCATATATTTGATCTGAGCCAACCATTGCTCCAGTGTGGGAGTAAGCTGCTCTTGCGCCAGCCTGCGTTCTGCCTGATTTTATAGCTATTAAGGGCTTTTTCTTGGTGACTTCTGAGGCAACTTCCATGAATGCCCTTCCATTCTTTACATCCTCAATATACATTAGTATGACTCTAGTTTCTTCATCATAAAGCAGGTAACGAAGGATTTCCGCCTCGTTTACGTCGCACTTGTTTCCGAAGCTAACAAATTTGCTTAGGCCTATCTGGCGGCCAGTCATATAGTCAAGAACCGCCACTCCAAAGGCTCCGCTTTGGGTCACCATGGCTATGTTGCCCTTCATGGGGCGCGGGGTGGCAACCACCTCTTCTCCAGTTGTCAAAATTTTTGTTTCTGGCAAAAACAGCATATCCACACCTGTTTTTGAATCGTAAACTCCCAGACAGTTGGGACCCAATATTCTTATTCCAGCCTCTTTTGCTATAGCCACAATTTTCTCTTCAAGCTCACGCTTCCCAACCTCGCTGAAGCCTGAACTGATGATGGCAACAGCCTTAACCTTTTTAGCTGCAGCATCCTCCATTACTTCTGGAACAGTATCGGCGGGAACAACAATCACGACAAGGTCAAGTTCTCCTGGAATTGCAGTCAATCTTGGATAACACTTAAAGCCTAATATGGAATCTTCATGGGGGTTAACAGGGTGGATTTCTCCTCTGAAAACTCCTCTTGCTTTGTTTTGGACAAAATTTTTCAGTATAACGTGTCCCGCCTTGTTTGTCTTTTTTGTGGCTCCGACAATAGCAACAGAATTAGGATTGAAAAAAATGTCAAGTTGCTTAATTGAACTTTCCATTTCGTTCACCTTTTTGCTCTGACAATAACTATGGGTTTATGTTTTACTGTTTCAAGCATTTCCCAACTTACATCAGCCAAATCCACTTTAAAGGTTTCAGCCATATCCCAAACTGTTCTGCCTGCGCCGAAGCCTCTGACACGGTTTGCAAACTCGGCGATTTTTAGAGCCTCTTCAGCTGAAATTCTGCATCCTGCCACTGCCAAGGGTGTTGCTCTCCTTTTTAGCTTAAACATCCGCCCCACCATGTAAGTTATGAAACCGCCAAAAGAGTAAATGCCTTTAACGGGTTTTGGACGCGGGGTGAAATGAAGGTTTCTGAAGGAAAAGGTTTTGTCAGTGTCAACTATTATAACGAAAACTTTTCGCCCCAAATGTAAAAGGATTTGCCTACGAATTTTCTCCGCTATAAAATCAGCATTTTTTAATGGCAAGCTCACGTAAGAGTGGGGTAAGTTGCTTCCATCGATGCCGCCTTCGGAACCGAACATTAAAGCTTGCAGTAAATTAGCGTGGTGCAAAGCGACTTGTTTATGGCGGCTTCCCATCTCAAAAGGGTATTGGCGAAGTCTTTGGACAAGTTCATTCCGCAGGTGACATATGGGTCCAAGGACGTAACCCCAGACTATGGGCATCCACAATTTAGCGATTATTTTTGCGTTTAAACTCGGCTTGACGGAACTTTCATCGATAATATTGTTGAGCGCTGTTGAAATGGCTTTTTCGGATATAACTACAAAGTCTCCATCAAGAATTTTTCCTTTTAAACTTGCAAGTACTTCTTTTATATAATCCTCGCCTGGGCGCCAGTATCTCGTAGTGATGGCATAGGCCTTATATTTAGACATTCAAACCGCGTTTTCAAGAAAATTGTGAGGCGCTTAGAGGTTTTTAAACCGAGTCTTAATCTCTTCAATGCTGCATTCCGGAGGTTTCAGTTTCCCCTCTGGACAGAATCCAAGCTCCACACAATTAGGCCCAGCGTTTTCGAAAAGCGAGGGGGCAACCTTCTTCACTTGCCTAAGCATTTCTGTTGCAACCTCTCTCAGTTCCCACTGAGTGCGTGCACAACATCGGAGGTTGAAGAAGTGGCGAAGTTCCCGAGCGTTCATTGTGACAATTATGTTTGTTTTAGCTGCGTTTGGCAGAATATACCGCGCGTCTTCTTTTTGGATTCCCATTTCTAAAAGTTTTTGATAAGTTTTGGAAATATTCTCCAGTGCTTCGTCAAATATTTGTTTAGCTTCTGGTTTATCTGCTATGCTCGGCGGCGTCACATATTCTTTTAAAGTGTCGTATGTGACGTAGCGTTGGCTTTGCTGTGTGTATGAGGCGATGCGGTGTCTTACAAGCTGATGGGTTAGCGCTCTTGACACTTCTTCAAGGCTGAAAGTGAAGTTTGCATGCTCTATGACAGATACGTGTCCATAGCCCATAATCCGCCTTAGTGTTTTCCGAGCCTTTTCTAGGTCTAGACTCTCAAAAATTTCAGATGTACCTCCACTTCCAGGTGAAGTTAGAGCTGCAGCTGCACAAACTCTTTCTGGTTCTGGCGTGTAGCAAATGAGCTTAACTTTCATTTTTAACCCTCTTCCCTACTTTAGCATGAAAGCAATAAATCTGTTTTGTTCACATTTTTGTAAAGGGGTCCATTTGGCAAGGGTGAAGAAGGCTATTAACTACATAAACGATTTGTGTTTAAGCAGAGAAGAGAGGCGGCGAGCGCTTGGAAACCTTTTGCTTTTGAAGTATGAGAAGTGGACTAAAACTCTTGTCTTGAAGGACTTTCTAGATTTCAATGACTTTATAATGAAGAACAAAGCTGAAATAGGTGCGGCTCAGTTTTTCGGAAAGTTCCGCGCTTACGCTTTTGAAGAATACGTTTACCGCTTGCTCAGGGAAAGAGTTTGCATTAAAAAGCCTTTAGAGTTGTTCTGGGGAGAGAAATGCCCCATTTGGAGCAAGGATAGAAAGAGTTACGCCGTGGAGTTTGACATTTCTATTGGAAGAAAAGCTGAAGGCTTTGTGGAACCAGCCGTGGTGGTTGATGCCAAATTAGAGCTTGATTCTGCAAGGTTAAAAACAGCATTAGCCTCCTTTACAATGCTAAAAAGTTGGAAGCCTAAAGTTAAATGTGTTCTTGTCTACGTGGATAGAAATTTAGACAAAACCTTTTTAGAATTGGCTGAAAAATGGGCTGAAGCAATATTTCAGTTCAGCCTTGAAAACGACGAAACTGAGGCTTTTATAGACTTCGTTGCCAGATGCCTTTGCTAGGCGCTATATGTGAGCGTAGACACTGTCACTTGTGTATCTTCCTCTCTCCATCTCCTGCTCTATTTCCCGCAGCAGCAGTATCCGTTTAAAAGTGGGCGGATGTGTAGAAAACCATGTGTTAATTTTTGCCCATGTGGATTTCGCCTCTTTTTCCATGGCCAGTTCAAGTTCTCTTTCATCTAAAACTCCATCCTTGTCCAAGTCGTATTCCGCCTTCTTATTCATGATAGAGGATATTTCCAGTTTAGCCATGGCAGGGTCGCCTATGTAAAAGGCTCTTACGCCCGAGGGGGGTTTAGGCGAAAGCGACAGCCCATAAGTAATTTTTGCCAAGGCGCTTTGGAGGCTTCTCGGGGAGCCCGTTACATATGCTGAATAGGCGTCTGCATAATGCTCCCGCATTCTGCTAAGCCCCATCACGCATAAAAGCGAAATAATGTAGACCAAATATGAGATTATCGCTATGGCGAAAAAGGCTGCTTTCACGCTGCCTTCCTCTTTTTTCCTCGAAGCCGGAGCCCATCTTCCCGCTTCCCATGTTCCCCGAGCAATTAAATAGGCAAGTAATGGCAGGGCTGACAGCACAGTCATAACTATGTAGTCTTTATGTTTTATATGGCCCAACTCGTGGCCTATTACGCCTCTAACCTCTTCCTGGTTAAGGTTTGTTAGGAGCCCTTCGTGAACAGCTAAAGTGGCGCTTTTTGCGGTTCTGCCGAAAACAAAGGCGTTAGGCGTTTTATCAGGCACGATAGCAAGTTTAGGCATAGGTATGCCAGTTTTGTCCGCTAGCTCCTTTACAGTGGTTTCAAGCCAGGGGTTTTCTCCCTTTTCCAAGTAACGCAGTCGCGTTGAGCTTTTAACGATGGCTGGACCAGTGAGATATTCGATGAGTATGAAGATTACTGTGCCTATTAGAGCGTAAATAAAGCTGAGCTGGATGATAAGCATGATTGCTGAAAGGAAAAGAGCGAATGTGAAAGCAACTAAAAATATGGAAGTGCCCATTGCAAGCTTTAACTCAGCTAATCTTCCCAACGGTTCACCAGCAGCCTACAACATCTTGGTAGATGGAATTATGCGAAGTTAAAGTTTTCTTCACTTATTTCAAATATTTCTTTGGATTTTTCTTAAACGCTTCCTCACAGGCTTTAGAACAGAAATAGACTAGGCGGCCTTCATGCTCAATTTTGCTATAAGCTGTTTCAGGATCTATTTTCATTCCACAAACAGGATCTGTAACCAGACGCTTTTTCTCCACAATTTTCACCCCCTCCGGCTCATATTTCCTTAAAGTTTGGCTGTTAAAGGCTACTATAACCGTGCTTAAAGACATTATTAATGCGCCGACGGCTGCGGGCAGGCTTATGCCAATGCCGGATAAAACGCCTGCCGCTAAAGGTATTGTTATAACGTTGTATCCGGCGGCCCACCAAAGGTTTTGAGCCATTTTTGCGTATGTTTTGCGGGAAATATCTATAACTTTTACTACGTCTCTGGGATCGTTTTTAACTAGGATTATGTCTGCGCTTTCTATGGCTACATCTGTTCCAGCGCCTATGGCTATGCCCACATCCGCGGTGGCAAGTGCTGGTGCATCGTTTACGCCGTCTCCAACCATGGCGACTTTAAGACCTTCTTCCTTAAGGAGCCTTATCTTCTCTGCCTTTTTGTCTGGCAGAACACGCGCAAAGTAGTTGTCTACGCCGAGTTCTTTTGCAACCCAGTGGGCAACCTCTTCAGAATCTCCAGTGAGCATGTAGACCTTTACGCCGTTTTCCTTCAGTTTTTTAACTGCTTCATAAGACTCTTTTCTTATGCTGTCGGCTAAAGCAAAAGCGCCGGCAAGTTTTCCATCGGCAACTGTGAAAACGACAGTTTTGCCCTGTTCCTGCAGCTCCTTTATTTTGGGATCGCTCGCCTCAATTTTCAATTCATCTAAAAGATTTATGCTTCCAACGTAAACCTCTCTTTTTCCAACTTTTCCGTAGGCGCCTCTGCCAGGTAAAGCCTTAAACTCTTTGGCTTGGGGAATCTTTATGCCTTTACTTTCTGCGTATTCCACTATCGCCTTTGCGATCACATGTTCAGAGTTAAGCTCAATGCTTGCAGTCAACTGCAAAAGCTCTTTTTCCGGAATTAAAGCGACGACGTCGCTTACGCCAAACTTGCCCACGGTTAAAGTGCCAGTTTTGTCGAAAACAACTGCGTCCACGTCCTTAACCATTTCGAAAGCTCGCCTATCTCTTATGAGGATTCCGCTTTTAGCAGTTATAGACGTTGAAAGAGCCACAACTAAGGGTATAGCCAAGCCTAGAGCATGAGGACACGCAATCACAAGCACCGTCACGGATCGTTCAAGAGCAACATCTGAACTAGCAAGAAAAGACCATGCTATAAAGGCGATTATTCCAACGCTGAGGGCGACATAAAATAAAAGAGCTGCGGCCTTGTTTGCCAAATCCTGAGTGCGCGATCGGCTTTCCTGTGCTTGTCTCACAAGTTTTATGACTTGAGCCAAATAGGTTTCTTCACCTGTTCGCTCTATCCGCACTTTTAGAACGCCTTCCCCATTTATGGCGCCGCCGACAACCTTATCCTCGGCTTTTTTACTGATGGGTTTTGACTCGCCTGTCAAGAGGGCCTCGTTAACAAAGGATTCGCCTTCAACAACGATCCCGTCGGAGGGGATTTTCTCTCCTGGGCGCACTAGCACGGTGTCACCTTTGTTTAATTGTGAAACTGGGACATCTACTATTTCGCTGTCTTTAACGAGGTGGGCGGTTGTGGGCATTATTCGGACAAGTTCTTCCAAAGCCATAGAGGCGCCGAGAACGCTTTTGGCTTCTATCCAGTGTCCCAGAAGCATAACGTCAATGAGGGTTGCAAGCTCCCAGAAGAAGTCTTTCCCGCTTATTATGAAGACTGTTCCAAGGGAATAGAAAAGCGCCACAGATATGGCGGTACCAATAAGAGTCATCATTCCAGGCTGTTTAGCTTTAACCTCTTGATATAAACCCGTCAGGAAGGGCCATCCGCCATAAAGGTAAACAACAATTGATAGAATGGATAAAACCTGCTTCTGATAAGGAATTTGTATCCACTGAAGCCCAAGCCACATCTGAATCATTTCTGAAAGCAGCAAAATTGGAACAGTAAGAACGAGCGAAACCCAAAATCTTCTTTTAAACTCTCCCACATGATGGGCGTGGTGTGCATGAGCGCCCAATTTCACACTTCCTAAATAATTAGTCTTTTAGTTTCTCTAAAACTATCGCTGGACAAATCTTTTTAACTCCTTCTATTGTCCCTATTTTCTCAGATATTATTTTTGTTAATTCCCTTCCATCCTTAGTCCATATTTCAGTCATTATCATGTGGTCGCCAGTTGAAGTAGCCACGTAACGGGTTTCTGTAATTTCGCATAGCTTTTGAGCAGCTTCCAAAAGTCTCGGGGGGTCTACATCCACGCCTACTATTGCCACGGTATTTAACCCTATTTTTGATGGTTCAATAACCACCATGAATCTTTTTATGATTCCTTCCTGCTTTAGTTTTTCAACGCGCTTTCTAACTGTGGACTCGCTTATTTTAAGCCGGCGAGCAATTTCGGTGAATGGGATGCTGGCGTCTTCTTGAAGAAACTTGAGTATTGCCAAATCAACTTTATCAGCCATAAGCTTTCCTTCTCGTCCGATTTTCAGATTTTTTGGTTAATTTTAATGCGAATATCGTGCATAACTCTTTTAAATTCGGACAGCCTAATAAGTTTATCGCAAAAATAAAGAGTGAAAAACTATGATGTGCTTATATATTCGAAAAATTCAAAAGCATAACCACACAAATAAAATGGCACGAGCAGATTGGGGGAGGTGAAAAGTTTTGGCGCAAAAACTTCTCTCTACAGCCAAGTTAGTAAAAGATTTAAGAATAGCTGTTGATAACGGCAGAGCCCATAGCGTATGCCTAGACTTGCCGCCTGAACTTGGAACAGACATGGGGCCAACAGCCCTCGAGCTTGGCGTTATGAGTTATGCGGGATGTTTTGCCACAATTTTCGCTCTAATGGCAAAGAAAATGCGAGTCCCACTTAAAGACTTGGAAGTTAAGCTTGAAGCCATAAAAACAGAGGAGGCTGGGACGGTAACTGAAGCCAGCTTCAATATTATTGTGAAGACAGACGCTTCAGAGGAAACTGTCCAAAGAATATTCAAACTAACTGTGGAGAACTGCCCTGTCGGAAAGCTTTTCGAAAAAGCAGGGGTCAAAGTAAGCTATAACCTAAAAACAGAAAAATAGTTATTGGAGGTTTGAATTTGGATAAATGGGAATGTGAAGTCTGCGGCTATATTTATGACCCTGAAGTCGGAGATCCGGACCAAGGCGTAATCCCTGGCACCCCCTTTGAAGCTTTGCCAGACGACTGGGTTTGCCCTATATGCAAAGCCCCAAAGGACAGGTTTAAGATAAAAAGGTAGAGAAAACAATAAAAGTAATGCGGGGTAATCTAATAGTGGTGGGTTAGTTTTATGGAGTCTTCTAAAATGTATGTTTTGCCACAACTACCTTACGGCTACGGTGATTTAGCGCCCTACATGTCCGAAGAACAGCTGCGCATACACCACAGCATACACCATCAAGCCTATGTTAACGGAGCAAATGCAATACTTAAAAGACTGGCCAATGCCCGAAAAGAAAACGCCGAGGTAGATGTCAAATCTGCCTTAAAAGAGCTTTCATGGAACATAGGAGGACACCTTTTACACTCATTGTTCTGGAAAAACCTTGCACCGCCAAGCAAAGGCGGCGGAAAACCAGGCGGAAGACTGGCTGATATTTGCGATAAGGAGTTTGGAAGCTTCGAAAGGTTCAAGAAGGAATTTACACAGGCAGCGGTTAGCGTAGAAGGTTCCGGCTGGGCAGCCTTAACGGTATGTAAACAAACTGGCCGCCCATTAATGATGCAGATAGAGAAGCACAACACCAACGTGTATCCGACATTTCCAATTCTGATGGTTTTAGACGTGTTTGAACACGCCTACTACATAGACTACAAAAACAAAAGAGGCGACTTCGTTGAAGCTTTCTGGAACATTGTAAACTGGGAAGAAGTAAGCAAAAGATTGGAAGAGGCTTTGAAATAGGCAAGGAGATAGATGCTAGTGCCAAAAATCCTAGTTTTATACTATAGCAGAACGGGGAACACAGAGAAAATGGCTGAAGCAGTTGCACAAGGAGTGAAAACTGTTAAAGGCGTCGAAGTGGAATTAGCCTATCAGGCAACGCCAGAAATGCTGCCAAACTTTGACGCCGTAGTTGTGGGGATGCCAACTTACCATCATGACATGACCCTTGACGTGAAAAGACTCTTCGAAGAGGCTGCCGTGAAAAACATTAACTTGAAAGGCAAGATCGGCGCAGCTTTCGGATCCTATGGTTGGAGCGGTGAAGCCCCAAAACTAGTTCTTGAAATAATGAAAAACAGATTCGAGATGAATGTCGTGGAGCCGCCTCTTTTAATAAAATACACGCCAGATCAAACCGCTCTGGAAAAGTGCAGAGATTTCGGAAAGAAAATCGCTGAAAAACTTGTTCAATCTTAAATGAGGAGCGAATGAATGGTTCGCAAAAATGATTTGTTAAAATTCATTGGGAAGCAGATTACCATCGAAAAGGAGATTGTGAATTCGCTTAACGAAGCTATAAGGGATATGGTAAACCAGCCGGTTAAGGGGGTTTTGAGGGGGATATCCTTGGATTCGGTTAAACATGCGGAAATGTATGACTCTGCGCTAACATTGCTTACAACAGTTCCGCAAGCTCTTTCACAGGAACAACTTGACAAGCAAAGAAGCCTCGTGGAGAAGCATATACGCATAGAAGCTGAACTAATTAAGAAGATTAGCGACGTGCTGCCTGAAGTTGAAAACAATAAGGTGAAACTTCTTTTAACCGCAATACTGGCTGATGAAAAACGCCATCATGAACTCTTAAAACAGGTTTTAGAAATCCTCGTCCGCGGAGAAACAATAACCGAGGAGGATTGGTGGGACATCCTCTGGAAAAACGTTCCATTCCATGGGGCTCCTGGAGGCTGATCTAAAACGCTTGAAGGGTCCCCACTTTTTCTCATTATTCCAGTGAGCGCCATGGAAACCTTTTAAGGTTTAGAATGACACTAAAAATGAGGAGAAGGAGGTGAATGTATGGCTTCTAAAAAATTGTTAGAAATGTTGAATGATGCTATAGCAAGAGAGATTCAAGTCTCCATTCAATACATGTGGCAACATGTCCAATGGAGTGGAGTCAAAGGCTTCGCCGTTCAAGAAGAACTCAAGAAAATAGCTGTAACGGAAATGAAACACGCAGAGGCAATTGCGGAAAGACTTTTCTATTTGGGTGGAACGCCTACAACAAAGCCTGCAGAAATATTTGTGGGAAAAACCCTTAAAGAAATGATACAACGCGACGTAAAAGACGAGGAAAACGCCATCAGCTTATACAAGGAAATAATAGCACAGGCCCGCACAGAAAAAGATGAAACCACAGCTTTCTTGTTCGAAGGAATTCTGAAAGATGAAGAAGAACATCACGACACTTTCACAACGTTGATGGAAGAAATTTAGCATAGATAATTGCATGCGCCTAAAACATTAAAACCAATTATTGCTGCTTAAACCTTATAATAATTTAGCCAACTTTTTCAACATGTAATTTTTGAAAGTCCAAATTCGGATGCCAGTTGTGGCGCTTGACGGCGAATAAAGAGAAAAAAGATTTGATGTCTCATTCAATGATGCGCTTGAAGCTTATTGATGCCAAGATAAACAACACTATGTCAAACACTGCGATTGCAACCAAGTCTATTAGGAGATTGGAAAGGTCTCCGGTGATTAACAGTCCCCTTACTGCATCAACAACATAGCTTAGCGGGTTAAATGTTGAAAATTCTCTTAGTATCGGCGGCATTAGTTGGATTGGGTATAGGGCGTTGCTTGCGAAGAATAGTGGCATTATTATGGCTTGGCCTATGCCCATAAACCTTTCCCGAGTTTTCATAAATGAGGCGACAAGTAGGGATATTGCTGCGAAACCGCCTGAAGCAAAGAAGATTATTATGAAGGCTAGTGCGAAGTAGGCGGGGTTGGGTATGAACCGCACGCCAATGATGAAGGCTATAGGCAAAATTATTAATGCTTGAAATGTCGCCCTTACGCCTGAAGCCATGGAACGGCCTATAACCATAGAATATCTAGAGGCGGGTGTAACAAGCAGCTTCTTTAGAATGCCGGAATCCCGCTCCCAAACCATCATCAGTCCATAAAATATGCTGACGAAGGTTGTTGTTTGAATCATAACGCCCGGGGTTATGAAATCTGTGTATGGCACTCCGCCAGTGGGTATAGCTCTGACGCTGCTCATAACAGGACCGTAGATAACTATCCAAAGGATTGGCTGAACTGCTCTGAAGTAAATTTCTGTTCTGTCATGGCGCAGTCTTCTCAGTTCCAGCTCAATCATAACCAGCACGTTTTTCAATGCTTCTATCATAGCTTATCCCTTCTTAATCAGGTAACGCATATGCGTAACATCGCTAATCCTTCCTTTCTCTTCAAGTCTTGTTCCAGCGTATTTCAAGAAAACGTCATCCAAAGTTGGCTTGGTTATGTAAACTTTACCCACGTTCACACCTTCATTTTTTAGAAGCCCCATAAGATGGGGCAAAGCAACCTCAGCATTTTCGACAAGCACATTTATGTCTGAATTTTCCATAAACACATCTCTTACAAAACCTAGTTTTCGTATTTCCTCCGTCAACTCAAGCTTCGGCGTAGCTTCTCCTAAATTGAAGGACACGACTTCGCCTCCTAAAGAATGTTTAAGCTCTTCGCTTGTTCCTCTCGCCACTATTTTTCCAAGATTTATTATAGCTATGTCATCCGCATATAAGTCGGCTTCATCCATATAATGCGTATTGAAGAATATGGTTACGCCGTACTCCTTTTTGAAAATGCTAAGTCTTTCCCAAACCACTTTTCTTGCCGCAGGGTCTAAACCAATGGTTGGTTCGTCTAAAAACATTATTTTTGGCTTTATAAGCATGGCACACGCTATTTCAAGTCTTCTTACCATCCCACCAGAATAGGTGTTTACAAGCTCATCTTTCACAGACGCTAAACCCATATGTTCCAACACTTCATCTATCACCTTTTTCAGTTCTGAACTAGGAACACCAAAAATTTTTGCGTATATCAGAAGATTCTCATAGCCGCTGATATCAGTCCATACGCTCACTTCTTGCGGGACATAACTGATTAGCCTCCGAACCTTGCCTCCTTCACGACTCACGTTTAAACCGAAAACGTAAGCCTCTCCGGATGTAGGTTTAATCTGCGTCGTCAAAATCCTAATAAGCGTAGTCTTTCCAGCCCCGTTAGGACCCAACAACGCAAAAGCCTTTCCGGCTTCAACGCTCAAATCTACGCTGTCCAAAGCCCTTACTTTCCCGTCGTACACCTTAACTAGGTTTTTGACTTGAACTGCCCAATCCATTGTATGCCTCCAAAAAGTAATTTACTAGCCTACTGGCGCCGCTTAAAAACTTTACCAAAATAATGGATAGAATATCGTGGGCGCAAGTTTTAAATTTACAAGCAGACATGTGAGCATTACTTTAGATTTTAAATCTTGAAAATTTTAGGGCAAAAAGTATTGTTCCTATTGCAACTATAATTGCTGAAGCATAGAAAGTGTTTACGTATGCCACATAATCTGATAAGCCGAGTCTTGAAGTTTGTGTATCTGCAAGTGGTCCGCCAATAAGCAACCCTGCTGGTCCCCAGCTTAAAGCCATAACGGTGTTGTACCGGCTGAATAATAGCCCTCTTTTATGTTCCGGAATTATGTCGCTGGCAAAGGTGAAACCGACCGTCTGAATAGCCCAGAAAGATACGCCGTTTAATCCATATGCAAAAGCCATCACGAGAACATCGTGAGCGCCACTATACATTATGGGGGTGGCTATTGCCAGAAACAAGCTTAAAAGCATGGTTTTTGTCCTTCCAATTTTATCTGTGAGCCCCCCAGATGCTAAGCTGGCCAGCATTCCACCCATCGTCCAAGTGCTTAGGATCAGACTCATTTCCGGATCGCTTGCATTTAATCCTTCGGGCAGTTTTATAAAAAGTAGAAATACTTGGTTAATTGATGATGCCCCTAAAACTATTATGATGAGGGATAATAGAAGCCAATGATAGGTCTTTTCATTTGTGCTGCCGCCATCGTGTACGCGTTTCGCTTCCCTTCTTATTGGGTTTTGTCCTTGAGCTGCTGGTTTCTCTTTCACTTGTCTCGCTGTGAAAGTCATTATGGCCGCTCCAATTAAAAGCAAAGTTGCGACTATGAAGAAGATTGTTCCGTTTTTGAAGCCTTCGCCGCCACTGTAAAGGTAACCTGCAAAGATTATTCCAACCATTCTCCCTAAAGAGGCGATGAAGTTTAATATGCCCACAATTCTGCCGCGTTTTTCTGGAGTTGTCAAATCTGTAAGTAGCGCCGCCCATCCAACATCTGACATCGACCAAAAGAACTCGAGAGTGGATAACCCGAAAATTATTGTTAAGCCTGCGGTGAAAGCATTCCCCATGCCAATTAAGGATTTGTGTATTAGAAACACTATTATGTAGGCGAAGCTGGCAATCGTTTCACCTACCACTATCAACTTTGTTCTCAGCTTATGACGGTCGCTTATTCTACCCCAAAGCAGGTTCTGTCCCAGAGCAGAAGCCAACATGTTAAGCGTCCCAAGGGCAGCTGTAGAAGTAACCGTATGCATCAACATGTAAAGATAGTTTATCATAAAAGTATGTAGAATATGCCCCTTCGAAGAAAAGTTAGGAATTGGAAAATGCTAAGGTTAAAGAAAACGTTCCTAGGAGCACAAACATGTGTATTCTGGCAGTTATTGTTCATATAGATTGCCCGCTTGGAACATTAATAGGAATGTGATAGGATAAAGGCATATGTTTAAAAATTTCTGTGGGCCTCAGCTGAAAATATGGTTTGATTTAAATACTCTAAAGCGTGTTTAGCTTCTTATTGCATGCTGGTTAGCTTATTTGGAGAACAAGCTTATTTTTCAGTTATTTTTGGGTGAACTAGTTGACGGCAATATGGACAATGGACGAGGGCTTTGTCTCCAGTGGACTTCCACTTATTTTTACAGAAGGGACATTGAAACCATACGGTTTTTCCAGGAAGGAGCACCCATTGTCTGCTTAAGAGCCATAAAATCACTCCTGAAACGAGCATTACGTCTCCTAGAATAACAAGGTATACGAGTTTAAATTCAAGTCCTGAAATGAGAGTTATTTTTCTGTCCAAAGAAGTGATAAAAAAGTTGAAAAAGGGTCTTTACTTGAAGCAAGTTGAGGATACGTTTTCCATATGGTGCTTAAAAGCGAAACTATTCCTACTAGGCAAAATATTAAACTAAGAGTGTACAGGGATTTCTGTTTACGAAGAGTTCTCTTCATTTAAGATTCAAACCTTGGGGGCAGTTATTTGTTGACGGTTGTCATCATTGCCTTTTATCGCAATACTTAATAAATATTATTGTCTAAAAGACACCATTTTCTGTTTTTAATGCTTGCGTTAAAATCGCAAGCTTCACAATGTTTTTAATCCTACCGTGAATTCTGTTCTAAGAGGTGAAAAGTTTGCCCTATTGCTCAAAATGTGGAGCAAAATTGGAAGAAGGCGATAAATTCTGCTATGCTTGCGGTGCACCAGTGGCTAAAATTGTTAAAGAAGAATTCGCTGTTTCAGCCAACAATCTTATTGAAAAGGTTAAGGAGTTGCTTCATGAGGGAAACGTGACTAGAATAATTGTTAAAGATGATCAAGGTAAAACTATGCTTGAAATACCTGCAACTGTAGGAGTTATAGGCGTTGTGCTAGCTCCTTGGCTTGCCGCCCTAGGAGTGATAGCCGCCCTAGCCACAAACTGCAAAATAGTCGTCGAAAGGAGAGAATAACCATTATCTCCTTAAGAGTTTCGTTAAAATGTACGCTTGCATACGTGCCTAAAAGCAAAAAAGCCAGCTATGATTACATGTGCGAAATTGGAAACTCCAATTTTTTAAAAATTGAAAATACTAAGAATTTTGTCTAAACAATGGTGCTCCGGCCGGGATTTGAACCCGGAACAACAGCACATGGAGATATCCCCCGCAAAATCCCCCTTTTTCTATTTCTAATAACGATATTTCTTTATTTTCGTTTATCAGCGACTAACAGAATAGTCATATTAAGATTTGATGTGATTGCAAAATGAGTCGTATCTAGGGGTAAAATAGTAAAGTATAATGTTGCTTTACTTATTACTGCGTCTTGGACTGAGAGGACGTTGAACTCTGGCTGATACTTTATCCATTTGTTCGAGGCATTCGGTAACTTGGTCAACGCCTCCGGGGCATTCATGGCCGAAAATTGGGCATCTTCTCGCATCTTCTGGCATAAGGAGTGGCATATTCTCAATGCAATGCTCATACTTACATATACCATTCTGCTCTTCCCATTTTGGGTTAGGTTCGAAGCAACGGGAACAGCCGCAGTCGGCGCACAGACACTTCTCACAGTCCGCCCAAAGGTTGGGATCAACATTTTCTGGGCGTGTGCACTTGAAGATCCTTTCATTCTTTTTGTTTTTCATTCTGACACCTAGTGAAAATTAAGTGTTGGGATGAAAATTTAATTTTAATCAAGATGTGTTTTATTAATTCTAGGAACTGGTGATGGGATTGGGGTTTCTGTCAGCTAACAGAGCATTCTATCAGCCAGAAACTAAAGTGTTGATGGTGACAATCTGCTCTTTAAATAAAAAAGCTGGTGGTTCCAGTAAATATGACGAAACGCAAGCTTTAGCTTCAAAACTGGTGAGGACAAGAGATGACTTGTTAAAGGCTAGACGTGAGGCTTTTGATTTATTATTCAGCGGACAGATAAAATGGCAGGGAATCCCTCTTGGAAACCTTAAGTATAACAAGGAATTAAGACTAGGCAAGGATTTTGGCGAGAACATAGAGGATGTTAAGTATCTTCCAGCTATCTACAGATATGATGGGCGTTTCTATACCGCGCTTGGAAGGGATGGAAGGGACAAACTGCTGCGGTCAAAACATCACGTGCTTATTATGTCGGGGCTCTACGGATTAGTGACGACAGCTGAGCCAATCCAGCTGTATAGTATGCCAATTGAACGAGGATCAAAGGTGCAGGAAATATGGAAAAGAAACAAGGTTTTGACGCGAGTTCTTGTTGAATACGCGCAATTGAATAGGATAAAGCGCATATTTGACTTCACAGCCCGTAGTGATTACCGCGAATTAATAGACTGGGATTTTGTGGCAAACGCTACAGGCGCTGAGGTTCTTTATTGTTTTTCCGTAATGGGCGGGGGCGAGGATGCTCTTATACCATTTGCCAAATTTATGAAGAATTTTGCATTAGCTGCAAGCGAAGAAGAGTTGTTGGCAATAAAGCCTGAAACCGAAATAGCAGACGTTTTAATCCGTGACATCCCATACACAAGGGCTGATTTGCCAAGTAAGGAACGGGAAAGAATCCTGCACGCAAACAAGGAAATTCCGCTAGCCCCAATCCCTGTTGAAAAAATCCCTGATGAATTAGGGATAGGCCGTCCAAGCGATATTAAAGAGAGCGGGAACTGGCTGATTTCCTTTACTCCGTCATTTCAGAAATCCTTGTCGTCTATAGGGGATAAGAAAATGGAGGGGAGAATCTTAGAGGCAATCGCCAAGCTAAGCTGTAATCCGACAGCATTGATTGGTGATACAAACAAACCGCTGAGCGGCTCCCTGAAAGGTATGTGGCGTTACCGTATTGGAGATTATCGACTTATCCACAAACCAGACCCTGATAAACGCGTTTTATATATCATACTTATTCATCCGCGGGGGAAGGTTTACGAGAGTCTGGAAAAAACGTAAGGTTATATAAAAGAAAAACCCCGAAACAAAGATAATTATGCTCTTAAGTTTAATTTAGGTCTGGGCTTAACAATTAGTTATGGTTGAGCATAACTTATTACGTAATTTTCATCCGCTTATTTGTTTCTTCCACGGCTCTCAAAATTATTTCTTTATCCTTTTCATTTATCGGATTTGATTTAAGGTGTTGCACTAACCATAACCCGCTTTCTTGTATTTTCTTTACCGGCGAGTAATTTCCAAGCCATTCAGATGAAGGCCTGCACGATTTACAGCTTGCTAAAGTTCCGATTAAAGAGCTTTCAAGCCCTTTACTTCCCATCCTTTCAACATGGGGATCTAAAATTATGAATCTGAAAGAAAACTTTTCCCGTAGAATTTTCGTGATTTTCTCTTCTATTTTCTTTTCTTTCTCCATGTCTCTTTTATCTCCCCATAATTCCTGGTTTCGTCTAGTCGTGAAATCTATTTCCCAAATTTTTAGGTAATCATCTTTCTCTTTGTTTAGTAAAGCTCGGCCTAAGTTTTTCCGAAAAATGCTCCTATCTGAGGGTTTTGGCTTACTTTTATCAAAATCCATCCATGCTTCGTCTAAAAGGAAATGCTCCCTGATTCTACTTCTAAAGTTTCCATCTTTATGTGTGCCTACTCTAACTATTCTTAACTTTTCTCCACCATGCCCCCAGAATTCTCCGTCTTCGTAAAAGAAGTATATCCCATTTTCTGGTAAAGTTTCTAATTTAAACGGGAACCTTATTAAGGGAAGTTGCTCCATTTGTTCATGTAGCCATCCACATAGCTCTGACATCTCTATCACAAGCTTTAGAAAGTTTGAATAAGCCTATTAACGTCTTCTCCTCTGCGGTAGTTGCTTCCACTTCCTAATCCGGAATAGTCGTGAATAAAATATTTTATTCCAAGCTCCTTCGCCCTGCTTTGAAAGGGCCATACGGCTTCAGAATAGTTTATTGAGAGAAAATCATGCACAGCTCTGATTTCATTCTTTGTTACGTAGTCAAGCAAAAAGTTGCATAGGCCTTGCTTACCCCACCAAGTCTTCAATAATACTCCATTGACTTTATCTTTGTTCATTGCTCTATTGTAGTTTCTGATAAACTCATCATGCCTAAGTATTCCGTAAAAGGCAGAAACAATTAATAGGCTTAAATTTTGGGAGTTATTCAGCTTTTCCCAAGAGCTTTTTGTTATTCTGTTGTAGAGATTTCCGCAATATCTTTCATAGGCTTTCATGTAACTTATCTTAGTTTCTGGCGTTGCAACACCTACATCAAGCCCCAAATTTTCTCCAAAAGCGATAGCAATCTGCCTCCTTAACTCCATCAGCCTTCTCCCCACATTTAGACTCAAATAGTTAACAATACAGCTTGTCCCATCGTACGATGGAAACCCTCCAGGATTTTTTGAATCGCAGCAGGGAATGAGAATTAATGTTTTTTGGCTCATTAAATAACAAATAATGAGTCTCATTCTCAAATAATTTTGGACTTGGAGTATAATCTATTAACGATGACTAAGAGAAAGCATTTTTCAATAAATTAAGACTTTCAGCTTTCGAAATCCAAATGAAAACTCGTAGGTGCCTCTTTTTAGGAGATTTTCTTTATGGATTTGTTGTCCTTAAAATCGCTTTAAGCTTGCTTGTATATAAGAAATAGTAATAGGTATGTTGTCCAGGGAAGGGAGCGTAGCGTGTTGCTAAGCACCCATAAACGGATTGCTGAGATTATTGCAAAAGAAATCGGGTTGAATCTCGCGCAAACCGATTGCTTAATTAAAGGTTCAATCAAACCAGATTACTGGAGAGATTTCCCCCATCATTATGGTAAAGAGCGTCATATACGAAAGTATATAATTGAGGCGAGGATGGCTTACCTCGAAGATAATGCCACTGAAGCTTTATTCAATTTAGGCGTTGCGCTTCATTATATTCAAGACGCTTGGGTGATGATTCCCGGGTGGCAAATGGAACATGGATGGTATGAGGAGGAAATTGATCGTGCACCTTTGGAAGTTGACCTAAAAAAGATGATTGCTGTCAACCTACTGAACAAGCTATGGAGAAACTCTCATTTCCACATCCTCGAAGACTGCAAACGACAATATTTTAAGATAGTTAAGCGCTTAGCCGAATTTGAGAGATTGTTCAGAAGAGGCTTTAAAGGATATGATGGCGACTTCATAGAGGAGGCAACCCTGAACATCGCAACGTTAAAGCGTCCAAGTTTGGGTTCTCCCTTTCACGACTTTAACTTTGCATGCAGGATTAGCCTGCTTGTTGCATTATCCATCTTCCTACCTAAAACTTCCAGAGACCTTCAAAACATGCTCTCACAACTTAGAAAGGAATACAAGAAAGAAATGATAGAGGCGGAAAAGGCTCTTGCAGAAAAACTCATCGAGCTCCAAAAAAGGAGAGAGAAGCTTAAACAAAAAGGCGGAATAATCAACATCTTCAGAAAAACAATATGCGACATTAACATTTGGATAAACAAGAGCCGCTATGAAAAACAAAACCATCTATTAAAGGTTCAAAACGCTTACTATAAACGGGCAAAACTCTTAGCGCATAGATATGAAAATTGGTATATAGTAGAAATACCTGAGCTGAGAATAGAAGAAATTGCTGAATACAACCGCGGGAACATTCAATCAATACCGAAATAGTTCAGGTAAAAACTCTTTCTAAATTCCAACATGGTCATGCGTTCAAGTTTATTTCGCTTAAGAGACATTAATGGAAATATTTTTGCGTGCACATGAAGGCGTAAAAATTAGAAAAAGAACGATTATTTTGGTTTGTCTTCGCTGATTAATTTTTCGATGTCTTTTTTGTAGTATCTTAGTCTCTTTGATGGTCCTATTTGGATCGCCTTTATTTTGCCTTCTTTCCACCATCGCCACAGGGTCTTATATGATACCTTTAGCAGTTTTGCCGCTTCTTTTGGTCTTAAGAATTCTATTTCTTCACTTGCCTGGGATAAAATTGCCTCATGTAAAACTTCATTTACATTAGGGGTATCAAAAGATGGTATGTCCAGTTCCCTGAGTAGATGTGGATTAATTTTTAACGGCCCATTGGTTTCGACTTGCCTGTCCTGGCCGATATACTTAATTTCAAATGTACCATTTTTATAATCCAATTTCAAATTATCGATATGTTGACTATAACGAGCTGTAAACTCTCTAATCATCTGCCTTGCCTCATGTAGCTCCCTTGCAAACGAACTAACTTCTTTATAAAAAGTTGGGGGGTCATCAATTGCAAGCTTCCTTAATTTCTTATACTTCGTATCTAAGTTCACGAGCAGTCTAACAATAGCGACGCATTCCTTGAACGCTTCGTCTCTAGGCATTAGCTTCACAGAGATAATTGAGACAAATGAGATATTTTTCTTTTTTTCTCAAGCAAAACCGTACACCCTTATTTATGGAGGATTGGAAATGAAAGTATCTGAAAAAATTTGCCCATATACCCTCGTCCTGAAGAGCATTTTGTTAAAATTAATGGAGGCGGGAGGTGAGACATCGTGAAAGTTGCTTGCAGGGATTCCAAGCCACGCCCTTCAAGGCGTAAAATTCGAAAGCCAATTACCGCAAGGTTTGTCCAAACAACCATCGACAGGTGGTTACCTAGATGAACCATAACAAAGGATATTGTGAGGAAACGGCTGCGTTGGAGAAGTTCTACATTGATCTTGCTGACGCGTCAAAAAAGCACGGATTCCTGCTCAATTACTTTAGAGCTGAAGCTCCTCCATGCGACGGAGAGGGCAATCCGCTACCATTTAATGAACTGCTGAAAATTTATGGAGATCTTCCGAAGGATTGGCGGTGGCGATATGCTGTTTTCCTTGAAAGCGATGAGCACCTTAAGAAGGTTCTACGAGCATTGATAGAAAAAGGCTACCAAATACGTTTTAATTTCATGGCGCCTGACGCCATTTTGGGGAATGTCGTAGTGAAGGTTAATGGCAAATGGTTTGCGATCGGTGAATGCAGGAAATCCTCAGACATAATTTTATATGACGCTCGAGGAGAACTTTTACTGGAATATGGAGATATCGAAGTTATTAGACTGTGGCCTCCATTTTACGTCCTTGCAAACATAAAAAGAATGGAAACCATGATTCAGAACGAAATTAATGTCAAGGAAGGGTGATGTCAAATGAAGTTCCCAGCCTTTTCGGGCAGGAAAGAGGTTGCAGAGTTTCTGGCCAGAGGTTACCGTGAGTCTGGCAGCCCAGCATTAGCAAATGTTAACGTCTTAAAGTTGATCGCTGACAAATTGCCTTCCCGTGACATTCAAGCGTTGCCTCTTCAGCCAAACATGGATGTTTTATGGTATGAGCAGAGTAAGGATGAGTTAAACGGAGTTATAGTGAAATATTTTCGGCAATCCGCTGAGACTGTTACGCAAAACGCAGTTAAAACCGTTGGCAAAAGCTTAACTTGCCAGCTGAGACCTTCAAAATACTATGCAGGTATAGGCGAGGCTTTAGCGATTTTAAACTATGGAGTGGATTATTCGTGGCTTTTCCACGTTTTTGACGACAACGTAAGCAATCAGTTGGCAGAATTCGCATACAATTCAGCAGCGAAACTTCTGTCCTTGACTCCAATAGCGTACATGGTTGTGGTGCATGCCGAAGCAAAAATGTTAACAGAAAAAGTTTCCAATCCAAACATCAACAATGACGAAATGAAACTGTTAAGAAGAATCATAATCGAAAGTTTGCTCAGCAAAAGCAACATTTGAAGACATCGCGGCTGCGTTTTCTCTAAAGTGTTACATGCGAGAAACTGTTCCTTTAGCTAGGCAACATAGAATGCTGGACATAGGTTTAAAAGTTGTAGTGAGGAAGAGTATTACACACGAGAGTAACTGTAAGCGTAAAATGTTGAGGTTTAGTTATGGCTCCAATTTATGAGCCTAGCTACGAAGAAATAAAGGATTTAGCTCTGAAGCTCTATCAAACAAAGAATCCGAACGCCTTACCGCCGAATGATGAAAAGCTTAAAGTTGAAGGCTACTGGAAACTTACCCGCGAATTAGACGGGTTATAGCTTGTTATAAGGAACTAGTGGTGGGGTTCCATGCAACGTAGTGTGATTTATGATATAATAAAAGATGGAGATAGGCATTTACGCGGTAAGATTGCTGAGCTAATCTTTGAAAGGGTAAAATCACAGCTGTTAGAGAGAGCTCTATATTGTTGTAGCACTTTAGACTTATATCATTTCTTCAACTACGACATACGCTCTATAGATGCTTCGTCCATCAACGAAAAATTGTTGCTCTCTGAATATATGACAAATCTGAATACTGCAATGAATATCCTTAGAATAGAAAAGTGTGAAGTTTCTAATGTGCTTTCTAGCGAGGATACAAGGAAGAACTTGAGAAGGCTTTGTCTTTTTTGCTTAAAAGAAGGTGAAACTTGTGTACATATTTGGGTAAATAACCACAGCTATCGTTGTCCCTTTCACCTTTGTAGCGGTTGTCTTTATATATGTATAAAGAAGGGACTTATTCGTTCAGTAATTTTTTCTGATAATTTCACTTATTATGAAGTTGATTCCAAAAATGAGGCGTTTCATAGACTTGTTAGAAACTTAGTGGAAACGATGAACTTAATAGAACATCTCAATATCGTTGAGGTGCTTTCTAGGCTTGATGCACCGGCGCGAGTATTTCTATACGAGTTGTATAAGAAGGCAACAGGTCAATATCCCTTTGATTACGTGTGTGTGGACGATTATGGAAATAAGTATATGGTTGATGTCACCTCACTGAGGGAAAGAAGCAGGATGCCCGCGAAATTATCTAAGAGAGAAAGCCAAATCGCCGAACAAGCTAAGAAAGAAGGGTTTAAGATTTTAGTGCCAGTAGTGAGGTTTCTTGAGAACTGGCAAGTTCAAGTAGAGCTCATGGAAACCTAAAATTAGCATAAAATTAAGCCTTAACCACAGTTTATCTGCGCCAGAACGAGTCATAGGACACTATTAACCAGTTTTTGGCCAAGGATATATTCGCGCATGGAGCCGAGTAAAATCTCATTACCAGAAACGAAAAGGCTACCTACGATTATATTTTATTCGACAAAACCATTAATAATGTCTAAGCGAAGCATGTTTATTATGGCTTGACTTTCTTGTGGCAGCTTGAATTTTATGAAATTGTTTTTGGTTAGTGCTTGTGTCTTGAGATCTCTATTTTTTCTATTTTTATGTTTTGTTTTTGCGCGAAAAGCTTGGGGGAATGGCGAAACAATAGTATTGTTTCGCTTCTTTTAATAGGTTTTAAGCGAAAATTTTTGGTTTTTGTTGTTTTTGTTATTTTTTGCCTGTTTTCGTTTAAAGAGAATTAAACGAATGGCAAGAATACTATTCTTTCACGTTTTATCGTTGTTTTTTTAAAAGAAGCGCAAAATTTAAGTTTTTTGGCTGTTATAGTTTGAGTTGAGGTGGTTTGGTCTTGAGTGAAGAAGAAATTGCGAGTTTAATGGCCGGCGAGATAGCCAAGGAAGCTTGTGAGACGGTTGCGGCTGACAGTAAAGCGAGGTGCGAGGCTGTTCTGCGCAGGATCCTTTTTGAGGGCAAAGGCTTTGAGCTGCTAAACGAGCTTTCAGAACTTGATAAGAGGGCTGTTAAGGAAAAACTTAGGGAGCTGGTTGTTGAGACCGCCGTCGAACCCAATACGGGCTTTTCTGATAAGGCTGAAACAGAGCAACAGCCAACAAAAATTTCAAAAAATGAAGTGCAACCCCCACTCCCCTAGGCCGGAGCAAGCATTCAAGTATAGGCATAACCTAAAAGCATAAACACAGAAAAATGCCTAATAGGGGTGAACCATGCTAAAATGCTTCTACTGCGGAAAATGGTTCAAGAACAAACAAGCACTAAGAGCGCA
>Ga0272449_1001389_pt1 | contig 24985 bp, 23 predicted proteins | sample YNPCB0241_FD_198679 | JGI IMG/M metagenome (GOLD analysis project Ga0272449, IMG submission 198679) | Hot spring sediment microbial communities from Yellowstone National Park, WY, United States - YNP-CB-024-1 | ecosystem: Environmental > Aquatic > Thermal springs > Hot (42-90C) > Sediment... | reverse complement strand
GCATCGGTTCCGTGAAGGGCTCCCTGGTGGGCTCCCTCCTGGTGGGGGTGGTGGACACCGCGGGCCGGGCCTTCCTGCCGCCCTTGTTCGCGGAGCTCATGGCCCCGGAGGTGGCGTCCAACCTGGGACCCACGGTGGCCTCCGTGCTGATCTACCTACTCATGGCGGTGGTGCTGTTCTTCCGCCCGCGGGGGCTGTTCCCGATCCACGGGTAGGAGCGTGCGGAACCTGTCCGTTCCCTCCGTGCGGCGTCCTGGGTGGGCCTCCCCACGTGTCCTGTGGGCCCGCGGGGCGGCGGTGGGCGTGGGCGCGGCGGTGCTGTTACTCTTCCCGTACGTCTCCGAGGTTCTGGATCTTGGGTACTACCAGAGCCTGGTCACGCGGGCCTTCATCCTGGCCCTGGCGGCCGCGGGCCTCAACCTGGTCTTGGGCTACGGGGGGCTGGTGAGCTTCGGCCACGCCACCTACTACGGGCTGGGCGCGTACACCGTGGCGGTCTTGGGCCGCGAGGGGGTGCGGCAGGCGTGGCTGGTCTGGCCCGCGGCCGTCCTGGTGGCCGCGGCGGTGGCCTTCTTGGTGGGGGCCGTGTGCCTGCGCACCCGGGGCCTGTACTTCATCATGATCACCCTGGCCTTCGCGCAGATGGTGTACTACGGCGTGGTGTCCTTCAAGCAGTACGGGGGCCAGGACGGCCTCCGGGCGCCCCGCACCGACTTCGGGTTCCCGCTGGGCGAGCGGGAGCTGTACTACCTGAGTCTCGTGGTCCTGGCGGTCTGCCTGTGGGCGTTGTGGCGGCTGGTGCACGCCCGCTTCGGCCGCGCCCTGCGGGCCCTTCGGGACAACGAGGCGCGGGCGGTGGCGGTGGGCTTCCCCGCCTACCCGGTGCAGCTGTTGGCTTTCGTGCTCTCCGGGGCCATCACGGGCCTGGCCGGGGTGCTGATGGCCCACCACACGCAGTACGTCTCCCCCTCCATGCTCAGCTGGCAGCAGTCCGGCCACCTGATGTTCATGGTCATCCTGGGCGGGGTGGGGACCTTCTGGGGCCCGGTGCTGGGGGTGGCGGCCCTGGTGGCCTTGGAAGAGCTCTTCCACGCGGCCACGGTGCACTGGCAGCTGTTCGTGGGGCTGGTCCTGCTCGGGGTGGTGCTGGCGGCACCGCGGGGACTGGCAGGTCTCCTGGAGGGGAAGCTCCGGTGAGCCTCCTGAAGGTGGAAGGGCTGACCAAGCGCTTCGGCGGGCTGGTGGCCGTGTGGCGGTGCTCCCTGGAGGTCCGGCCGGGGGAGATCCACGCCCTCATCGGGCCCAACGGGGCCGGCAAGACCACCCTGACCAACCTGGTGGCCGGGGTGTTCCCGCCCGACGAGGGGAGGATCGTGTTCTGCGGGCAGGACGTCACCACGCTCCCCGCGCACCGGAGGGCCCTCTTGGGGATGGCCCGGACCTTCCAGGTGACCAACCTCTTCCCCCACGACACCGTCCGGGGGAACCTGCAGCTCGTGGTGCAGGCCAGGAAGGGCGGCGCCTTCGGGTTCTGGAGGCCCGTGGAAGCGGAGTGGGAGCTGCGGGAGGAAGCGGAGCGGTACGCGGCCCGGGTGGGCCTAGAAGGGCGCCTGGACGTTCCCGTGGCCAGCCTTTCCCACGGGGAGCGGCGCCAGCTGGAGGTGGGGATGGCCCTGGCCTCCGAACCGCGGCTGCTCCTCCTGGACGAGCCCACCGCGGGGATGAGCGCGGAGGAGTCCCGCCGGATGGTGGACCTCCTCCGCAGCCTCCGGGGCGAGGTGGGCATCCTGTTGGTGGAGCACGACATGGACGTGGTGTTCCGGGTGGCGGACCGCGTCACGGTGCTGGTGGACGGCAGGGTCCTCGCCAGCGGCCTCCCGGAGGAGGTACGGTCCAACCCTGAAGTCCACCGGGCCTATCTGGGCGAGAGCGGGAGCGGCGGGGGGGTCCCCGCGCACGCTCCCGGTGAAAATGGCGGAGAAGTGCTGCTGCGGGTGGAGGGGCTGCAGGCGGCGTACGGGACCAGCCAGGTCCTCTTCGGGGTGGACCTGGAGGTGCGGGAAGGGCAGCTGGTGACCCTGTTGGGCCGCAACGGCATGGGGAAGACCACCACGGTGAACGCGGTGATGGGGCTGGTGCCTCCCAAGGCGGGACGGGTGGTGTTCTGCGGGGAGGAGATCCAGGGCAAGCCGCCCGAGCAGGTGGCAGCCCGGGGCGTGGCCCTGGTGCCGGAGGGACGGCAGATCTTCCCCAACCTCACGGTGCGGGAGAACCTGGTGGCGTTCCGGGCGCACCGCAACCGCTCCCCGGACCCCTGGGACCCGGACCGGGTGGCGGAGTTGTTCCCCAGGCTGAAGGCGCGGTGGAACCAGCTGGGCTCGCAGCTGTCCGGAGGAGAGCAGCAGATGCTGGCCATCGGCCGCGCCCTGGTCACCAACCCCCACCTCCTGATCCTGGACGAGGCCACGGAGGGCCTGGCCCCGCTGGTCCGGGAGGAGATCTGGCGGTCCCTCCAGCGGCTGAACCAGCAAGGGCTCACGGTGCTCCTCATCGACAAGTACGTGGAGCAGGTCTCCCGCCTGGCCCACTACCACTACATCCTCGAGCGGGGACGGGTGGTGTGGTCCGGCCCCTCCCGGGCCCTGCGGGAGGACCCCGGCCTGTGGGAGAGGTACCTGAGCGTGCGGGTGGGAGACGAGGGGGCGGCGCCCCAGGGAGGGGGCCGTGGAAGGTAGCCTGGCGGGACGTGTGGCCTTCGTCACGGGGGCGGGGCGAGGTGTGGGGCGGGCCTGCGCCTTGGAGCTGGCGCGCCGGGGTGCTGCGGTGGCGGTGGCGGCGCGCAGTGTGTCCCAGGTGTCCCAGGTGGCGGAGGAGATCGTCCGCGCGGGCGGGAGGGCGGTGGCGTGTCCGTGCGACGTGACCGACGCCGCACAGGTCCGCGCGGCGGTGCAGGCCGCGCGGCAAGCCCTCGGCCCCGTGACGGTGCTGGTGGTGGCCGCGGGGGTCGCCCGGGGCATCCCCTTCCTGGAGACCACGGAGGCCGACTGGGAACTGCACCTGCGGACCAACGTCACGGGCGCCTTCACCGCCATGCAGGCGGTGCTGCCGGACATGCTGTCGGCGGGGTGGGGGCGGATCGTGGCCGTGGCCAGCGTGGTCTCCAAGACCGCCTTCCGCACCACCGCGGCCTACACCACCTCCAAACACGCCCTGCTGGGCCTGGTACGGTCCGTGGCGGTGGAGTACGCGGGACGGGGGATCACCGCCAACGCGGTGTGCCCCGGCTACCTGGACACGGAGATGACTCGGCAAAACCTCGCGGAGCTGAGCGCCCGCTGGGCGAGACCCCAGGAGGACGTGCGGCGTCTGCTGGAGGGCGCAAGCCCTCAGAAGCGGCTGTTCACCGTGGAAGAGGTGGCCTCCCTGGTGGCGTACCTGTGCACCGAGGCCGCCCGGGGGATCAACGGGCAGGGCATCGTCCTGGACGGCGGCCGGGTGCTGTCGTAGGAGGGCGGGGATGGTCCGCTACGAGGACGTGCCGGAACGGTTCAACGCGGCAACGTACTTCCTGGACCGGAACCTGGAGGAGGGCCGGGGTGACCGGGTGGCCTTGTACTGCGGAGACCGGGCGGTGACCTACCGGGAACTCGTCTCGCTGAGCAACCGAGTGGGCCACGTCCTGCGGGAGTTGGGGGTGGAGCCGGAGGACCGAGTGCTCCTGGCGCTGGCGGACGGGGTGGAGTTCGTGGCCACGTGGTACGCGGTGCTGAAGGTGGGGGCGGTGTCCGCGGAGGTGTACACGTTCCTGCACCCCCACGACTACGCCTACTACCTTGGCTACGCCCAGCCCCGGGTGGTGGTCACGGACGCCACCACGCACCCGAAGGTCCGCCAGGCGGCCGCGGAGGTCGGGTTTCAAGGCAAGGTCCTGGCGGTGGGGGTAGGCGAGCTGTCCCGAGGGGAGGTGGACTTCCACGCCGCGGTGGCGCAGGCGCCCGAGGACCTGCGTCCCGCGGACACCACCAAGGACGACTTCGCCCTGTGGAAGTTCACCACGGGGACCACGGGCCGCCCCAAGGCGGTGGTGCACTGCCACTACGCCCCGTACCTGAGCTTCTGGAACTACGCCCAGGAGGTCCTCCGCTACACCCCCGAGGACGTGGTGCTGCCCGTGCCCAAGCTGTTCTTCGGCTACGCCCGGGACTGCGCGGCCCTGTTCCCCTTCGGGGTGGGCGCCGCGGGGGTGGTGTTCCCGGAACGGTCCACGCCCGAGCGCATCTTCCAGCTGGTGGACACCTACCGGCCCACCCTCCTGATCCAGGTCCCCACCATGATCCAGGCCATGGTGGACCATCCGGAGGCGGACCGGCACGACCTGTCCTGCGTCCGCCTGGCCACCTCCGCGGGCGAAGCCCTGCCCGCGGAGCTGTACCACCGGTGGAAGCAGAAGTTCGGGGTGGAGGTGGTGGACGGCATCGGCTCCTCAGAGCTGTACCACATTTACATCTCCAACCGGCCGGGGGACGTACGGCCCGGCAGCGTGGGCCGGCCCTGTCCCGGGTACCGCGCAGAGGTCCGGGACCCCGAAGGCCGGACCCTTCCCCGGGGCGAGGTGGGGGAGCTGTGGGTGTGGGGGGAGACCGCGGGCCTGCTGTACTGGAAGGACCGCGGAAAGTCCGTCCGGACCTTCCACGGGAACTGGGTCCGGACGGGAGACCTGTTCCGGGAAGACGAAGAGGGACGCTTCTGGTACCAGGGCCGGGCCGACGACCTCATGAAGGTGGGTGGGATCTGGGTGGCCCCCGCGGAGGTGGAAAGCTGTCTTCTGCAGCACCCCCTGGTGGCGGAGTGCGCGGTGGTGCCGCACGACCAAGAAGGTCTCGTGGTGCCCCGGGCCTACGTGGTGGTGCGGGACCCGGGTCGGGCAGGCGCGGCCCTGGCGCGGGAGCTGCAGGACCACGTGCGGACGCACCTGAGCCCACACAAGTACCCGAGGGAGGTGGTCTTCGTGGAGCGCCTCCCCCGTACCCCTTCCGGCAAGGTGGACCGCAAACAGCTGCGGGAGTCAGCCCGCCCTGCGTGAGGGGCGGTCCCGGCCTCCCGTACCCCGCACCAGTTCCCGCACCGCCTCCTCCACCAGGTCGGCGAGCACCCGGAAGGTCTGCTCTCCTTCCTCCGCGGTGGCCTCCGCGGGCGCGCCGCAGTACGCCTGGGACAGACCCATGGCCCGGAAGTCCCGCTGCCCCTCCGCCAGGGCCCTCGGCAGGTCCACGAACACCGGCGGCAGGCTGGGGAGGACGTGGGCGTCTACCAGGTCCGGGCGTTCCGCCAGCACCAAGGAGGTCTCGTACCTCCCCGCGTGGCAGCTGCCCCGTTGGAACTCCTCGGACAGCCTCCGGGCCCGGTGGCGGCGGGTGAGGTCCACGAACCCCACCACCGCTCCCGTCCTGTCCTCCAACACGTCCAGGGCCGCGTGGATGGCGGACACCTGCTCGGGTTCGAAGTGGTTGTTCACCACCAGCACGTGGGGGAAGCCCTGCCGGAGGAGGTCTGTGCACACCTCCACCAGGACCGCCTGCAGGGTCTGCGCGGACAGGCCCACCGCGCCCGGGAACGCCGCGGCACACCGGGTCACACCGTACGGGAGGGGCGGGAGCACCAGGACCTGCACCTGCGGGTCGTCCGCGAACCGCTCCGCCACCCTGCGACAGACGCCCAAGGAGATCAACAGGTCCGTGCACACGGGCGCGTGGGGCCCGTGGGGCTCCACCGCGCCCAGGGGCAGGAGCAGCACGGGTACCCGCGGGCCTTCCCGGAGGGAAGCCACCTGGGGCCAGGACAACTCCGCGAACTCCCTCACACCAGCAGGTAGCGCTGCCGGACCTCTGGGTTGGCCTGCAGGTCCTGCACCGACCCCTCGAAGCGGATGCGACCGTCGTCGATGACGTAGCCCCGGTCTGCCAGGCGCAGGGCCGCGGGGACGTTCTGCTCCGCCAGCAACACGGTGAGCCCCCTGCTCTTCAGCTCCCGGATGCGCTCCTCCAGGACCCGGACCAGGAGGGGTGCCAGGCCCTCCATGGGCTCGTCCAGCAAGAGCAGCTCCGGGTTCCCCACCAGGGCCCGGGCGATGGCCAGCATCTTCTGCTCTCCCCCGCTCAGGTGGCTGCCCCGGTGGCGGCGCTTCTCCCGCAGGACGGGGAACAAGCTGAAGACGCTGTCCAGGGTCCAGGGCCCGGACCCCCGGGTGGCCACCTCCAGGTTCTCCTCCACCGTGAGGTCGGGGAAGATCCGCCGGTCGTCGGGTACGTAGCCGACCCCGAGGCGGGCCACCAGGTGAGGAGGGAGGCCCCGCAGGTCGCGTCCCCGGTACCGTACGGTCCCTCGCCGCGGGGGCACCAACCCCACCACGCTCTTGAGGGTGGTGCTCTTGCCGGCACCGTTCCGGCCCAGCAGGAACACCGCCTCCCCTTCCCGGACCTCCAAGGACACGTCGAAGAGCACGTGGCTCAGGCCGTAGTAGGTGTTGAGGCCTTGCACCTGCAGCAGGGGCGGCGCGGGGGGACGGGGGGAGGCGGCTGCCGCCACCTCGGGCCCGGGCTCCTCGCCGCCCAGGTAGGCCCGCTGGACCTCCGGGTTCCTCCGCACCTCCTCGGGGGTCCCCTGGGCGATGGTACGGCCCTGGTGCATCACCACCACCACGTGGGCGGTGGAGAACACCACCTCCATGTCGTGCTCGCAGAACAGCACGGACAGTCCTGCCTCGCGGTTGAGGCGGGTGATGAGCTGCAGGGTGGCGGCCGTCTCCTCCGGCGACATCCCCGCGGTGGGCTCGTCCAGGACCAGCAGCCGCGGCCGGGCTGCCAGGGCGAGGGCGATCTCCAGGATGCGCTGGTCCCCGTGGGACAGGGTGCCGGCCAACCGGTCCGCCTGGGGGTGCAGCCCCGTGAGCTCCAGGATCTCCCACGCTTCCCGGACCGCGAAGCGGCGGGCGGGCCGGATCAGGTGAAAGCCCCTGCGGGCCTGCGCCAGGCACGCGGCGTGGACGTTGTCGAACACCGACAGCCGAAAGAACACGTTGGCGATCTGGAAGGTCCTGCCCAGTCCTGCGCGGCACCGGCGGTGGGCCGGCCAGCGGGTGACGTCCACGCCGCCCAGGAACACGCGCCCGCGGTCCGGCAGGAGGACGCCCGTGACCAGGTTGAACAGGGTGGTCTTTCCGGCCCCGTTGGGCCCGATGACCGCCACCACCTGCCCCGGCTGCACGGACAGGGAGGCCCCCCGCACCGCGGGGAACCCGCTGAAGGACCGGTACACCTCCTCCACCCGCAGGAGCTCAGCCACGCGTGCCTCCCGCGGCCGCCGGGTGGGGGGAGGGCGCCCGCGTCCAGGTCCAGCGCCTCTGCAGGTGCCCCATGATCCCCTCCGGCAGGAAGAAGATCAGGAGGATCAGCAGCACACCCAGCACCAGGGTCCAGTATTCCGTGTACCGCCCCACCAGGGTGCGCAGGCCCACCAGCACCGCGGCTCCCACCACGGGGCCCGAGAAGGTGAACCAGCCTCCCAGCAGGCACATGACGAGGATCTCCAGGGACAGCACCCAGAAGAGCATGTTGGGGAACACGGACCGTTCCAGGGCCACGTACAGGACCCCCGCCACCCCCGCGAAGAAGGCCGCCAGCACCATGGCTGCGAGCTGGTGGGCCCGGACGTCCACGCCCATGACCTGCGCCCGCTGCGGGTTGTCCCGGATGGCCTGCAGGGTCAGGCCGAAGGGAGACCGCACCACCGCCCACAGCACGCCCAAGGACGCCGCCACCGTACAGGCCACCAAGGCGTAGGCCCCGGGCAGGGTCTGCAGCGCCGCGGGGAGGGGGATCCCGTGGATCCCGTTGTCCCCGCCCGTGACCGGGTACCACCGGAGGGCCACGATCCACACCAGGGAGCCCAAGGACAGCTGCAGCATGCCGAAGTACAGGCGCGACAGGCGGACGCAGAAGAACCCGATCACGAGGCCCGCCGCCGCGGCCGCCAGGGGGCCGGCTACGAAGGCCAGCCACGCAGGCCAGCTCAGCCGGGTGATCCCCACCGCCGCGATGTACGCGCCGATGCCGTAGAAGACCCCGTGGTGGAACTGGTACAGCCCGCCGTAGCCCAAGACCAGGTTGAGGCTGGTGGCCAGCAGCCCCGTGACCAAGACCAAGGCCAGCAGGTACACGAAAAAGGGCGGCAGGACCGCGGGGGCGGCGGCGAGCCCGGCCGCCAGCAGGAGCCCGGCCACGATCCGGCCGTTCACCATGCGGAGCGCAACAGCCCCGTGGGCCGCACCAGCAGCACGGCCGCGGTGACCGCGTACGGGAACGCGATGGCGAACTGGGGCCAAACCAGGAGGCCCACGGACTGGGTCACCCCGAACAGGAGGGAGCCCACCAGGGCGCCCCACAGGTTCCCCAGGCCGCCCACGATCACGATGAGGAAGCTGTCGATGAGGAGGCTGTGGTCCATGCCCAGGGTGATGCTGGTGGTGGGAGCCACCAGGGCCCCACCCAGGCCCGCGAGGAAGCAGCCCACGGCGAAGGCCAGGGCGAACACCCGGCTCACGTCCACCCCCAGGGCCGCCACCATGTCCCGGTCTGTGGCCGCCGCCCGGGACACCTTCCCCGCCCGGGTGCGGTGCGCGAACAGCCACAGCCCCACCGCCACCAGGGGTCCCGCCACCAGCAGCACCAGGTTGAAGCGCGGCAGCGCCACCCCGAACACCGTCACCGCGCCCTGGAGGGACGGAGGCGGCACCAGGGACCGGTACGTGGGGCCCCACAGGAGCTTGACCAGGTCGTTCAGCACCAGCATCACCCCGAAGGTGAACAGGATGAGCATCAGGTGCTCCCGGTGGTACAGCCGGCACAGCAGCAACCGCTCCACCGCCAGGCCCACGCCCGCAGTGACCAAGGGAGCCGCGGCGAGAGCCAGCCACAGGCCCGCGGGGTGGCCGCCCAGGGCTTCCGCCACGGACCACGCCACGAAGGCGCCCACCATGTACAGGGACCCGTGGAACACGTTGGGCACCCGCAGGACGCCCAGGACGAGGGTGAGCCCCGCGGACACGATGAACAGGATCATGGCCCGGCTGAGGCCCACCACCAGCTGGCCCAAAAGGGCCCCCGCGTCCATGTCCTTACTGGGCCCGCTCCCGGGCGCGCCGGATGTCCTCGCAGGTGGGCATCACGTCCCTGCCCGGGATGGTGACCAAGTCCCCTCCCACCAGGAACGGGAACCGGGGGTCCCGGCGGGTGACCCCGAAGATCATGGGCAGCACCGCCTGGTGGTCGCACCCCCGCATCTCCACCTCCCCCACGGGGGTGGGGATGCGCAGCCCCTCCAGGGCCTCCACGAACCGGTCCCGGTCCAGGGAACGGGCCTTCCGGAAGGCCTCCGCGATGAAGTAGCCCGTGATGTACCCGTGGAAGGCCGGGAACCCCGGCGGTCCGCCGTAGGCGGCCTGGAAGTCCTGGACGAACTTCCGGTTGGCCGGGGTGTCGGGGTAGTAGAACAGGTAGTCGGTGGTGCCGAAGACCCCCTCGGGCGCCGCCGCCCCCAGGGGCCGCAGGACCGTCACGTCGATGGCGGTGTGGATGGCGGTGGGGACGTTGAACCCGATGACCTTCATGGTCCGGAGGACGTTGGCCATGCCCGCGCCGCCGGTCCCGAAGAACACCGCCTGGGGCCGGGCCTGCTGGATTTGGGTCAGGTACGGCACCAGGTCAGGCTCCCCCGTCCGCCACCACGTCTGCCCCAGGAGGGTGGCCTCGGGCTTGGCCCGCTTCATGAACTTCCAGAAGGAGTTGGTGATCCGGTGGCCGTACTCGTAGTCCTCCGCTCCCAGCCAGAACCGGGTGAACCCGCGCCGGGCCATGGCTTCCGCCAGGGCCTTCCCCGCCATGGCGGTGTTCTCCCCGGTGCTGAACACGTACCGGTGCCCTTTGGCGCCCGTGATGTCCTCGCTCTTGGAGATCCACACGATGAAGGGGACCCGCTGCTCGCGGGCGAAGGCGGAGATGGCCAAGGCCGTGGCGCTGTTGATGGTCCCCACCAGGACGTCCACCCGCTCCTGCAGGACCAGCTCCCGCGCCATGCTGAGCCCGATCTCCGGGCTGAACTTCTCGTCCCGGGTCACGAACTCGATCCGGGCCCCGTGCACGCCGTCGCGGTTGATCTCCTGCAGCGCCAGCTTGAACCCGTTCAGGGCGTCGTTCCCGAACACCGCGGGCGGGCCGCTGTACGTGTCCACCACCCCGACCTTGATGTTGCGGTCGAACCGCACCGCGGGGGCCGCCCCTGCCCCGGCTACCGCAGAGACAGCCACCACCGCCGCCACCAGGACCCGCCACATGCGATCCGTCATCGCGCTTTCCCCCTTCGGATGGCGTAGTTGGCAGTAGGGGAGAATTCGCCGGGGAGAAGACGACCCCTGCCCGGCTCAACCCGCGTCTTTGAGCACCGCCTCCAGGGCCTCCGCGAACTTGGCCACCTCCTCCGGCGTGCCCACGGACACCCGGATCCACGTGGCCCCGGGGGGCCCCGGCCGGACGATGACCCCGAGCCGGAGGAGGGCCTGCGCCACCGCCTCCGCCGGCCGGCCCACGTCCATCCACACGAAGTTGGCCACGCTCGGGTAGGCCCGCAGCCCCCACCGCGCGGCCAGCTGCGAAAGCGTACGTCGCCCCTGCGCCACCACGCCCAGGGTGCGCTCCACGTGGGCCTGGTCTTGCAGGGCGGCCAGGGCCGCGGCCTGTGCGGGGGACGAAACCTGGAAGGGCTCCCGCACGCGGCTCACCGCCTCCACCACCTCAGGGGCCGCCACCAGGTAGCCGACCCGCAGGCCCGCCAGCCCGTACACCTTGGAGAAGCTGCGCAGCACCGCCACCCGCCGGCCCTCCCGCACCCAGGCCACCCCGTCCGGGTAGTCTTCCCCTGCCGCGTCCCGGGCGAACTCCGCGTACGCCTCGTCCAGGACCACCAGAGCCTCGGGAGGCACCTGGTCCAAAAAGCGCTCCAGGTCCCGCCGCGTCACGTACGTGCCCGTGGGGTTGTTGGGGTTGCAGACCACCACCAGACGCGCTTGCTGCGCGGCCTGGGCCATCCGGTCCAGGTCGTGCCGGCCCTCGGGGTCCAGGGGGACGGCCACCTCCCGCGCCTCCTGCAGCCGGGCCACCACGGGGTAGAGGATGAAGCTGGGCCACGCGTACACCACCCCGTCCCCCGGCGCCAGGTATGCCTCCGCCAGGAGTTTCAGCAGCGCGCTGCTGCCCGCCCCCACCGCCACCCACTCTGGGGGGACGTCCAGGCGCGCCGCCAGAGCCTGCCGCAGGGTCCAGGCGTCGTCCTCCGGGTACCGGGCGACCTCCGTGCTGGCCGCCCTGAGGGCTTCCACCGCCAGGGGAGAGGGACCCAGGGGGTTCTCGTTGGACGCCAGCTTCACGGGGGAGAGCAGGCCCAGGGACCGGCGGACCCGTTCCGGGGAGTCCCCCGCCACGTACCGGGGGATGTGCTGTACCGCGGGCCGCGCCCTGGGGTCCAGACCGCCCTGAAAGCCGCCGGGCGACTCTCGGGCCTGCTCCCCTCGTGGTGCACTGTCCATCTCCGCCTCCTGGACACGCGGTCTGCGGCCAAGTTCACCGCAGCCTCCCCGGTCTCCTCCGCAGGAGGGAGGCGGCGGCGGGTCGAACTCCCCGGCGGTGAGAGCGCGCGGGGAGGGTGGGCAGGATGGAAGTCGCGAGGCGTCCCCTCACATACGGCAGCTACCTGCGCGTGGCGGAACTCCTCCAGCTGCAGCACAGGCTGAGTCCCGCCCACGACGAGTTGCAGTTCATCGTGGTCCACCAGGTGTTCGAGCTGTGGTTCAAGCTCCTCCTGTTCGAGCTGGAGTCCGTCCGGGAGGCTTTGGGAGACGGGCGGATTCCGGACGCGGTGCGGTGGCTGCGCCGCGCCGCGGAGGTGGCCCGTGCGGCCCTGGGTGGGCTGGACGTGCTGGAGACCATGCGGCCCTGGGACTTTTTGGAGTTCCGCTCGGAGCTGAAGCCCGCCAGCGGGTTCCAGAGCCGGCAGTTCCGGGAGCTGGAGTTCCTCTCGGGGGCCAAGGACCCGCGGTACCTGGCCAGCTTCGAGGGGGAACCGGAGGATCTGCGGGTCCTGCAGCGCCGCCTGCAGGAGCCCACGGTGTGGGACGCCTTCGTGGGCCTCCTGCGGCGGCGGGGGCTTCCCGTGGACTCCGAAGAAGACCTGCGGCACACCCTCATCCGTGTCCTCCGGGAGCCGGCCCTGCGGGACTTGGACGAGCTGTGCGAGGCCCTGGTGGCGTACGACGAGGCCGTGGCGCACTGGCGCCACCGCCACCTCCTCATGGTGGAGCGCATGATCGGTGCCCGGCCGGGGACCGGGGAGGCGGATGTGCGGAAGGTCCTCCAAGACCGGGCCCAGGATCCGCAGTACTTCACGGGGGTGAGCTACTTGAGGGAGACCCTCACCAAGAAGTTCTTCCCGCTGCTGTGGGAGGCCAGGACCTTCGTGGAGCGGCAGCCGTGACCGACCCCCTGCTCCGGTGGCGGCCGGAGTTCCCCATCCTGGAGCGGGTGACGTACCTGGTGTCCCACTCCATGGGAGCCATGCCCCGGTCTGCCCGCACCTGGCTGGACCGGTACGCCCAGGCGTGGGGCGAAAAGGGCGTGGAGGCGTGGGAGGAGTGGGAGCCGTACCTACGGGAGCACGCGGACCGCGTGGCAGCCCTCCTCCACGCACCCCCGGGCTCGGTGGTGCTGCACCAGAACGTCTCCACCCTCTTCGGGCTCCTGCTGGGCAGCTTGGTCCCCCGAAACGCCCGGCGGAAGGTGGTGGCTACGGAGCTGAACTTCCCTTCCCTCCTGTACGCGGCCCGGGCGCACGCGCCGCTGGGGGTCGAGCTGCAGCTGCTGGCCAGCCCGGATGGCATCTCGGTACCCCTGGAGGCGTGGGAGGAGGCGGTGGACGACCGGACCCTGGCGGTGGTGGTGGACCACGGGATCTTCCGGTCCGGGGCGTTGCAGGACGTGGCGGCCATCACGCGTCTGGCCCACCGCGTGGGAGCCTGGTCCGTGGTGGACGCCTACCAGACCGTGGGCTGCGTGCCCGTGGACGTGGACCACTGGCAAGCGGACGCGGTCCTGGGCGGTTCCCACAAGTGGCTGTGCGGGGGGCCGGGGGCGGCGTGGATGTACGTCCGGCCGGACCGGGCGGCGGAGTTCCAGCCCCTGGGCGCGGGCTGGTTCGGCCACCGAGACCCCTTCGCCTTTTCCTTGGAGTTCGACCCCGCGCCCGGCGCGGCGCGCTTCGCCACGGGCACGCCCGGCGTCGCCGGGCTGTTCGCGGCCCGCGCGGGCCTGGAGATCGTGCACCAAGTCGGCGTGCAGGCGATCCGGGAGAAGTCCTTGCGGCTGACGCAGCGGATGCTGGAACTGGCCGCGGAGTACGGCCTGACGTCGCGCACTCCCTGGGCCCCCGAGGAGCGAGGGGGCCTGGTGGTGGTGGACTTTCCGGGAGCGGACAGGGCGGTGCAGCAGCTGAGGGAGCAGGGGATCCTGGTGGACTACCGGCCGCACGCGGGGATCCGCCTTTCCGCCCACTTCTACACGGACCCGGAAGAGGTGGACCGGGCCTTTGCGGCCCTGGGGGCGCTGCGCGGCCGTCCGTAAACGAGGAACCCGCCGTACAATGGGGTGACGTGGAGCCTGTGGGTGTGTTGCGCCTCCGGGACGTGGTTCTGGACCTGACCAAGCGGGTGTACGTGGTGGGGATTTTGAACGTCACCACGGACTCCTTCTACGCCGCTGCCCGCTACCCGGATGCGGCCCGAGCCCTGGCGCGGGCCCACGAGATGGCGGAGGAGGGCGCGGACCTCGTGGAGGTGGGGGGCGAGTCTGCCCGGCCGGGGCCGGAGGTGCCCGCGGAGGAGGAGATCCGCCGGGTGGTGCCCGTGATCGAGGGGATCCGTTCCCAGGTGGGCCTGCCCGTGGTGGTGGAAACGGTGAAGCCGCAGGTGGCCCGGGAGGCCCTGGAAGCCGGCGCGGTGGCGGTGAACGACGTGAGCGGGCTGCCCACGCCGGAGATGGCGGAGGTCGCGGCGTCCTACGGCGCGGGGCTGGTGGTGATGCACCGACGGGGCCCGCACAAGGTCCGGCAGGTGGACCCGCGGTACGACGACGTCTTCGCGGAGGTGTACGGGTTCCTGGCGGAGCGGACCGCGGTGGCCCGCCGGGCAGGGGTCCAGGCGGACCGCATCCTCGTGGACCCCGGGTTCAGCTTCGGGAAGGCGCCCGCGCACGACGTGGAGCTTTTGCGGCGCCTGGACGAGCTCCTGCGTCTGGGGTATCCGGTGTACCTGGCCACGTCCCGCAAGAACTACCTCCGGGACATCCTGCGGCTGCCGCCGGAAGAACTCCTGGAGGCCACCGCGGCGGCGGTGGTGCTGGGAATCGAGCGGGGGGCCCGGGTCGTTCGTACCCACGACGTGCGGTTCACGGTGAGGCTGGCCCGCACCCTGGAGGGGTTGCTGGGGCTGGTGCCGGTGCCCGACACCACGGAGTCCTTCGTGCGGCAGACCGGGTAAGGGGGGAGGAAAACATGGACGGGCGGGAACCTACGGCGCAGCTGGTGCCGCACCCCCGGCGGGGGACGGTGGACCGCGAGCGCATCGAGGCCGCGGTGGTGGAGATCCTCAGGGCCATCGGGGAGGACCCGGAGCGGGAAGGACTGCGGGGGACGCCGCGCCGCATCGCGGCCATGTACGCGGAGCTGTTCAGCGGCCTGCACCGCGACCCGGGGGAGTACCTGCGCGTGGGGTTCGAAGATGAGCACCACCACGAGATGGTGGTGCTCAAGGACATCCCCTTCTACTCCCTCTGCGAGCACCACCTCCTCCCCTTCCACGGGGTGGCCCACGTGGGATACGTGCCCAACGGGCGCATCGTGGGCATCAGCAAGGTGGCCCGGGTGGTGGAGACCTTGGCCAGGCGGCCGCAGGTCCAGGAGCGGCTGACCTCCCAGATCGCGGACCTGCTGCTGGAGGAGCTGCAGGCCAAGGGGGCGGCGGTGGTCATCGAGGCGGAGCACCTGTGCATGACCATGCGGGGAGTGAAGAAGCCCGGCAGCGTCATGGTCACCTCCGCCATGCGGGGCTTGTTCCGGGACGACGCCCGCACCCGTTCCGAGTTCCTGTCCCTCATCCGGCCCCGCTGACCTACCCTCCTCGGTGCGGCACCCGGGCCGTGGCTGGTTCCTCCTCACGGGCTGGGCCTGGGTGGGCCTGAGCCTGGCCAGCGCGGCGGCCCTGGGCTCGGTCCCTGTACCGCTGGGGCAGGTCCTGGCGACCCTGCTGCGGGCCTCCGGGCTGCCCGCGGAGGCTGCGGGCCCCGCGTACGCCATCGTGGTGGAACTCCGCCTCCCCAGGGCCACCCTGGCCGCCCTGGTGGGAGCAGCCCTGGCCGCCTCCGGGGCGGTGTACCAGAGCCTGTTCCGCAATCCCCTGGCGGACCCGTACGTCATCGGGGTCGCCCCCGGGGCGGCCCTGGGTGCGGTGGTCGCCATCGCTGCGGGCGCCGGGGGAGTGACGGTGTCGGCGTCGGCCTTCGGGACCGCCCTGCTGGCGGTCTTCCTGGTGTACCGTCTGGCCGGCGCCCGCAGGCGGGCGCCAGAGGACCTGCTCCTGGCGGGTCTGGCCGCAGGCACCTTCTTCGCCGCGGTCCTGTCCGTGGTGTTGGTGCTGTCCCACGGTTCCCTGCAGCAGGCCCTGGCGTGGCTGCTGGGGAGCTTCGGAGGCCGGAGCTGGGAACACGTGCGGCTGGCTATCGTGCCTGTGGCGGTAGGCTACCTGTTGGCGCGGCTCCACGCCCGGGAGCTGGACGCCCTCCTCCTGGGAGAGGAGGAGTCCAGGGCCGTGGGCGTGGACGTCCCCCGGGTGCGGGCGGCCGTGGTGACCGCGGCGACCCTGATGACCGCGGCCGCCGTGGCCTCCGCGGGCCTCGTGGGCTTCGTGGGACTTTTGGTGCCGCACGCGGCCCGCCGGGTGGTGGGTCCCGTCCACCAGGTCCTCCTCCCGGCCTCCGCCTTGCTGGGCGCGGGCCTCCTGGTGTGGGCGGACGTGGTAGCCCGCACCGCAGCCTCTCCCCTGGAGGTACCCGTGGGGGCCATCACCGCGTTCCTGGGCGTCCCGTTCTTCCTGTGGCTGTTGTGGCGCAGGGAAGCCTGAGCTGGAGGCGACGCCCGGATTCGAACCGGGGATCGGGGTTTTGCAGACCCCTGCCTTGCCTCTTGGCTACGTCGCCCCCGCGGTCACCAGCATTCTACCAGGCTCGCGCCGTCCCCCTCAACGCGGGGGGCTTGTCCGGCCGCAGCGGCGCACCCTCCGCCAGCACTCCACCGTGGATTGGACCCCCGCGGGCGGCCCCGCGCCGGAGACCGCCCGTTCAACGGGCCGCGCCGGGCTGCCGCAAGCCCGCCACCGCGGCGTGGACCTCCTCGTAGGGAGGTTCCACCTTCGGGTCCTCGGACACCCACCGGTACACCACGCGGCCTTCCGGGTCCAGCACGAACACCGCCCGCCGCGCGAGCCCCGGGAACACGCCCGCGAAGGGTTTGGGATCCTCCACGCCGAACGCCCGCACCGCTTGCCGGCCGTAGTCGCTCAGCAAGGGAAACTGCAGTCCCAGGTGGTCCGCGAAGGCCTTCAGGCTGAAGGGGAGGTCCACACTGATCCCCACCACCTGGGCTCCCAGCTGGTCGAAGGCCTCCAGGCTGTCCCGGAAGGTACACATCTCCCGGGTGCACGTGGGCGTGAAGGCCGCGGGGAAAAACGCCAGCACCAGGGGCCGGCCCACCAAGGTTCTCAGGGAGACGGGCTGGCGGTCCGCGCCCACCAGCACCACGTCCGGGACTCTGTCTCCTACCCGTAGCTCGCCCAAGGGTCACCCCCAAGACGCAGGTGCGGGAGGCATTGTACCAGGCGACGCCGGCGAGCGGGAGACCTCGGGGAGGGTCCGGGTCGCCAAAAAAGACCGCAGGGGAGGTCTACGCCACCACCTCGTACCGCCCGTCTGGCTGGCGGACCACGATCAGGTCGCCTTCCGACTGTAAGTAGAGAAGGGCGGGGGAGAGCCGCTCCAGCACCCAAGGGTTCTCAGGCTTGCGAGCAGGCTGCGCCCAGGGCCACCGGGCGCCGCAGCGGGAACACCGGACCACCGCCACCCGGCCCGCCAAGCGGTGCCGACCCAGGGGCTGGTGCCGCCACTCCCACACCTGGGTCAACTCGGCAGACCCGCACCGGACGCAGGTTCGCATCTCGCCTGCCACCCTGGGAGGGGAGGTGCAAGAAGCGTGCCGCGTTTTGCCCGGGGGTTCAGTGGAGCGGGCGACGGGATTTGAACCCGCGACCTTCGGCATGGCAAGCCGACGCTCTACCGCTGAGCTACACCCGCCCGCCGCCCCCGATTATAGGCTTGCGGAACGTCCGACCGCAACGGTACCGTGTCCCCGGGGGCGGGTGGCGAAACCGGCAAACGCGGCGGACTTAAAATCCGCTGGGCCGGAAGGCCCTTGTGGGTTCGATCCCCACCCCGCCCACCACCTCACCCGCTGGCGAAGAACACCAGGTAGACCAGCAGGGCGATGAGCAGCCACAGGAGCACGTCCCCCATCTCCGCCTCCGCGGTGTAGGCTCCCCACCATTGTGCACTCTGCGAGCCTGTCCCGCTAGGTTTCTCAAGCGGACGGGGCCGGTGCTATAATCAACCCGGCCTTCCGGCGCCCACGTAGCTCAGGAGGCAGAGCGCGTCCTTGGTAAGGACGAGGTCACCGGTTCGAGTCCGGTCGTGGGCTCCACCCGACTCCCCCCTGGGGCAACCCCTCCCGCCGGAGGACGGCGGCCACGAACGCCCGCTCTTCGTCCGTGGGCGCGGGAGTTGGGAACGCCGGCGGCCCCACGGACAACCCCAGAGCCTCCAGGGCGCACTTCACCCCTACCACAATCCCTGCCTGCCGGGGAGCGCGGACGTCGTACACCTCCATCAAGCGCGTGACGAGCTGCACGGCCCGGGAGGCCGCGGGCCAGTCCCTCCGGGACGCGGCCTCGAAGGCTTCCACCACCTGCCGGGGCGCGAAGTTGGCCAAGGAGGGCACGATCCCGTCCGCGCCCAGGAGCACCGCGACGTCCGCGAGGTGGTCCGTGCCTACGAAGACACGGAAGGATGGGTCCTCCTGCCGGATGCGGGGGAGCCACTGCCGGAGGCCGTCGAGGTCGCCGGAGGAGTCCTTGATGCCCACGAAGGGGCCGCGGGAAGCGAGCTCGGCGCACAGCCGGTAGGGAAGGTTGACCTTGGTGTTCTGGGGGATGTTGTACAGGAGCACGGGACAGTCCGCGGCCGCCGCGATGGCCTCCAAGTGCCGTCGTACCTCGACCTCCGAAAAGGGGTAGTAGTAGGGCGTACTGGCCACCACCACGTCCGCGCCGAGCCGTGCCGCCTGGCTTGCCAGGTGGCACGCGGTCGCGGTCCCCGGCGTCAGGACCCCCGCGAGGATCATCGCGCGGCCTGCGCACGCCTGAGAGGTCGCCCGCACCAGCTCGCACCACTCGCCCTCCTCCAGCAGGGGCCCCTCCCCTGTGGTCCCGGCGACGAAAATGCCGTGGACTCCCCCCGCCACCAGGAACTCCACCAGCCGCCCCACTGCCTCCGTGTCCACCGTTCGGGCGTCGGCTCTCAAAGGGGTGACCATGGGGACCACGACCCCGCGTAACCGCGACAGCTCCGACACCGTGCGCCTCCTTCAGGAAGTTTCACACCGGCGCTACGCCGCGCCAGCTGTGGCACGCAGGCGCGCCGCCAGACCACGGACGAACCCCGCGGCGGGCAGGGCCCACACCAAGGCCGTCAGCACCGCGAGGGCCAGGCTCACGGGGCGCGCCACGAACTGGACCCAGGCCCCCTCGCTCTTGATGAGGCTGATCATGAAGTTCTGCTCCACCAGGGGTCCGAGGACCATCCCGAGGACCACCGGGGCCACTGGGAAGCCGAGGGCCTCCAGGAGCAACCCCGCCACCCCCATGACCAACATGACGCCCACGTCGAACAAGCTGTTGTTGATGGCGTAGGAGCCAACCACACACACCATGGCGATGGCCGGGAGGAGGACATTCCGAGGCACCCGGAGGAGGTGGCTGCTGGCGCGGATGGCTGCGAAGCCGAAGGGGACCATGAGCACGTTCGCCAGGATGAAGGCGAGGTAGATGGCCACCAGGACGTCCCGGTAGTCGTGCAAGACTGCGGGCCCTGGCCGCATGCCCTTCATCATGAGGATCCCCAGGACCACCGCGGTGAAGGAGTCCCCCGGGATGCCGAAGACCAGGGTCGGAATCCACTCCGCGGCGAGGTCTGAGTTGTTGGCTACCCCCGATTCCACGATGGCTTCCATGGATCCCCGGCCGTACCGCTGTGGCTCCTTGGAGAACTTCCGAGAGACCCCGTACGCCAACCACGCGCCGATGTCCGCCCCCGCGCCCGGGAGGACGCCGGTGACCAGGCCCACCAGTCCGCCCCGCAGGGCCTGTAGCCGGTATCGCCAGAGGATCCTGAGGGCTGGCACGAACGCCGGCTCCGGCTCCAGCGGGGCGTAGGCGAGCTGCATGCGGCCCGACAGCACGCCGCGGAGGACCTCGCTGAAGCCGAACAGTCCGATCATGGCAGGGATGAAGCCCACTCCGTCCAGTAGCTCAGGGATCCCGAAGGTGAAGCGGGGAAACCCTAGGGTGATGTCGATGCCCACGGTCGCCAGCAGGAGCCCGAGGGTCACGGACACCGCGCCCTTGAGGGGGGACCCGGTGGCGATGAAGGCGGTGCTGCTGAGGCCCAGGACCGCGAGCCAGAAGTACTCGAAGCTGCTGAAGCCCAGCGCCCACTCCGCCAGCAGGGGAGCCCCCACCATGAGGGCGGCGGCTCCCAAGAGCCCACCGAAACTGGAGGCCAGCACGTCCACCGCGAGGACCAAGCGGGCCTTGCCCTGCTGGCTGAGGGCGAAGGAGTCGTCGACGTAGGCGGCGGAAGCAGGCGTGCCGGGCATGCGGACCAAGGCCGCTGGGATGTCCCCTGCGAAGATGCCCATAGCCTGCAGGGTGACGATGGCCGCCAAGGCCGGGACCGGGTTCAGAAACATGGCGAAGGGGACGAACAGGGCCACCGCCATCGTCACCGTCAGTCCCGGCATGGCGCCCACGAACAGCCCGTACACTGCTGCCAGCAGGACCACCAGGAGGACGTCGGGCTGGGACAGCAGACCTACGGCGCGTGTGACGGCGTCCATCTGCCAGGACCCTCCCAGGCGACCACCTCCGCCTACCCCAAGAGGCCCGGGGGGAGGGGGACCCGCAGGACCTTCCCGAAGAGGAGGTACAAGGCTCCCGCGAGGGCAGGGCCTAACAGCAGGCTCCTCCCCAGGCCAGCCCCGAGGCGGGCCATGAGGCCCGTCAACACCAGGGCCGAAGTGACCAAAAACCCCAGGCGCGGCGAAGCCACCACGTACACCCCCACGGCCAGCACCACCAGGAAGCCGTTGAAGAGATCCCGGCGGGTCCAAGGGAAGGAGGGCGGGTCGCTGCCGCGGAAGCCCGCCGCCACCAGGGCGATCCCCTGGACGGCCAGGAGCACCCCCAGAACCTGAGGGAACAGCCCGGGTCCGGGGTAGCCGGTAGCGAGGTGGGGGAACCGGGAGGCGGTGGCCGAGACGTACGCCCCCAGGGCCAGCAGGAGGAGCCCGGCTGCCGTCTCCCCGGCATTCACCCGTCTACCGCGTGGCGAACCCACCTTCCTTGAGTAGCCTCCCGTTCTTCACGTGCTCCTTGGCCAGGAACTTGGCGAACTCCGCCGAGTTCTTGTAGTCGAACCAGAACCCGCTGGTGCGGATGAACTCGGTGAACTCCGGAGACCGGACCGCCCGGCCGACCGCCGCGTCCAGGGTCGCCACCACCGCGTCGGAGACCGCGCGGGGTGCCGCAAGCCCGGCCCAGCCGCCGATTTCGAAGTCCACTCCCAGCTCCTTCAGGGTGGGCACCTTGGGGAGTGGCGCCCAACGCTTGTCCGCCATCACAGCCAGCACCCGGGCTCTGCCCGCCTGGACCAGGGGGAGGGCCTCCGCGGGGCTGCACGTGCAGATGTCCACCCCACCCGCCACCAGCTCCTGGAGGGCCGCTGCGGCACCGGTGCTGGGGACCCATTTGACGTGGTCCGGGGTGAGGCCCGCGGCCAGCAGCCACCCCACCCGGGCCAGGTCCCAGATCCCACCCGCCGCGGTGCCCGAGGCCTTCAGCCGGCCGGGGTTTGCACGGATGTACGCCACCAGCTCCTGGTAGGTCTTCCACGGCGCGTCCGCCCGCACCGTGATCCCCGCCCGGTTGTTGATCAGCAAGGCGATGGGCCGGTAGTCGGCGAAGGTGAGGTGGGTGAGTCCCAGCCAGCTCATCATGGTGATCTCGATGGTGATCATCCCCAGGGTGTGGCCGTCCGGCTCCGCGGTGGCCGTGGCGAGGTGGCCCACCACGCCGCCTCCTCCGGTTCGGTTCACCACCCCCACCGGGTAGCGCAGTTCCTTCTCGAGGGCCACGGCCAGAGCCCGGGCGGTGCGGTCGGTCCCGCCGCCGGGGGACCAGGGCACGATCACGGTAAGGGGCTTGGTGGGGTAAGCGGCCGCGGAGACCGCCAGGCTAGCCCCCACGAGCGCTGCCAGGGCCAGCAACCCGACCCAACGCAGACGTGCCAGGGTTCGCACAGGAATCACCCCCTTGTTCTGGTAACGTTTTCACTATTCGACGCCGTTCCGCCTTTCTCCTCCCTAGCAGCCTGTCCCGGAAAATGCCTGTGGCAGATGGGTGGACCGGGGTCCCCAAACGTCCCGCAGGGACGTTTGGGGTGGTCTAGGGCCCCAGGACCAGCCGGGGCAGGAACAGGACCAGGTCCGGCCACAACGTGATGGCGAGGAGCACCGCCACCAGGGGGACCAGGAAAGGTGCGGTGGACCGGACCACCACCTCGAAGGGCAGCTGGGCCACCCGGGAGACGACGAACAGGACGATCCCCACGGGCGGGGTGAGGGTACCGATCATCAGGTTGAGGACCATCACCACTCCGAAGTGGACGGGGTCGATTCCCAGCAGCTTCACCGCAGGGAGGAGCACGGGCACCAGAATCACGATGGCCGCGAGGGCTTCCAAGAGGCAGCCCACCAGCAGGAGGAAGACGTTGATCGCCAGCAGCACCACCGTGGGGTTTGTGGACAGGCCCACCAACCAGCCCGCCAGGACCTGCGGGACCTGGGCCCGAGCCAGGACGAAGGCGAACAGGGAGGAGGTCATGACCAGGATGAGGATGACCCCGTTGGCCTCCACCGTCTCCTGGAACAGCCGCGGGAGGTCCCGCAGCCGGAGCTCCCGGTGGATCACCAGCCCGAGCAGCAGGGCGTACGCGGCCGCCACCACCCCGGCCTCCGTGGGGGTGAAGGCCCCGGCCAGCATCCCGCCGAGCAGGATGGCAGGTGTCAGCAGGGACGGGAGGGCGGCCCAGCCCCGCGCGGCCACTACGTGGAGGCGTGGGAAGGGCCTCCGGGGGTAGCCTCTGCGCCGGCTCATCCAGGCCAGCTGCAGCATGAGGGCCGCGGCCATGAGGAGGCCTGGGACGACGCCACCGAGGAACAGGCGCCCGATGGAGGCGTCCGCGGTCACCGCGTAGACCAACATGGGCACGCTCGGGGGGATGATGGGCCCGATGGTGGCGCTGGCGGCGGTGACCGCGGCGGCGAACTCCCGCTCGTACCCCTCGTCGGTCATGGCCTTGATCTCGATGGCCCCCAGGCCCACCGCGTCCGCCACCGCGGAGCCGGACATCCCCGCGAAGATCACGCTCCCGACTACGTTCACGTGGGCCAGGCCGCCGCGCAGCCACCCCACCAGGGACTCCGCGAAGGCGTAGATCCGGTTTGTCACCCCCGACGTGTTCATGGCGAGTCCCGCCAACATGAAGAAAGGAGCCGCCAGCAAGGTGAAGGAGTTGGCTGCCGCGGTCACGCGTTGGGGCAAGGCCAGCAGGACGTCTCCCTGCGCCCACAGGGAGGCCAGACTGGCCAGGCCCAGGGTCACGAACAGGGGCAGCCCAAGGGCCACGAGGAGGAGCCACAGGCCGAGGAACGTGCCGACCGTCACCGCCGTCCCGAGGGGCCCCGCAGGGCGCGCTGGATCGCGTCCACGGTGAACCACAGCATGAGGAGGCAGGACACCACCGCGGCGCCGTAGATGGCGGACCACGGCAGCGGGAAGGTGATGGCCAGAGTGCCGTGGGAAAGCCTTGCCAGCTCGGTGGCTTGCGCGAGGAACACCGCGAGGTAGACGGCGGTGCAGGTGAGCCCGACCAGCTCCGCAACCCGACGGGCCGGGGGGCTCAGCCGGTCCACCACCACCCCGATCCGGATGTGAACACCGCGCCGGAAGGCCACCGCGGTCCCCAGGTAGCACGTCCAGATGTACAGGTACCGGGCGGCCTCCTCTGTCCACATCAAGGGGCGGCCGAGGACGTAGCGGAAGAACACTTGCACCAGGACCACGACGAAGATGGCGAAGAGGAAGGCGGCCGCGAGGGCGGATGCGACCCTGGGGGCGAAGTCGCCGTCACGCACAGGCGCCCCCGGCGAGGGGTTGGGGGACCCCCGCGGCCGCCGCGGGCCTCAACGGGTGTCCACGATCCGCTGGTACAGCCCGGGGCCCCACTGCGCCTCGAACTGCCGCGGCAAGCTGTCCAGCACCGGCCGGCGGAAGGACTCCACGTCCGGCTGGATGACCTCCATGCCGAGCTGGCGGAACCTGTCCTGCAGGGACCGCTCCCGGCTCAGGATCTCCTGGTTGTGCCACGCCACCGCCTCCTCCAGGGCCTCCGTGAGGGCGGTCTGGAAGGGCCGTCCCAGCGCCCGCCAGGTGCGCTCGTTGATCAGCACCAGACGCGGGGTGAGGATGTGCCCGGTGAGGACCAAGTACTTCTGGACCTCGTACAGCTTGGCCGCGTCGATGGTGGGCAGGGGGTTCTCTTGACCTTCCACCACGTTCTGCCGGAGCGCCAGGTACAGCTCCCCGAAGGGGATGGGGGTCGGGGTGGCGCCCCACGCCCGGGCCATGGCCACGAACACCTCGTTCTCCGGGACCCGCAGCTTGAACCCGCGCAGGTCGGCGGCACTGCGCACCGGCTTGCGGGTCGTGGTGAGGTGGCGGACGCCGTAGTACGTGGCCGCCAGGATCCGCACCCCCCGCTTGTCGATGAAAGCCTGGGACAGTTCCTTCGCGATGGGGCTGGCCATGACCTTGGCCAGGTGCGCGGCGTCCCGCCACACGTACGGGGCCTCCAGGGCACCCAGGGGCGGGAAGAACTGGCTGATGGCGGCGGCGCCCTCCGTGGTGAGCTGCTGGGTCCCCACGATCACGTTCTCGATCTGGTCCCGGGTGGTCCCGAGCTGTCCCGCGGGGAAGGCCTGGATCCGCAGGTATCCCTGCGTCTTCTCCGCGACCCGGCGGGCCACACGTTCGATCATCTGGACGGACGGGTGGTCGGGAGGGAGGACCTCCCCCCACCGGAGGGTCGTAACCGCGCCCGCGGGCGCGCGCAGGCCGACGAGCAGGAGGATCAGGGAGATTCCCACCACCGCACGGCGGACCATGGGCGTACCACCCCCTTTGGTGTGAGAACGTTTGCAGATTACCTTCCCCTCCCGGGTCTGTCGAGGGGTGTGGGCTCCCGGCCGGGGGAAGGAGCGCGACGGAGCGCGGCGCCGCACGACTCCCGCACCACGAGCCGTGGCGGGAGCACCACCACCCGGGGGTGCAGGGCGGGGTCGAGGATCCGTTCCAGGAGCAGGCGCGCCGCGGTCCGGCCGAGGTCGAAAG
>Ga0272449_1001388_pt1 | contig 24992 bp, 31 predicted proteins | sample YNPCB0241_FD_198679 | JGI IMG/M metagenome (GOLD analysis project Ga0272449, IMG submission 198679) | Hot spring sediment microbial communities from Yellowstone National Park, WY, United States - YNP-CB-024-1 | ecosystem: Environmental > Aquatic > Thermal springs > Hot (42-90C) > Sediment... | reverse complement strand
ATGCCTGATTTATTTTCTCCATTGCAAGAAAGCAACTTTCTATGTCCACGATAAACTTTGTGTCCCTTCTGAAAAAACCAATTTTTTTCTTCTTCGGATCAACTTTGAATGTTTCAGTATTTCTGTAATTAAATGGGGAAGGGCTCGGGATAACCCTTAAAAATTTCTCAATATCTAAACCAGCAATTCTGTTGAAGGTTTCCACTAAAAGAGTATTTTTAACCTCTAATTGTTTTGAATAATCCATCATCTGATAATCACAACCTCCACACAGCCCAAAGTATGGACATAGAGGCTTTATCCTCAGGGGAGATGGTTGTATTATTTCCACAGGCTCAGCCATAGCATAGCTTGATGTTTCCCTGTATATATTTGCCCTTATATATTCACCCGGTAGGGCATATCTTACAAAGATCACCTTTTCATTTTCGTAAGCAATGCTGCAACCTTCGTTTGCAAACTTTTCCACTTTAAGAAGGGCTTCCCTCTTGGTTGCTTTTATCCTTCTTGTGTCTATTTCAAAATCCAGATGTTGTGATTCCATTTTAGCCATCCATTTTTATTTTTCTTTTCTTTTTATATATTTTCACCTGCTTTATTCTCGTTGGTGTTGAGGATAATACCTCAAAAATATAATTTGAATAAACAATTTTTTCACCACTGCAGGGAATTCTTTTCATTCTTGAAATTATAAAACCTCCAAGGGTTTCAAAACCCTCTTTTCTGATATTAAGTTTGAGTTCTTCATTTAGATCCTCAATATTTATTATTGGATTTACAACCCAGTAATTTTTTTCTTTCACAATAAGGTTTTCTTTTTCATGTAATTCTTCAAACAACTCTTTTATTATATCCTGATTGGTTATAATACCCGTTACTCCACCATACTCATCAACAACAAAAGCCATTTGAGTTTTTTGTTTTTTCATCTGGATAAGCAAATCAGAGATAGGTGTAAATTCTGTCACATATATGCCTTTCTTTATATACTTTTTTAAGTTTTCAGTTTTCTTTGCCCTGATGAGATTTTTTATTTCTATATAGCCTATCATATTATCAACCCTGATGTCAAACACAGGCAATCTTGTAAGTCCTGTTGCACCCATAAGAGCAATTGCTATTTTTACAGGTTCATTTACTTCAACGCATGACATTCTTACAAGTGGCATCATAATCTCTCTTGCTTTAATTTCCTTTAAGGAGATTATTTTCTCAATAAAATTTTCCTCATTTTTACTAAAAATACTCCTTGCAAGTTTTGACTTGATGAGAATTGTAAACTCATCTTTTGAAAGCCACTTAGTTTTATTTACTTTGAATATTCTTAAAATCAATTTCCCGGGAAGCGTAAAAACAAACTGGAAGGGATAAAGAAGGAAATAAAACATTGCTATCAGAAAAGACAGATAGTAGCAAATTTCATTAGCATATTCCTTGAATACAATTTTGGGTATAAGTGTACTGAAAAAGTAAATAGAAGGGGTCAGTATAAGTGCTATCAATGTCTGGTTTAGATCCCCATTCTGGATAAATTTATACAGAAATTTAGAAAAGCTAATAACTGTTGCAACATCACAAAAATTCGTTCCCACTAAAAATCCACCAAGGGTGCTTTCTGATCTATTAAGAAAGAAGTTTAATACCCTCGCATTTAAACTTCCACTTTCAAGTTTTCCATGCAACCATACCTTGTCAAGACTAACAAAGGCTGTTTCAAGTCCACTGAAAATGGCAGAAAAGCACATAAATATAATTGTGAAAAAAAACCACTCCATCAGATTTTCTCCACTATTAACTGTTCAATGTGAGTTTGTTTTTTTCTCTTGACAGTAATTTTTTTGTCTTCTACCTTAATATAATCCCCTTCTTTTGGAATATCTCCAACACTGCTAATGATAAATCCGGCAATAGTCTCATACTCTTTACTTTCAATACTTGTATTAAAATAATCGTTAAAATCATCAATACTTATATCACCTGAAACCAGATACCTGTTTTCAGAAAGCTGTATTATTTTATCTTCAATACCGAAACTTTCATCAATAAATTCTCCAAGTATTTCCCCCAGAACATCAGCAATCGTAACAATTCCAACGGCACTTCCATAATTATCTACAACTGTGGCTATCTTTATACCCTTTTTCTGGAAATCTTCAAGCATTTCTGGTAATGTTTTTGTCTCTGGCACAAAGTACATTGGTTTTAAAAACTTATCTATAGAAACATCCTTTTCTTTATTTTCAAGTTGATAGAGTAACAAATCCTTTAGTTCTATATAACCTATTATATTATCATCAGTATTTTCGTAAACAGGTATCTTTGAGTATTTTCGCTCTCCAAGTTCTTCAAGCACTTCTTTTAGAGTAGATTTCCTCTCAACAGAGAAGACCCTGTTTCTTGGTGTCATAATATTCCAGACATTTCTTCTTACAAAATTTAACACATTTTCGATGAGTTCCTTCTCTTCCATATCAAAAATTCCACCCCTGCTTACTATGCTTTGAAGTGCCAGATAACTTTCTTCTTTTTGTGGCGCTTCTTTTTTCCTTCTTATCTTTTCTGTCAGTTTTACAAGTAAAGAATCAATATACTTCAAAACTGGCTTTAAAATTTTGAAAATGCCGTAAAGGATATTGGAATATATTGAAACCAGCCCGATAGAAAAATTTAAAGCAAAAAACTTGGGAATAATTTCACCAAAAAGTAAAATCAAAGAAGTAATTACAATAGTTAGTAGCAAAGGCTGTTTTATGGGTAAAATCCGTTCAAGTGATGAAGAAATCAGAATGTTTGCAATAGTATTACCAAGAAGTATAGTGAGTAAAAATAAAGAAGAATTTTTCATAAAATTTTTAACAATTTTTTTAGTCTTATAACTTCTTATTTTCTTAATTTTTACCTCATCAATTGAGAAAACCGCTGTTTCTGCAGAGGAAAAAAATGCTGACATAATAAAAAAAAATATTACAAGTGGAAAAAGAATTAGTGACAACCACATCTAAAAAAATACCTCCATCAATTCTCATTCATTTACAATTTCAAAATTAATCCTGCCTGAAAAGTTATGAAGAAAAGATTTTATCTTTGACAGTGTCTCTACTGGATTTTCGACAATTACCTTTGAACCTCCAATCAAATCAATCATACCAAGTTCATTGGGATAGCGTGGTATAATGTGAAGATGAATATGCGGTATTGAAGCCCCTGAAAAACTACCCATATTATATCCAATGTTGTAGCCACTCGGATTGTAAAGTTTATCTAAAACATCAAGGAAAAACCTTGAAAGTTCCCACAGTTCAACTTCCTCTTCAACTGAAAGCTCTCTGATATCAACTATATGCTTTTTCGGGAAAAGCAAGAGATGGCCATTGTTGTAAGGATAGAGGTTTAAGCTTGCAACAAAATTCTTTGTTCTAAGTATTTCAAGAGATTCAACTTCTTTGTCTTTTTTCACTATTGAGCAGAGAATACAATCCACTTTGGGTTTTACACCTCTTATATAATCCTTTTTTGAAAAGGGGAAAACATACGATTTAAAATGCATTAAAAGCTACATTCCTTTCACTTTCTAATTTTTATATTTTTTACATTATAAGAAGCGACAAACTTATTGTCAATAAAAAGAGATATTCACTGTATGATAAGCCTTGCCTTTAAGTTTCCATTCTTATAGAGAAGTTCTAAAATTTTTGCAATATCTCTGCCACTTAAACCAAGCTGATTAAGACTGTCAACAAGTTCACTCACGGTAGCGGTATTCCTTATGTAGGAAAAAGCCTTCTGTTCAGATTTTCCTGCCAAACCTGATGAAAAAAATGATTGAGTTCTACTGCCAATATTAAGTTGAATATTTTTATAACTTACAGCCGCCTCAGAAATTACAACATTTCCACCACTTACAATTGCTCCGCTTGCAACATCAATAATTACACTTGGTTCATCCTCAATATCAACCTTCAATGCAAGAATTTTTGAAATGAAATCCAGAATGTCGCTACCTTCCCTAACCTTAAGTACAATTTTATTTCCTTCTGCACTTAAAAAATAATCACCAAAATTTTTCTTTATTTCCTGCACTATTTTTAAACAGGATGAAAGACCCACATTTTCACTTATAAGGAACACTACTTCCCCCTTTTCATTAACAACCTTCTGGTCAATCTCCTTTTGAACTATTGCCCCCTGTGGAATTATGCCACTTACGCCCTTGGTATTTTTGTCTATCAGAAGATTCCCCTTTGCAATAGCATATATTTCATTATCTCCACCAAGAAGGGGTGTAATAATAAGCTCTCCCCCCTCAAGTGATTTTGCATCATAAATTGAAGAAACCCTCACATCTATTTTAGAACCGGCTCTAGAAAATGGTGTCAAAGTAGCAGTCACAAGCACAACAGCAGAGTTTTTTGCCTTGAGTTTTTCAGGCGAAATGCGAAAACCGAAATTTTTTGCCACAAGTGAAAGAATCTGGCGAGCGTGAGAACCATTGTCACTATCACCAGTACCTTTAAGCCCAACAACGATACCGTAACCAAGAAGTGGATTTTCCTGAAAACCCTCTATAGTTAAAACATTCTTTAACTCAACAGGTACACTGTAGACTGCTGAAAACGCAAATAAGAAAATTAGAATCTTACTAAATTTCATTTTCGACCCTTACTTTTAGTTTTTTTCCATTTAGATTTTCTACAATACAGATGGAATCTTCAAGCTTTTTTATAAGCTTAACTTTAGTTATTATCGAAATACTTCCGTTAATATAAAACAATTCATAAAAGTTCCCATCGAGCTTTCTTAGAAAATATTTTTCCTGAATTTTTTCCCCACGTTTAATTTCAAAGGTAAAAATAAGATTTGTAGGGCTTAAAACTGAATCACGAAGAATAAAACCTTCTACATAAATTTTAATCTCATTTGAGTTAATCTCATTAGAGATATTCAAGTTTTTTCTGTCAAAAAGAAGATTACTATCAAGTTGAAAATTTGTAAAATTTAGCTCCATATCCTGTGGTAAAAAACTCAATATTTTTTCTTTTAATTCCAGAGGTGTTATAGAACTTAAAATTTTTATTTCTATTCCTTTTCCAACAATTACAACATCATTAATATTAATCCTCTTAAGAATTTCAGCAACTTCACTTACAGTATAATATCTGCTTTCAACAGAAATTTCATTTGTAATATCAAATGGTTCTAAAAATAAAGAAGAAATCCCGACTCTGTTTTTGGTAATTAAAAGCCTTTCCTTTAGTTCAACTGAAAGGGCAAAAAAATTTGAGATTGAAAAAAAAGTCAAAAGGAAAATAATTTTTTCTTTACTCAGCATAATGCAACCTTTTTATTTTATCGGAACTATTTCAAAAAATTGAAAATCACAATAAACTGATGGTTTTTTATATAAAAAAGCTTCAAGGAGAGTTTTATATTAAAAAATTTCTTCCTTTTGTTTATCTTACCTTCGATAATCTTTTCTTTAGAAGTAAAAGGAAAAGCTTTTTCATTGGAATTTATGGCTTTGGAGGTTTTTGGACAACGTGGTAAAATTAAAAATAGTATCTTAAACCTAAGCCAGCGTTTCCACCAAGCCTTGTAGCAGGGTATATATTAACAACAGGCACTAATTCTAAAAATATCTCCAGGGGAATTGCTCCAAGAAAGTACTCAAGTCCCAGGGGAACTCTTATTCCTAACACAGGATTTTCTGAAATATTTACACAGAGCCCTGCTCCAAGGTAGGGAAATAAATCTCCCCCCGGAACGTTAAATACTCCTTTGAAGTGATACAAATAATCACCATGTATTCTAAAACTTGTCTTTCCCTCAAACGACCATGCAAAAGCCATATCAACTGCCGAAGTATTATCAAACCAGTATTTTAAAGTAATTCCTGTGGGTTCACCAAGGATTAATCCAATACCGAAAACCGCCGGCTTTGAAGATTTTGAAAAAGAGAAGGCAACAAAAAAAACTACAAATGCTAAAGCATAAAGTAAAAATCTCTTTCTCATAATCAAGCTCCTGTTTTGTATTATGAATTATATTATAAAAAATAATTTCTACTTTTGTCAAAAAATTATATAAATCTTTCAAAAATTTGACATCTTTTTTATAGCCTGATAAAATTTAACTTACTCAAATTAAATTTTCTATTTAGGAGTTGTATAATGTCTAAAAAAAATGAGATTATTTTTAAAATTCTGCTATTTACAATGGCTTTTCTCAATTTATTTCTTTTTTTAGATAGTTTTCCTGTTTGTGACTGGGATGAAGCAAGGCATGGTGTTTCAGCCTATGAAATGCTAAAAAGTGGAAACTTCGTTGCACATACTTATCTTGAAAATTTAGACTACTGGAATTTAAAACCGCCCCTCGGTTTATGGTTGATAGCATTAGCTTATAAGCTTTTTGGTTTTTCTGTTTTCAGCTTAAGATTTTTCTCTGCTCTTGCGGGATTTTTAAGTATAATTTTATGCTATAAAATATGGCGATTTTACTTTGATAAATATATTGCATTATTAGCAACAGCTTTTCTCTCTCTTTCTAATGCCTTTATTTTTCTTCATTCTGGAAGAACAGGAGATTTTGATTCTTTTTTCAGTTTTATCTTTGTCTTTACTGCCTACATAATTACTTTTAAAAAAGAAGATTACCTCAAATGGTTTCTACTTGGTATATTGGTTGCTTTGAGTTTTTTTGTAAAAAGCTTTGCTGCTATTCAAGTGTTTTTACTTATCTTTCTTTACTATCTTTTTGAGAAAAAGTTAAAACCCTTAAATTTCATTTTACTACTTACTGGATGCATAATCCCCGTTTTAATCTGGGCATATTTTAGATTCCAAATTGATGGATTAAAATTTTTTCAAAAAATGGTTAGCTATGACTTTTTATACAGGTCTACTGTTGCAATTGAAGGTCATTCAGGAAGAAATTTACATTATCTTAAATTTTCACTACTTAACAACTTATTCTGGAGTTTATTTTTAATTCCCGCTTCTTTATATAAAAATAAGATTGAAATTAATAAAAATAAAGGTTATCATATTTCTTTGAAATTAAACGAAATTTTAAGCCATCATTTAGTTTTAAGCTGGCTTATAGCTTCCCTTGCAATTCCTTTTCTTGTAAAAACAAAATCTTCCTGGTATATTAATTCTGTCCACCCAGTCATAGCTTTAATTGCGGGTTGGTATGTGGTAAATAATGAAAAATTGAATTTTAAAAAATGGATCTTACCTTTTCTGGCGGTTAATTTTTTGTGGTTATGGATTAACACATTATTTTTAAATCAAAATTTTTACAATGCAAGAAATTACCAAATACCTGTCATAAAAATGGCAAAAGATTTTAAAAATCAATATTATTTTGACCCAGAAAATGCACATCAAGCAGATATATTTATTTTAGAGGTCATCGGCGGTGGAAAGATATATAGAGGTGAAACGAACTGTATTTTATGGACAAGAAATATTGATAAATTTAACTACAGCAAAATTCTCACCAATATTTCTGGCTGGTTTATAATACAAAAATAAATTTTCTGAAAAGAGGGCTTTTCATACCAAAAATAGTTTGTCTTCTTTGTTAAAGTTGAAATAATTAAATCATACATAATTTTATATAATCTTTAAACAAAAACTCTTGACAAAATTTTGAAATGTCATTAAAATTAAAATGATTTCAATTTTGAAATGATTTTAAGTCTATCCGGGACAAAGAAAATGTGGATATATCTTAAGTCTTTGATTTTCCTTTTTGTTTTTTCAATCTTGCATTTTGGGTACGAATGGTTGGGTTGGAAGTTTCTTATCCCATTCAGTGGTATAGATGAAAGCGTTTTTCAGCATCTTAAAATGGGCTTCTGGGCTTATATTTTTGTGAGTTTTATAGAGTATCTAATTTTAAGAAATAGAGTTAAAAAAGTTTCAAATTTCTGGTTTTCAAGGTTTTTCTCAGCAATTATCTTACCGTGGATAATTATTTTAGTATGGTATCTTGTGCCAGCAATTTATTCCAAAAGACTATCAGTGCCATTAGAAATAATCTGGGTTATTTTTTCAGCATATTTAAGCTCTGTTTTTAGTGAATATTTTGCAAGAGAGCTTGAAAAAATAAATCTCAAGCTCTCCACAAAGATTGCTATTCTGTTTTTATTAATTATTTCTGCTTTTTTATTTATACTTTTTAGTTATAAGCTACCATGGGTGGATATTTTTGCGAATCCACAAATATAAACAGGAATGCATAAATTGAATAAAGGAGAAAATACTGAAGTAAAGGAATATTTGACCAAGCACGGGATAAGGCCAACACTCATAAGGGTAAAGACACTTGAATATCTGTGGAATACAAAAGAACATCCTGATGTAGAAACAATATACAATGAATTATTTAAATTTATCCCTACTCTTTCAATCACAAGTGTGTATAATACGCTAAACCTCTTTGTTAAAAAAGGCATTATTCTTGAAATAAAAATAGAAGGTTTTCAAAGTAGATACGATGGTTGTTTAGATAGACATGCTCACTTTAAATGTATAAAATGTGGGAAACTTTTTGACCTTGATTTAAATTGCAGACTTGATGTATCTTTAATAAATGTGGGCAAGATAATAGAAGAACATATTTATATAATTGGAATATGTAAAGATTGTTATAAATAAAGGAGGGTGTTATGACAATTTCAAAAAATGTAGAAAAAGCCTTAAATTCACAACTTAATTCAGAGCTTTATTCTGCATATCTTTATCTTTCTATCGCTGCGGACATGGAAGCCAAAAGTTACACTGGCATGGCTCACTGGTTTAAACTACAGGCAAAAGAAGAGGTAGAACATGCCATGAAGTTTTATAACTTCATACTTGATAGGGGTGGCAAAGTTGAACTACTTTCTATTGAAAAGCCAAAAACAGAATGGCAAAATCCATTAGAAGCTTTTCAAGATGCTTATGAACACGAAAAAAAAGTTACTTCTCTTATTTATAAGCTTGTTGAACTCGCACAGAATGAAAAAGATTATGCTACTTTAGAAATGTTACAATGGTTTGTAAAAGAACAGGTTGAAGAAGAAGCTCAAACACAGCTTATTGTTGAACATTTAAAGATGGTGGGAGACTCAAAAAATGGTATTTTAATGATTGATCACTCCTTAAGTAAACGAGGAGAAGAATAAAAAATTCATATTTTATTAATAGGGGTTTAACAATGGATATCTATTTTTTTATGAAATTAGCAGGGATAATAACTTTTACATTTTTGATGCTTACATCTATTTTTGGATTTTTTAAGTTTAAAATTAAGAACAGGTTTCTAATACATAAAATTTTGGCACTTACAACATTACTTCTGGGAACACTACATTTTATACTCTTTATATACTTGAACTATTTTAAATAAAATTTAAAGGAGGATTATATGAAGTTTCTGGTAATTTTGCTAACTATGTTTTGTGGGATAACATTTGCACATCCACCTTCCGGGATAAATCTTGACTTCGATCTTGAAAAAAAGGTGGTATCTGTAGAATTATCCCATGGTGTTAAAAGCGAAGACCATTATATTTATTACGTCGAAGTTTCACTTAATGGGAAGGTTATAATCAAACAGGAAAGCAGTAAACAATCTGATGAAAATGTTCAAAAGTATATGTTCCTGATCCCAGAATTGAAAGAAAATGATAAGATTTCTATTACAGGGAAATGCAATAAGTTTGGTAGCTTAAAAAGGGAATTTATAATAAAAACACAAAAAGCTAAAAAATAATATTAATATTTCAGGAGGTATAAAATGGCTGTAAAACTTGGAGTTTACAAATGTAAAGTTTGTGGCAATGTGGTTGAAGTTTTTGTAGAAGGTGATGGAGAACTCGTCTGCTGTGGACAACCTATGGCTTTTATGGATGAAAAGAATAGAGAAGGTGCAGGAGAAAAACATCTACCTGTAGTGGAAAAAAGCGGAAATGGCATTCTTGTAAAAGTTGGCTCAGTTCCTCATCCAATGGAACCTACTCACTGGATACAATTCATTGAAGTTATAACAACGGATAGTTATGTATTAAGAAAAGATCTTTCTCCTCAGGATAAGCCTGAAGCATACTTCGATGTTGCCCAGGAGAAAGTTTCTCTTGTAAGGGAATTTTGCAATATTCATGGACTTTGGGCTACAAAATAGGAGGATTTTATGAGTGCAGTAAAAGACAAACTTATCGAAATGTTAAACAGGGCTTTAGAGCTTGAGCATGCAGCAAGAATTCAATACCTGGCTCATGCTGAACTGGTCAAAGGATTAAACTCAGAACCCATAGTTGAAAGACTGAAAGAAATAGCTTCTGACGAACAAAAACATGAAGAGATTTTTAGAACACTTATAGGTGCATATCTTGGTGGAAACCCATCGATGAAAATTGAAAAGACCTATGAGGCCGATAAGATTGAAAAAATTCTTGAAGTCAATCTCAAGGGTGAAAAAGATGCTATTGACTACTACAGACAGATTTACAGATTTATCGTTGATAACAAAGGTGAATTTCCTTATGAGTTTGAAAGGCTTGAGCATCAGGTAAGACATGTGATTATGGATGAAGAAGAACATGTGGTAGAATTATCAAATTTACTTGGAAAATAAAATTTTTTGGAGGATAAGATATGGCAAGCGTAAAAGGTACACAAACTGAAAAAAATTTGCTTAAAGCCTTTGCAGGTGAATCACAGGCAAGGACAAGGTATACCTTTTTTGCTTCAGTGGCAAAAAAGGAGGGGTATGAACAAATTGCCCAGATTTTTCTTGAGACAGCTGAAAATGAAAAAGAACATGCTAAAAGATTTTTTAGTTACCTTGAAGGTGGAATGGTTGAAATTGATGCTGCATATCCAGCTGGCATAATTGGCGATACTCTTACAAACCTAAAACAGGCTGCTATGGGTGAAAATGAAGAACACACAAAACTTTATCCTATGTTTGCCGATGTGGCTGAAAAAGAAGGTTTTAAAGAAATAGCAACACTTTTCAGAAATGTTGCAAAGGTAGAGGTAGAACATGAAAAGCGCTACTTAAAGCTTGCACAGAATATTGAAAAGGGAGAGGTGTTTAAAAAACCAACTGCCGTAAGATGGAAGTGTTTAAACTGTGGTTATGTGCATGAAGGCCCTGAAGCTCCGGAGAAATGTCCAACCTGCTTACATCCGAGAGCATATTTTGCATTAAAAGAAGAGAATTATTAGTGGAATAATTTGCAGGCTGTCCAGAGATTAAAAGGCTCTGGATGGTCTGCAAAACTTTTTTATAAAAAGGAGGAAAGTTATGTTTAAAGTTAATGAAGGGTGGTTAGACAGAGTAATAAGACTTGTTTTGGGTATAGTTCTTATAATTATCGGGCTATACTTAAGTGGTGCTTTAAAGATTGTGCTTATTATTCTTGGGATCATTGGGATTATTACCGGTCTTACGGGTTTTTGTGGGCTGTATGCATTATTCGGCATAAATACTTGCGGGCTACCCAAAAAGAAAGGATAAAGGCTAAAGACTGCTCACCAGAAAGAAAAAACCTTTCTGGTGAGCTAAACTTTTTTCTAAAAATCAAATTTAATTTCAAGCTAACATTCAAGGATTAAATTCAGATACATTGATTTTTAATTACTTTTCTATTATAATATTTTGATAAGTTAACATTTCTTTAAGAGTTAACTCACTTTAATTTTTAAAAGTTAGATTTTGTTTCTTAAATATAAGAAAAATTCAAAAATGCCTTTGAGGTATAATGTGAAAAATAATATACTCAAAAATGTTAGCAAACGGATAGTTCTTTTTTTTCTCGGATTAGGTGTCTTTTTAACATCGCTTGTTATACTTATGCTTGAGTCTATCCTTAACAGGATGTTTGCAGCAACTTTCTGGTATCATTTTGCCTTTGTGGTTTTAACTATTGCACTTTTCGAGATTGGTGTAGGTGGTATTCTTGTATACTTTATTCCAAAGTTTTTACTAAAGTTTACCCCAATAATTGTTGCAATTCTTGCAATAATTTTTTCATTTACGCTAAAGTATTATAAATTAACCAAAGTGCTTTATTCCCATAGAAAGCAGTATATAAATAAAAAACGGAACTCCAATGAGTGAAGAAATTACCCCAACAGGCAGAATTGTGCCCGGGATTAAATTTCTGGATAAAAATATAGAAATACTTATAATTAAAAGACCAAGCAAAAGAAGGAAAAATATAATATTCTCTTTGCTGCGAGAAAATATCATCCTTGCTATATGAGGAATTATTAGCCCTATAAATCCTATCATTCCCGATAAACTTACCGAAATTGAAGTTGAAAAAGCTACGATAATAAATCCAAATACCTTTAGCTTATTTGTTTCAACACCTACAGTTAATGCCATCTCTTCTCCGGATTGATAAATAAACAACTCTTTTTTGAAAACTACACAGTAGAAAAATATCATTAGAAAAGCTAAAAATAGTAATGCCATTTCATTAAAGGTTAAGTATTCAAAATTACCCATTATCCATCTTACTGAAGAATAAAAATCATTGGGCAGTAAAAATGACTGAAAAAGAATTATTAAAGATGAAAAAAAAGAGTTAAATGCCACGCCAAGAAGTATTGCGACAATGACAGAAAAAAACTTTTTTCTAATACTTAAAATTATTATAAGGAGACTAACAAGAATTCCGGTAAAAATAGCACAAACAGACCTGAAGACAAACAGAGGTGAAAGGTTAAAAAAAACTGCCATTGTAGCCCCAAAACAAGAAGCCCCAGAAACACCTATCAAATAAGGTTCTGCAAGAGGATTGGCAAGTAAAATCTGTAATATATACCCCCCAAGCGAAAGGATGGAGGAAACTAAAAAACCCTGTAAAATCACATTTAACCTGAGAAAAAAAATTTTCCCTGGAATATCAAATCCGTACCCCCACAGTAGATAGCCCATTGAAACAAAAATTATTAGAAGAGATAAAATTAACAATTTTATTTTCATAAAAATCCTGAAATTTTTCTTTTTATTATATTGACATTTTTATACTTTTTTTTCTATAATAGTATGGAGTTTTTATCATTTTATAAACAATTATTAAACTGGGTAATAGGTTGTGTAGAAAGCCAAATTTTATGAGGTTGCTACCAGGCATGGATAAAGGATATGCTTTATAATAAAGAGTTGGTTACTATATAATATGACCAGGGATGACTTTTTAGTAGAAGCTGTGCAAAAACTTGCTAAAATAGTATTCCCAGTAAAGCAAAGTAAAAACTAACTTTTTACAAAAGCATATCCTTTAACCACAATTATAATGAAAGCTCATAAAATTTGAGTTTTCACACAACCTCAGTGGTTTCAAAACCATTTTGTTAAATTAAGTTAACTGTATTATTATAAAATAAAGAGTTAGTTATGGTCAAATTTTTAAACAAGAAGTTTTTTATTGCTTTTTTTATTTTTGGGGGATTTTTCTCTTTAATTCTTAGTTTTTTTTCTGGAAGTAAACCCCCTCTTATTCTTCTAAAAGTCTTTTTGAGTGCTTTGTTTTTTGGAAGTCTTGGACTGTGCATTGATCTATTTCTCATTAAAAGTTTGGGAGAAGAAGAATATGAAAAAATTTTTTCTTCCGAAAAAGAGATTAAATCGGATGCATCTAAAGGAATTGATATAGTTGACAATATTACTGATGAAGAAAAAGCTCATTATGAAGACATTATCAAGAAAGATATTGAAAAAGAAAGTATTGAAGAAAATAAACCAGACAAGAAGTTTGACTTTTTTGAAAAGGATATGGGGAAAATATCTGATGATAACGAACCAGAACCTTTATCAAAACCTTCAACAAAAGAAGAAATATATAAGCCATTTGAGGAGACTGTTGAAAAAGAACTTCTTCCTGAAAAAACCAAAAATTCTAGTAATGAATCAGAAGTTTCTTTTAAAGTAAAAAACAGGCAAATAAATACCTCTCCTGAAGTAGTTGCAAAAGCCATAAGAACAATATTGAAAAAAGATGAGGGTTAATTTATGGCCATGGAAGTAGAAATTCTTACAAACAATTATCAGATCCCACAAGAATTTGCCCAGCGACTCCTTCAGTTTACAAAAAATGACTTAGAAGCTGCAATAAAGATTCTTGAATCTACAGAAGAAAGTGTGGGTATAGTAAAAGGAAAGTTTTTATCCAGCAAAAAGCTTTTTAATGGAGCTTTTCTTTTTGCATACAATTTTGAATTAAGAGAAATCTCTTATTTTCTTGTTCTTGTTTCTACAGATTCATCCCTTTCAAGAATTAATATTGAGCAAAACTGGAAAAATTTTTATACAGATTTATCACACTACGCAGAAAGTAATTTCGTCAACATGGAAATTTCCAGGGAAATTGAAATGACACTTCTATCACCTGAAAATTTAAAGTACATTATGAGTTTTTTTATCAATATAAATAATATTGATCAGGTTAATTTAAGAAGATTCCTTTTAAGTGAGATTGCAAAGGTGTTAATGGACTCAGCCCTTGCCATAAAAACTGCCGTGGAAACCACGGATATATTTTCTTTACAGAACTTTTTGAAACAGAATCCCTTAGGTACAAAATTGGATAAAAAAACTGCAAAGAATATTTGTGTACTTATTAACCTCGCAGTCGAACCTGTTCTTGCACCAATCGGAGGAATTGAAATTGGCAATCTTGAAATAGGTGATGAAATACTTGTCAAACTAAAGGATGAAAGGGAAATTGCTCAGTTTATTCTCAATTATGTTAATTCAGAAACTCTAAAAACCGGTGCAATCTTTGGTTCTCTTTTTTCTAAAGAACTTGATGAAGTTACAGGCAACTATGGAGTTAAATTAGAATTCGGGCCTGGAATATTCGGAAGCTTTGTGATCGGAAATAAAGTTAGGGTGCAGGCGAGGAAAAAAACCGGCTATACTTCTGCCAGTATTTCTAACAACTATACATCACCTCAGATCTCAAAAACAAAAGATGAAAAGATAAAACCATTCCCTGATGAAGTACAATTTGAATACTCACCTTTTCAGGATGAAAAAAATAAAGGATTTTTTGAAAAAGGATTTTTCCAGACATTTTTAGCAATACTTTTAATTTTAATGTTTATCTTAATTGCTCTTCTCTTTTTTATCTGAGCTATTCTGGTATTAATGAAAATCAATCCCGGAATGATTTAAATCCTTGGAGGATTGATTTTTTTATTTTCATTTTCCACCAGTCTCCGCTGGTATTTATTACTTTTTCTACAGGGCAATGAAGACGAGGTTGTCGACTGGAGATATAACATTGAGTTTTTAAGAGATAAAATTATGCTTTCTAAAATTGTTTTGATTGATAGGGGCAAAAATGATTTGTTGGCAGAAGCGGATTATATCAGGAATTCTATTTTTATGACTATGGCTAAAAATGTTAGCCGATAACATATAGCTTGAGATTTAGGAAAATAGGCGACGATTCGAATCGTCGCCTGTATTAAAGAAAAAGATAGCTTTTTAAAAGGTGGACTTCCCGGCAGAGACGGTTTTAGCGTGGCGAGAGTGCTGGTTTACCAGCATCCTAATTTTGACTTTTAATATCTCCTATCCGCATACTCAACCCACCCGCCAGCTTTTACAAGCTCAGCATCAAATGGATTAAGTGTAAAATTAATTGTGTCTTTTTGCCCATTTCCCTCAATTGTAAAGGAAAAATTTTCTAAATTTATACTTAAAGTTGGGTCAGCATTTTTGTATTTTTTAAAAAGCATATCAATGGTTTCTTTTGGTAATTCTATAGCAAGCATACCACAGTTAAACATATTCTGTCTGAATATCCTTGCGAAGTTTTCAGCAATAACTGTGGTAATTCCATTAACTTCGAGAGCCCAGGGTGCATGTTCTCGTGAAGAACCACAACCAAAGTTGGCCCTTGTTATTATTACACTTTTTCCTGCAATATCTCTTTTTGGATCAAAACCCTCAAGCTTTAAATCTTCAAGTAGAAAAGGCTTTAAGGCTTCCTTTGTAATTTCAGTAAGATATCTTGCTGGAATAATTTCATCAGTATTTATATCACTTCTATCTAAAAATAATACTTTTCCTCCAAATGATTTCATTTATAACCTCCTGCTTGAATTATTTTTTCCCTTTCCACAAAGGAGAATTTGTAATTTTCCCTGCAATTGCTGTGGCTGCAGCAGTGGCAGGGCTCATTAAATGCACCATTCCACCTTTACCCATCCTTCCGTAAAAGTTTCTGTTTGTTGTGGAAGCACATACCTCACCCTCAGCAAGCACACCATTACTCATACCAAGACATGCTCCACAGGTTGGGTTTGTTACACAGAAACCTGCTTGCATAAAAATATCTATAATTCCCTCCTTTAAAGCCTCCATATAGACTTTTGGTGTTGCGGGAGAGAGTATTCCTCTAACATTATCGCTTATTTTTTTACCCTTTAAAATTTCTGCAGCAATTCTTAAGTCTTCAATCCTTCCGTTGGTGCAGCTACCAATATAGACCTGGTCAACAGGGGTGCCCTCCATTTCTCTTACAGGCTTTACCTGATCGGGCTTGTAGCCAAATGTTACCATTGGTTCGAGGTTGCTTAAATCAAATTCTATAACCTTTTCATACTTTGCATCCGGATCTGAAATCCATTTAGAATACTCTTTTAATGCTTCTTCCTTTGAAGAAAATTCATTCTTTATAAATGGCCACAAATATTCAACAGTTGCCATATCTGGATAGCATATTCCGCTTGTTGCACCGGCTTCAATTGCCATATTACAGAGGGTCATCCTTGATTCCATGGACATTTCATCAACAATTGGCCCGGTAAACTCCATAATATGGTCAGTTGCGCCATTGACGCTTATCTGAGAAATTATATAAAGGATTACATCCTTTGCAAAAACACCTTCCGGAAGTTTGCCTTTTAAAACAAATTTCATAGTTTTAGGATATTTGAATGCACAAACTCCCTTTAAAATTCCAACTTCAAGATCTGTTGTTCCAACACCAGCTGCAAAAGCACCAAACGCCCCATGCGTACAGGTATGAGAATCTCCCATTATTATGGTATATCCCGGTCGAACAAATCCCTGTTCAGGAAAGAGAGCATGACAGATACCATTTCTTCCAATATCAAAAAAATCCTTTATGTTATGTCTTCTTGCCCAATCCCTAAGTATTTTTCCCTGTGTGGCAGTTTTTGAATCTTTTGCTGGCGTAACGTGGTCAATTACAGCCTTTATTTTTGTAGGGTCAAAAACCCTGTCCTTTCCCCTTGCCATAAGGTCGGTAATAGCAATTGGCGTTGTAATCTCATGGCAGAATACCATATCAAGCTTTAATACAAAAGTTTCAGGGAAAGGCTGATCAACTAAATGTGCATCAAAGATTTTCTCTGCAATTGTTTTACCCATTTTATTCCTCCTTACACTTTTAATGCTGTTAAAAAAATTCTACGGAATACCAGCTCTACTTTGCCATCTTTGCCTGCTTGCTTTTCAAATTCTTCCCTGACTATATTTTTGAAGGTTTCTATGTATTCCTGAGAGATTTTAGCTTCATAATATTCCTGATTTAAATACCCTGCTATTGCTCCGGAAGAAAAAATGTTAAACACTTCTTCGGGTGTGTACTTTGTGTTTATTGTTTTTATTTCGGCAAAAGTGACTTTAAAGCCCGCTTTTTCAAAAACAATTGAGTAATCTAATGCCTTTTCAAGCATAAAAAAAGGATTTTTCCATCTTGAAAAAATATCCTTTGTTCCGGGATCACTCTTAATTCTATCAATCGCTTTAAGAAAGTTTTCGCAGTATCTTCCTCCTCCAGGAGCCTGAATTCCCACCCTTCCGTTTTTTTTGATGGCAGAATAGAATGCACTAACCACCTTCTCAGGATGAGTAAACCACTGGAAGGTAGAATTACAAAATATCACATCAAACTCTTCATGAAAATTCATCTCCTCTGCTCTCATTTCATAGAATTCTATGTAAAACTTTTCATAATTCCTTTTTGCATATTTAATCATTTCTTTTGATGCATCTATCCCCACAACCCTGCCACTGGTTATATCCCTTATTCTTTTTGTAAGATTTCCAGGTCCACAACCAACATCCAGAACAGATTCATTTTTGCCTATGTTCAGTAATGCGAATAATGTTTCAGCTGCTTCTTTTTGAACAAGAGAATTTGTTTCATAATGTCCTGCCACCAAATTAAAATCAATGCTTTTTGCCATAAAACTATCCCCCGAAAATCATCTTCGGTGGTGTAATAACCCAGAAGGCTTTAAGTACACCATTACCTATATTTTTTAATATATGCGGCACACCTGAGGAAAAAGAAATACTATCCCCTTCATTTAAAATATAGCTTTTACCTCCTATTTTAAACTCTGCTATACCTTCAATTATAACTCCAAGCTCTTTGCCTGGATGACCGTATTCAGAACTACCCCTTTCTGCTCCCGGTTCCATTTCTATTATGTAAGCCTCTATGCTATGCTGCTCGTCAGAATTATATGTTCTTGAAAGCTGATAGTAGCGAACCCCGTCCTGAATTATCTTATGTCTTTCATTCTTTCTTACAATATGAAGTATTCTTTCCTTTTTTAAATCACTAAAAATATAATCTATATCCACTTCAAGCACATCTAATATTCCAAGCAGAGTATCAATAGCGGGAGAAACTTTATCCCTTTCTATCTGTGAAATAAGACTTTCACTTACTCCTATCTTCTTTGCTATCTCCCTTAAGGTTAAACCTTTTCTTTCCCTTATCTCACGAAGCTTTGCACCAAAAGAATATTTCATCCGCAACTCTTTAATTTTAATTAAGTAACTTAAGTATAATTAAAGAAGTTTTTTCTGTCAAGTTTATAGAGTAAAAAATAAATTTAATTTTTCATAGAAGCTGGTTGACCTGTAGATTCAAGAACTGAAACCCACAACTGTGAGGCTAAATCAACCTTTTTTCTCTTAATGGTGGCAAGTTCCATTGGAATATGAACAAAGTGTCCGTTGTAGTAACCAACTATCATACCGGTTCTTCCGGACATACCTGCATGAACAGCCATCTGGGCTAACTGTATTGAAAATGTTGAATCGTTTGGAGTAGGGGGTCTACTTCTTATCATATAGCTTGGATCTATATATTTTATGGCAACAGGAATATTCCTTTTCTTGAAGTATTCTTTTATCTTTTCTTTTAAGAAAACACCGATATCACCTAACTTAACATTGCCTGAAGCATCATATTCGATTTTATCTGGATCAGTCACATACTTCTGACCAGCTCCTTCTGCCACTACTATCACAGCGTGTTTTCTTCTCTGCAACCTTCTTTCAAGATGTTTCAAAAGGCCATTTTCTCCTTCCATATCAAAGTCCATTTCGGGAATAATACAGAAATTTACAAGGTTTGAAGCAATTGTGGCATTTGCTGCTATAAAACCCGATTCTCTTCCCATTACTTTAACTATGCCTATTCCATTTTCACTACTCTCCGCCTCAACATGTGCGGAATAAATTGCCTCTGTTGCAGCAGAAAATGCTGTTTCAAACCCAAAGGATCTGTCAATAAAATATATATCATTATCTATTGTCTTTGGAATACCTATTACACTTATTTTTAATCCCCTTTTTTCTATTTCTTTCACAAGGGAAATGGCACCTTTTTGAGTTCCATCTCCTCCAATAGTATAGAGAATTTTTACATCAAGTTCTACAAGCCTGTCAACCATTTTTTCAAAATCCTGAGGTCCTCTTGAGCTACCAAGTATCGTGCCACCTTCAAGGTGTATATCTTTAACCATCTGGGGGGTTAAAATTAAAACCTCATGCCCAAGTTCTTTGACAAGCCCGGCAAATCCGTATTTAATTCCGTAATTAATCTGGTTTTTGTAAAGGTAATAATTCATCATTACAATCCCGCGAATTACAGAGTTTAATCCAGGGCATAGCCCTCCACAGGTTACTATTGCAGATTTTGTATTTCCCCGCTCAAAATACAACTTTTTCCTTGCACCTGCAAGCTCAAACATTGGTACATCAATTCCAGCTTTTTTCAACTTTTCAACTTTAGAAGTTTCTATTATCGCAAAAAGCTTTTCATCATCGTCTATAAAAACCTTTTCTCTACTGTATTTATCCTTATAATAATCTACAGGAGAGTCATAAATTGGCTCACCGAGCTTTTTTATTTCACAACTTGAAGAAAGCAAAATCTTTTCACTTTCGTCAAAATATTCTAAAAAACCACTTTCCACAAATTCCCCCGTAATTTGTTAAAATTCAGCATTTGAGACAAAAATATCATAATCCCTTGATGTAAAAAAGACAAGCTTTACAAGGCTTAGTTTTGGAGTTTTCGAAAAATATTCTTTTAAGACCCTCGAAACAATTTTAGCAGCCCTTTCCGGGGGAAAGCCATAAACTCCTGTAGAAATTGCAGGAAAGGCAACGGTGTTTAACCCGAGTTCTTCAGCTACCCTCAAAGAATTTCTATAAGCCGAAGCAAGAAGTTCATCTTCATTTCTGTCACCACCACGCCAGATAGGCCCAACAGTATGAATAACATACTTTGCCTTCAGATTACCGGCTTTTGTGGCAACAGCCTCACCTACCGGAAGTCCATCAGGATAAAGAGTTTCTCTGATTTTCTTACATTCCTTAAGTATTTCAGGTCCTCCAGCCCTGTGTATAGCACCATCAACACCGCCGCCACCAAGAAGTGTTGAATTTGCAGCATTAACTATAGCATCAACCTCTTCTTTTGTAATATCCCCAATCGTTGCAACAACTTTACCATTTAAATATTGTTTCAACTTGATTTCCCCCTTAATTAAATTATAAACATTCTAAATAGATTATACCTATGTGTCAAGAAATTAATTTTTCCCTTGACAAAAAATTTTTTTAATATTATACTGCTATATAGCAAAGCAAAAACTTTTTATAGAGAGGTGAAGTATGAAAAGAAAAAGTTTAATTTTACTTCCAGCTATTCTGGCAATACTCCTTGCCGGCTGTGCAAAGGCTGAAACCACTGTAAAAGAAAGCCCAAAACCTCAGGAAAAGAAACCTGTTGAGATCAAAAACGATCCAAATGTTTTCCCCATTTACAGCGATGTATATAGTGGTGGCCTTGAAGTGGAATTTTCTCACCTTGAATCAAAACCATCCGCAAAGGTGAGAGTTTACATCTGGGAAGGAACCTGCAGTGTTAAGAAAGTGGATGAAGATCCATTTGCAGGAAATGAGTGTCTCAGCATTGTAGCTAAAGTAGGAACATGGTTTGGTTTTGGATTCCACAAGGTTAATCCGGGTAGTCAAAATATGGAAGGGTTTGAAAAGGGGCATTTAAAATTCGCAATCAAAGCTGCTCCTGGAGCCGGAGACGTAAAGGTTTTGATCAAGCACTCTTATTCCACAGAATCATGGTTAAACCTTGATGATTATGGGTTTAAAGCTGATAATCAGTGGCATCAGATTTCCATTCCTCTTTCTGACTTTATTCCAGCAGTAAATTTCAAAGATGTAAACATCTTCTTCGGTATGGCACAGGGAAAGAAATTTGTCCCTGGTTCAAAATACTGGCTTGATGAAATCTACTGGACAAAAGACTGAACTTGAAAAAAATAAAAGGGCTGTCTTATAAAAGACAGCCCTTTTTGTTTACCTAACACAAGTTAAGTATCTCATCCACTTTATCTGTTTTTTCCCAAGAAAACTCACTTCTACCAAAATGTCCATAAGCAGCAGTTTTCTTGTAGATAGGTTTTTTAAGATCGAGTGTTTTTATAATACCTGCTGGTGTCAGGTCAAAGACTTTTTTAACAATTTCTTCAATCTTCTCCTCAGGAAGTTTACCAGTCCCAAATGTATTTACATAGACAGAAATTGGAAACGGCACCCCAATAGCGTAAGACAACTGTATTTCACACCTTTCACAGAGATCAGCAGCTACAATATTCTTTGCCACATATCTTGCCATATATGCAGCACTTCTATCAACCTTGGAAGGATCTTTCCCGCTAAAAGCCCCACCACCATGCCTGCCCACACTACCATAAGTATCAACCATGATTTTTCTACCTGTAAGTCCAGTATCACCATGAGGACCACCAATTACAAACCTTCCTGTTGGATTAATAAAGTATTTTGTATCTTTATCGAGCAACCCTGTTGGTTCAAGCACAGGTTTTATAACTTTTTCTATCAATGTATGCTTAAGTTCTTCGTACGAAACCTTATCGCTGTGTTGATGTGAGAGTACAACTGTATGAATCCTTTTAGGAGTGTAACCTTCGTACTCAATGGTAAGCTGGCTTTTTCCATCAGGTCTTAACCATTCAATCTTTTTCTCTTTCCTGAGCGTGGAAGCATACTGCAACAATTTGTGCGCAAAAATAATTGAAGCTGGCATAAGTTCAGGTGTTTCCTTACAGGCAAAACCAAACATCATCCCCTGATCTCCAGCACCCTGCATACCTTTAAACTCTTCGAGCCCCTGACCGAGTACACCCTGTGCAATATCAGGTGATTGTTTATGTATTACATTTATCACCGCCATTGAATTACAATCAAGTCCATACTCAGGATTGTCATAACCTATTTCTCTTACAGTTGATCTAACCACCTCCTGCACATCTATCACAGCATTTGAGCTAATCTCACCCCCGACAAGCACCATACCAGTCGTCGTAAAAGCCTCACAAGCTACTCTTGAATCTGGATCCCCAGATAAGGCAGCATCCAGTATAGCATCAGAAACCTGATCAGCAATTTTATCGGGATGTCCTTCGCTAACGGATTCAGAAGTAAAAAGATATCTTCTCATTCCCATATATTAAACCTCACTCAAATTTTAGAAGGAGATTATAAGATAATTTATTTAAAAATTCAACATTTAATTAATTTGTGACTTTATAATAGAAAAATCAGGGCGGGAAAAATAAAGGGGCTATTCCCTGGGGAATAACCCATGCTACGGTTCTGTAAATTATCTTTGAAATATATCTATTCACACTGATTCCTCTTAAAAGACAACTCTAAAGAGGAATACTAAAAAATCTCTCACAAGGAGGTTTACTATGGACAAAATTTCTTGCCCTAAATGTAATTCCACTGACCTTTACCACTATGGTAAAGAAAAACTCTCTGTTTTACATGGGAACACTTACACTTACACCTATGCCTTCCTGTATAACTTTAAAAGAGTTCACTCTCACTTAAGTTCTTGCCTCGGCGTAGAAATAAAAGCCTATAATCCATACATTGAGGCATTCCTAAAATGTTTAATTTGACTTTTTATTTTTCATCTTTTATCATTTATACTTTACAGAACCTTAAATTTTTCAGTAGAGGTTTTATTTTAATGAGTTGAGAATAAGAAATCAAAAATTTCAAAAAATTTTTTTATCTTCACTAACAGCCTGTAGTTATTGGAATTATGCTAATTTAAATTATATTTGACATTGTGTTAAAGGCTTTTTAAAATATTAATAACTATATATCTACTGTATTTATTATGAAAAAATTTTTTTTGATTACCACTTTTTTATTTTGCTTTTGCTTTTCATTTTCAGATTTAAACCTTGATGCAGGAATATCTTCAGGCATCCTTCAAAATATTTTTCAAGATAGGGAAGAAAGTTTCTATGCAAAGTTTCAGTATGGTCTCGGATTTTACAATTATCTGAGGCTGGTTTATAACAGGTTTTTAGGTGTGGAGTTTGGTTTCCCTGGTTTTTATTACATTTTTAAATCTGACAGCAAAGGTTATTATTATTACCCTGAGAAAATGATAATACCATACTTTTTGAAGTTAAGGGGGATACTGGACTTTGAAAAATTTTATCTTACTTTTTCTGGTGGAGTTTATTTCCCATTCCAGATGATTGCTTCGTATTATTTTCCAAGATATTTTATTAGTGGTATAGGTGGTGATGCATCTATAAACTACAATTTGACAAAAAATTTCTCTGCTGGTCTTGGTGTTGAATTTAGCTATTACTTTGATCCCTATGCGCTTATAAATTTTTCATCACAGATTTTTCTTAACTTAAACTACAGGATTTTCTGATGAAAAAGATTTTAATTCTTTTAACTTTCATTTTGCTGCTAAATTGCTCATTAAAGTTTGAAACGGGTGAAGGAAAAAGGTATGGACTGGTATATGGTATTAATGATTATAAAAATGTATCACCTGATTTGAATTGTGCAGTTGCCGATGCTGTTGGTATTTATTCTAACTTTATCCACTATGGCTATGAACTTATCATAAGAACTGATTCAGAGGCTAGCAAAAGTAATATTTCAAACGACATAGTTTCTACAGTTGCAAAATTACAACCCGAAGATACGCTTCTTTTCTATTTTTCAGGTCATGGCTTTCTTACAAACGATATAAGTTACATAGCACCGTATGATGCAGACCTTAATAACATTGAGACTTTTATAAGTGAAATAGAACTTTTTCAATGGCTAAAAGAATCAAAGACTGAAAAAGTTCTATTGGTTTTTGACCATTGTTTTTCAGGGGCATACATAGCATATAGAAGGTTTTTTGTTATGACGGCATCGAAAAAGTATGAGTACTCATACGAATTTTCAAACATAGGTCATGGTCTTTTTACATATTATTTTCTTAAAGGTATGGAAAATAAAAGAGCTGATGTTACAGGTGATGGAATTGTAACTTTTTCTGAAATATTTTACTATGTGGAAAGGAATGTAACGAACTCTGTATATGACCAGCATCCGCAGCTTCTTGGCAAGACGAATGTAGAGTATGTGTTGTTTTAGATTAGTCTTTTGGGCAAATTGTGGACTTAAAAATTTAGGAAATTTTTATGCATAGGTAAAACACTCCCACCCTGTTTGTAACTTCAGGATTCCATTTCAGAAGCCTGAATTTTTCTTTTGTTTTTTACAAGCCTGTAGATATCGGGTAGATTTTTGACTATAATTTTATTCGCTGTTCTTTCAAGCCTTCCCAT
>Ga0272449_1001385_pt1 | contig 25012 bp, 22 predicted proteins | sample YNPCB0241_FD_198679 | JGI IMG/M metagenome (GOLD analysis project Ga0272449, IMG submission 198679) | Hot spring sediment microbial communities from Yellowstone National Park, WY, United States - YNP-CB-024-1 | ecosystem: Environmental > Aquatic > Thermal springs > Hot (42-90C) > Sediment... | reverse complement strand
GTTGTATCTGAACCATGTGGGATTTAAACATTGCGAGTGCGAGTGGGAACAGGATTGAGAATGTTCTGGTTGTATCTGAACCATGTGGGATTTAAACGGTGGAATGACGAATAACCATCATTGGTTCCATCATTGTTGTATCTGAACCATGTGGGATTTAAACGAAAACTACTCCTTTGGGAATGATAGCAACAAGTTGGGTTGTATCTGAACCATGTGGGATTTAAACACATGGAACGGAGCTGTAACTACTGTTGTAGTTTTCGTTGTATCTGAACCATGTGGGATTTAAACGCTTCTGTGCTTCAAGAGCGCCGAGAGTTTTGAATAGGTTGTATCTGAACCATGTGGGATTTAAATAAACTTTAAACTGCTTCAAGTAAAAGGTAGACTAAAATCTCTAGAGATTTGTTAGATTTAAAATCTATTCCTATTCCATCGGTGGATATCCTAGCAAGCTCAACAGGCAAGTCTAGAACGTATTCTCTGCTGTCTAAGGTTATTTTATGTAGGTACATTTCTTTGGATTTACATATATCAGCTTCTGAGTTATTTACCCTTATGAACATACCGCTCTTACTTATGTTATCAATGTTACCTATTACCTCTTTGCCTCCACACATAATAATTACTTTGTTTGATGATAGCATCGGATATCTTGGAAAAGCTCTTCTATCATTTTCATTTGCTAAATCAAATTTATCTACTATCTTGTTTTTACCACGTGTTTTAGAGTAGTAAAGTAGATTGTCAGCAAACTCTAAAAGTTCCTCAAAGGTGTTACCATCACCAGGGAATACTGCCGTACCACCACTAACCGATATGTTTATGCCTTTTTCTGAAAAATGGCTTTTGATACTTTCTCTTATCTTTTCTGCTACAACTCTCGCACCTATTCGCCTCGTTTCAGGACAGAAGACAACAAATTCATCACCCCCATATCTAAACAGTATATCTGACCTCCTAAGGTTAGATACAACAACCCTAGCAAACTCCGAAAGAAGCTCATCACCAAACTTATGCCCCATACTGTCATTATAGTACTTGAAGTTATCAATGTCTATAAGTATCAAACTGAAATGTCCACCATACCTGTTTATTCTCTCTATTTCGTAATTCACAAGCGTTTTTAAAAGTAGGTAATTGTAAGAAAATGTTTTTGGGTCCTGGTAGACAATTTCTATGAAGTTTTTGAAGTTCTCTAGCTCCATTATCTTAGGATTCGAAAGCATGCCCCTACTTACAAGGTGATCAAAGGCTATTACCCTTATGTCTGTAGTTTTTTTATTTTTCTTCAATTCTAAGTGACTCTTGAAAATTTCTTCCCATGTCGTAAGAAGAGTTTCATCGTCTATGTCAATCCCAAAAACTATTCTTGTTAGATCTTTAAGGAAACTGAAATTCTCCTTTATTCCTCTTATCCCTTCTTCCTTGTATAACCTTTCTACCTTCTCTAAGTTTGCCAAAATGTTTTCCTTAGAAAACCTCCTCAAAAGCTCATCACCTATCAAATCTTTTGCCTCTATCATTTTAACTTCCTCCTAAATTAAATTCTATTCTTTAATCTAATTTTGAAGATTTCTAAGAATTTTTTCAACAATATTAGAGTCCCGATTATTTTAAGAGAGGCTTTGCCTCTCTTAATTCTAGAATATATTAAGTAAATTAAAAAGTGCCAATAGGCACTTAATGAAGTAATTACTCTTTGAGTTTTAGGATTGCTCCCGAAAATTTTTGTATGAAAAAGGCTTTTTTAATGTATTTATTGTTTTTTTCATTTTTCTTTGTAAGCATAGCACTATGTGATAGTGGGGATTTTAAATTCAAACCATTAGACAGAAGGCTAAAGTATGTTGAAGATTTTTTTAGGCTGTATAACGAATGGCTTTATCAGGACTTAGATAATGTGTCTAGGAATATTTATTTCTTAGAACTGGCTTGGGTATTACCATTTGACCATCCCATAAGAGCATTGACACCAATAAGCAATGAAACACATTGGCAAAGATACAAATACCTTATGAAAATGCATATAGCTGTATTGCTTACAAAAAATTACCTTGATTTCGGAAAACAGTTTTATAAAGAAAACATATACTTCTACAGTAAGGAATATGAAAAAGAACTACTTGAGGGGTATGACATAGCAGAAACTTATTTCAAATCAGCTCTAGGGTGGTTCAGAATAGCTAAGCAATACGCGAACTTAGTATCAAAGTATGACCCATACATCTACGGTACTACCCTTTATCACATGGAAGATGAATACAAAAAAATAATTAACGGAGAGCTTTACTACGATGTTACCATAAATAGGCTACTTAATAAAATAAAAGAAAACAGAAACAAGCTTAAGTCACTCAGAGATTTCTATTGGGTGGAGCCGATACCATAAGTTTTAAAGTAGGCTGGTAAATCATTGAAAATTCTTAAGCTATGGGAGAGATTATAGAGGCTTTTCTAGAGGAAGAGGTAAAGAAATCATATCTTACGTACGCGATGAGTGTTATCGTGAGTAGAGCACTACCTGATGTAAGAGATGGGCTCAAACCTGTACAGAGGCGAATTCTCTATACAATGCATGAGCTTGGAGTAAGGCACAACGAACCTTATAAGAAGTGTGCTAGAATTGTCGGTGATACATTGGGTAAGTACCATCCGCATGGTGATGCATCAGTGTACGATGCATTAGTCAGAATGGCTCAGGATTTCAATATGAGGTACCCTTTGATTGATGGGCAGGGTAATTTCGGTTCTATTGATGGTGACCCGCCGGCAGCAATGAGGTACTCGGAAGCTAGACTTACCAAGCTAGCTGAAGAAATGTTAAAGGACATTGACAAGGACACTGTTAACTTTAGACCTAACTTTGATAACTCACTAGAAGAACCTGAAGTTTTGCCCTCAATGGTACCTAATCTACTTATTAATGGTTCAAATGGTATCGCCGTAGGAATGGCAACGAGTATTCCTCCTCACAACCTCAAAGAGGTTGTTAATGCTATTATACATTACATTGATAATCCTAACTGCACTGTTTCTGATTTGTTAAAATTTGTCAAGGGACCTGATTTCCCAACTGGCGGTATAGTCGTAGCAGATGATGAAATGATCAAAGGTTACGAAACAGGAGATGGTAGAATAACAATAAAAGCTAGAATGAAGCTTGATAGACTAAAAAACGGTAAGGAAGCAATAATAATAACAGAGATACCTTACCAAGTTAAAAAAACAGCTATAATAGAGAGAATATCCGAGCTCGTTAAGTCAGGTATTATTGATGAAATATCAGATATAAGGGATGAATCTGACAGGGATGGTATAAGAGTAGTTATAGAGCTAAAAAGGGGAGTTGAACCTAAGATCGTTATCAATAAACTGTATAAGCATACTCAACTACAGCAAACTTTTAGTATGAACATGTTAGCACTTGTTAATAACGAGCCAAAAGTCCTGAGCTTAAAGGAGCTAATACACTACTATGTCGAGCACAGAAAAGAGGTAATAATAAGAAGAACAAAATTTGAGCTAAAGAAGGCAGAAGAGAGATTACACATTTTGGAAGCTTTACTAGTCGCTATAAATAACATTGATAAGGTCATAGAGCTAATAAAAAAATCAGCTTCGCCATCTCAAGCTAAAGAAAAACTAAAAGAAACATTTAAGTTTACTGATGTACAGGCACAGGCAATACTTGATATGAAACTTCAGAAGCTAACTTCTCTAGAAATAGAGGACTTGAAGAAGGAATACAATGAAGTAGTAAAGACAATAGAATACCTAAAGTCAATATTGGCTAGTGAGAAGAAATTGCTTGATATAATAAAATCAGATTTGAAGTACCTAGAGCAGAACTATGGAGATGAGAGAAGAACAACAATAGAGTATGGGACAGTTGAAGAGGTTGATGAAAAGGAACTAATACAAAAAGAGGATGTAGCAATAATTATAACAAAGATAGGAATGATAAAGAGGTTACCTTTGGCGGTGTATAAATCACAAAGGGCAGGTGGTAGAGGTGTCTCAACTATATCAACAATGGAGGATGATAGCATTGAACACCTTATAGTAGCGAATACACATGATGAGATGTTGATACTTACGGAGAAAGGTAAGGCTTATTCACTGGATGTTTACAAAATACCTGAGAGCTCGAGGGTGTCAAGAGGAACTAATATAAGAACTCTCGTGAGTATACCAAACGATGATTCAATAAGGGCTATCGTAGTATTTGATAAGGATGAAAAAGGTTATATTTCAATGGTGTCAAAAAGAGGTATAATCAAGAAGGTGGATGTAGAAGAATTCAAAAACATAAGATCAACTGGGATAATAGCTTTAGAGACTGACGAAGGCGATGTTTTGGTTGATGCTATATTCACAAGTGGTAACGATGATATAATCATTTGTAGTGCCAATGGTTTGGCACTGAGAATATCAGAGAAAACAGTAAGACCAATGGGTAGGACTGCTAGAGGTGTCATAGGAATAAGATTAGAGGAAGGGGATAGTGTTGTGGGACTTGTTAAGTATAACGAAAAGAAAGATATGGTGATAGTGACGGAAGAGGGATATGCCAAAAGGTTAAAGATGAACGAGATAAATGTTAAGGGTAGAGGCGGAAAAGGAATGATATACTTCGGTGTAAGTGAGAAGACAGGTAAGGTTGTCAGGGTTCTACCAGTTGAAGAAGAAAACGAGATAGTAATAATAACTGCCAAAGGAATGATAATAAGAATGCCAGCTTCAAATATATCTGTTATGGGGAGACCTGCTAGAGGAATCAAGGCTATAAACTTGAAAGAAGGTGATAAGGTTGTTGATGTAGAGGTGTTTGAGTAATGGTAGAGAGGTTGTTCATAGCAGTGGAAATACCCCAAGAAATCAAGGAATTATTCGTTCCTATAACCAACGAATTGAAAAAGGCAAGGAGTAAGGTAGTACCAATGGAGAATATACACCTGACGCTTAAGTTTATAGGAGAAACAGACAAAAGAGAAAGCATTATAAAGGTTCTTTCAAATTGCAGTAAGAAAAAGTTTACTCTTAAGTTAAAGGGAGTTGGTGTATTTCCTAATGTTAGTCACCCTAGAGTTTTTTGGGTAGGAGTAGAGAAAAACGAAGAGTTGGAGGAATTATTTAGTTTCATAGAGGATAGCCTATTTTCTATAGGTATACCGAAGGATGAAAGACCTTTTTCACCTCACATAACATTGTCAAGATTTAAGTTCTCACCTATTCATGGGCTAGGTAAGATAATTGATGAATACAAAAACTTTGATTTTGGGACTTACGAAGTGAGAGAATTCCTTTTGTTCAAAAGTGAGCTAAGGGAGCCAAGCCCTATATACACAAAACTCTATTCATTCCCTTTGGTGTGAATTATGAAATTCTTTGAATTATAATTCTTTGAATTATAAAATTCACAGATTTCTTTTAGTTTACATACTTCACATTTTGGTTTGACAGGTTTGCATATAACTTGCCCGAAACCAACCATCAGGTAGTTCAAATCTTTCCAGTACTTTTTTGGTATTATTTCCATAAGCCTGAATTCTGTTTCCTCTGGTGTCTTCGTTTTAACAAGCCCTAACCTATTTGATATCCTGTGAACATGGGTATCTACACAAATTGTATCCTTGCCGTAAGAAACGGATAGAACAAGGTTAGCTACTTTTCTACCGACATTCGGGAGCTTGATTAGCTCATCAATGTTATCAGGTACCTTGCCACCATGCTCTTTGATTATGATTTCTGCTATTTTCTTTATGTTCCTAGCCTTTGTTTTGTAGAAGCCTACGGGATATATTATTTTCTCTAGTTCTTCTAAGGAAATACTTAAGAAGTCTTCGGGAGTTTTACAGATTTCAAACAGTTTTTTAGCTGTTGGGTATGTTATTTCGTCTTTTGTCCTCAAGCTGAGGACAGTAGAAATTAATACTTGGAATGGGTCATTACCTCGCAAATGCATGTTAGCTTTTAGAGGGGAGTCGTATTCGTTCCATACCTCCCTTAAGTAGTTAATGATAAGGTCTATATCTTTTTTCATAGTCCTTCTATTGTTATCACCTTGTTTTTTGATGTTTGGCCATACTTTATTTTTATTGATGATTTGGGAACTTTGAAATATTCCGAAAGAAGTTCAATAACTCTTTCATTTGCTTTACCGCCCTCAGGTGCTTCATTAACTCTAACCTCAAATTTGCGATTACCAAGGTCTTTGATACCTTCCTGAGAGGATTTAGGTTTTACCTTAACTTCAATAGTCATGAGACTATTTTATTAGAATTATTGAGTTACAAGCAGCTTCTTAAAATTTCTTCTAGTTCTTCCTTACTCAGTTTTACGGGGTTTTCTTTTATTGATGTTTTCTCAACTATTTTAGCAATATCTTTTTCCTGTATTCCGTAATAAGAGAGCTTCTTTAGGTTTGCCTTTGATAGTTTTTCTTCTAGGAACTTGCCAAGCCTGTCTATTCCCTTCTCGGTGTCATCGGTTGATTCACCATAAAGTAAATTACCAATTTTAGCGAACTTCCTTAAGTGGCTATTGCCGCTTTCTACTAAAATTTTTATGTTTTTCATTGTAGCAGGGTAGAGTAGGTTAGCACATATAACACCATGGGGTATATTATAAAAGCCGCCGATTACTGAGGCGAAGCCGTGTACTGCTCCAAGTCCAGCATTAGCCAAAGCAAAGCCTGATATGTAGGCACTGAGAGACATATTTTCTAAGTCCTTGTCATCATCATAGTTTGAAAAGAGGAATCTCTCTAGAGATTCACCAATCATTAAAAAAGCTTTTTCACATAATGCATCGGTGATAATGTTTGATTTTGTTGATGTATAAGCTTCTATAAGTTGTGAAAGAGCGTCAAATGCTGAAGGTGCCCTTAATTCTTTTGGTACTAACCTGAGTAAATCAGGGTCAAGAATGGCAATGTCAGGAATGAGGTTGTCATGTCTAATGGATTTCTTGAATCCATTTTCGCCGACTTCTGATATTACAGCATTCTTTGTTGCTTCGCTGCCTGTGCCGGCAGTGGTAGGAATAGCTATAAATTTCACCTTCTTGCCGCTAGGTTTCTTGTTCCCAATGCCTTCTAGGTACTCTTTTATGCTTCCTCCATCAATTAGCAAAGAGGAAATAGCTTTACCTGTGTCTATGGCACTACCTCCACCTATGCTAACTATGGTATCTATTTGTAGATTAATATATTTCCTAGCTAGCCTATCAACGTTTTCAACGCTAGGTTCACCTGTTACTGGTTCGATGTATATAAGGAATTCGTCAACTAGTTTGGGTTCTAAATCTCTCCATAGAGATGATGAGCTAAAGGACTTTGAGAGTATGAAAAGGAAATTTTTCCCCAAGCCTTTTAGGATTTCAGGAAGTTCGTATATTCTATTCTTGCCGAATATTAGTTTCTTGTTAAATGAAATGTCAAACTTCATAATGTTTTCCATAGCTTTATATCTTTGGGTTCAACTACATTAAATGATATTCCTTGCCTGGGTTTAGCCATGTAGTTTTCAACGGTTTCTCTCCACTTTTTATAGTGTTCTGTGTCTTTGTGAGCTTTTGCTGATTCCTCTGAATCGTAAACTTCATATAAAACGAAGTAGTTAGGGTCATCTTTACTCTGTAGAAAGTCAAATCTTAAGTTTCCTGGTTCTTTAATAGAGTTTTTGTGATTCTCAATTGTTGCTTTTATAAATTCTTCTCTGAACTCGGGCTTGACCCAAACATTGACAATTGTCACTATCATAGCAACCCCCTGAGTGAAGTATATATAAATAAAAGTTAAAAATCAAAAATATTTGGATTTTGTTACGAGTCTGCCTGTTTTTTGATGGGCTTTACCTCTAATTCAGGAACTGTTTTCACTTAGTTGGTTATAAAATTCTTTGTGAGGGCGGGAGCCCTCACTTAGAATGGTTTATAAGTTCTTGATAACTTCTTTAGCAAACTCTGAACACTTTAGTTCTTTGGCACCTTCAATTTCGGCTGCAAGGTCGTATGTCACTAACTTGCTTTTTATTGTTTTGCTTATGGCGTTTTGAATTAAGTCTGATACTTCTTTCCAGCCGATGTATTCAAACATCAAGCATCCTGAAAGTATCAAAGAAGAGGGGTTGACTTTGTCTTGATTTGCGTACTTTGGTGCTGAGCCGTGTGTAGGCTCAAACACAGCGTAAGGGTTACCAATGTTACCACCTGGTGCTAGCCCTAGTCCTCCCACTTGAGCAGCTAAAGCATCAGATATGTAGTCTCCATTAATGTTAGGTGCTACTATTATTTTGAAATCCTGAGGTCTCTTCAAAACTTGCTGGAACATATTGTCAGCAATAACATCGTTTATTAGTATTTTGCCTTCGGGGTTTGCTCCGTTTTTAACTTCTTCTTCAGTTACAATGTAATCTCTGAACTCTTCAATTGCCACTTGGTAAGCCCATTCTCTGAAAGCACCTTCTGTATACTTCATTATGTTTCCTTTGTGCATTATTGTGATTTTGTTTATTCCTGTTTTTAGTGCATACTGTATTGCTGCTCTCATTAGCCTTTTGGTACCAAATTCAGAAATTGGCTTTATTCCTATTCCTGCATCATCCCTTAGGTGGATGTTGAATTCTTTTTTGAGAAATTCCCTTACCTTCTTAGCTTCTTCACTGTCACTTTTCCACTCTATGCCGGCATACAGGTCTTCTGTGGCTTCCCTGAATATGACCATATTTACTCTTTCCGGGTGCTTAACGGGTGCTTCAACGCCTTCAAAGTATCTGACTGGCCTAACTACAGCGAAGAGATCTAATTTTTGCCTTATGGTTACATTCAGTGACCTTATGCCTGTTCCTACTGGGGTTGTTAACGGACCTTTTATTGACACTATGTACTCTTTGAGAGTGTCTAGTGTTTCTTGAGGAAGGTAATCACCGTACTTGTTGAATGCTTTTTCACCAGCGTATACTTCTATCCAGTTGACTTTCCTTTTACCACCGTAAGCTTTCTTTATTGCTTCGTCCCACACAGGTATGGCTGCTCTAAATATATCTGGACCTATACCATCACCTTCAATGTAAGGTATATCAACTTCATCGGGGACTATAAGCTTATTACCATCAAATTCTATTTTCATAATCCCACCTCAAAGTGGAAAAATGTTTTATGAAAAATTGTTCTAACTTCAAGTTAGGTTTGCCTAAATTTGACTTTTTTGCTCAAATTTAATAAACTACTATCAAAAAAGTAGGTTTTGGAGGTTTTATGTCAGGTAAGCAAGAGGTTATTATTAGGATAGCTGGTAGTGCTGGTGATGGTATAGCATCAGTTGGTGATGTTCTTTCGAAGCTAGCATCTAGAAGCGGGTTGGGTGTTTGTGCTTATAACAGCTATCAGTCGGTTATAAGAGGCGGATTTGTTTGGCTTCAGATAAGGATTTCAAATAATAAGGTTTTCAATCATGGTGATAATCCTGATATTCTTATACCTTTGAATCAATCAGAGTATGAGAGGCATAAAGATTCGGTTTTGCCGGGTGGTTATATAATTTATAATGAGGACAAGGTAAAGGTATCTAACAAAAGGGAGGATGTTAATTATATTCCTTTGTCGATGAGAGCTCTTGCCCCTCAGGAAGCTAAGCAGCCGGTGATGCAGAATATGCTTTTACTTGGTGCAGCAGTGAAAATTTTGAATCTTGATAAGTCAATTTTGGACGATATAATAAGAAAGTCTTTTGGTAAGAAAGGTGAGGAGATAGCTAATGCGAACATAAATGTCATTAATGCTGGGTATAACAATGTCAGTACTGTTTCGGATTTTAACTTAGTTAAGCAGGATAAGAAATATTATGTTATAACAGGTAACTATTCTGTTGCTGTTGGTGCTACTTTAGCGGGATGTAAGTTTTATTCTGCTTATCCTATGACTCCTGCTACATCTATATTACACTGGTTTGCAGCTAATGCTAAAAAGTACGGTATAGTTGTTAAGCAGGCTGAAGATGAGATTGCAGCTATAAACATGGCTATAGGAGCGGGATTTGCCGGTGCTAGAGCAATGACGGGTACATCTGGTGGTGGTTTCTCTCTCATGACTGAGGCTATAGGTTCAGCTGGTATGACAGAGACACCTGTTGTAATTATAAACTCTATGAGAGGTGGTCCCTCTACAGGTTTGCCTACAAAGACTGAACAAGGAGATCTCTTCCAGGCATTAGGAGCTTCTCAAGGAGAGTATCCGAAGGCTATACTTGCCCCGAAGGACCCAGTGAGTGCGTTTTATATGATTGCTGAAGCTTTCAACCTAGCCGAAAGATATCAGATACCTGTGATATTCCTCATAGATTTCTTGCTTTCAAATGGTTACTATGGTATACAATCTGATGAGCTTGACCCATCAAAGATAAAGATAGACAGAGGTGAAATATTAGAGCATGTCAATGGTGATGGGTACCTTAGATATAAGGTAACTGAAACGGGTGTTTCGCCTAGAGTTCTTCCTGGAACGAAGGGTGTGTATTATGTTGCTGCAACGGATGAACATGATGAAGACGGTGTGCTAATAAGCGATATATACACAGATGAAGCAAAAAGAAAGAAAATGATGGATAAGAGAATGAGGAAGATGAACTACATTGTTAAGGACTTCCCGCTTCCAGTTGTTGAGGGGGATTCAAATTCTGATGTTACCTTATTAGGCTGGGGTTCTACTTATGGAGTAATTAGGGAAGTAAGGGAATTATTGCAGAAAGAGGGAATAAAGGTTAACCATGTCCATGTTGAGTATATATACCCTGTTAAGAAAGAAATCGCTGACATATTGTCGAAGAGCAAAAAAGTAATATCTATTGAAAACAACTATACTTCTCAATACACAAAATTACTTAGGATGGAGACAGGGTTTGATGTACAGAATAAGATAGTTAAGTATGATGGTGAGCCTTTCACACCTTTATATCTTTTAAAAGAAGTAAAGAGATACTTATAGATAGGAGGTATATTTATGGCTACGGTAGATATAAAAAAGTTTCAGGTTAATTTGAATCCTACTTGGTGTCCGGGTTGCGGTGACTACGGGTTACTGAGAGGATTACAGACTGCTTTAGCAAAGTTGGATTTAGACCCATCGGAGATAGTTATAGTTTCTGGAATAGGTTGTTCATCAAATTTACCACATTTCATAAAGGCTTATGGTTATCATAGTTTACATGGTAGAGCCTTGCCTACAGCACAAGGTGTAAAAATGGTTAATCCGAGGTTGACAGTCATAGCTGCTGGTGGTGACGGTGATGGATACGGAATAGGTGTAGGGCATCTAGTACATGCTTGTAGAAGGAATATAGACATTACGTACATTGTTATGGACAATCAGATATACGGGCTAACAACGGGGCAGACTTCACCAACTAGTGATGTTGGCAGTAAGACTAAAACTAGCCCTGATGGCAACTACGAATATCCTTTAAATCCAATACTTTTGGCTATATCATCAGGAGCAACATTTGTTGCTAGAACTTTTTCAGGTGAACCTGAGCACATGGCAGATATAATAGTAAAGGCGATACAACACAAGGGGTTTGCATTGATTGATGATATATCACCGTGTGTTACATACAATAAGAAGAATACTTATCAGTGGTTCAAGGAAAGAGTTTACAAGCTTGAAGATATAGGGCATGACCCATACGATATAAATCAGGCTATTCAGAGAGCTACGGAGTGGGAAGACAAAATACCTATAGGTATCTTTTACATTAATCCTGATAAGCCAAGCTATGACCAATTGGACCCTGTTATTAGAGAAGGTGGAATGTTCGCAAAGCCTGAGCTAACCGAAGATGAGAAGAAAGAAATATTGAATCAGTTCTTATAAATCTTTAAAGGCAACCATCGGTTGCCTGATAATTTTTTAATCTTGTAATAATAACTAACTTTTACTAAAATTCTTAACTCTCTTAGAGGGGTGTATTATGGATGATAGGAAGAAGGTACAAATAGTTGCATCAATAATAAAGCAAAACAACACTATCACGTTGACTACTAAGTCAAAAGATGGTAAGGTTTGGAGTACAAAGGTATTCTATGGTGAGAAGGGTAGTGAAATATATGTTATTCTAGAGAAGGATGGACATGCTTTTAATAATATCCTTGAGAATAGCGAAGTTTTCTTTGTTATTGAGAAGAATGATCCTATGGCTTTTATACAGGGTGAGGGTGTAGCCGAAGTTTTAGGAAAAGCCAGTGATTTAGAAGAGAGAAGTATAGTAACTAGAAAGAATCTTCAAATAGTTCCATTCCTTAGGATGAATCCTAATACTTATTTAGTCAAGATAAAAATGAAAAGGATTTGGGTAAGTTACTTCTATGAAGGGTGGATGCCTAGAATTGAAATAGTTATTGATGATAACTTTAGTAAAATGTTAGCTGATGAGTTAACAAAAACATCAAAGATACCTTTGATTATACAATCGACTAGACCTTGGGCACTACCAGCCACTATAGCAGCAGTAATATTTGGCACTTTGATTTCTCCTACGATAGATTTTCTGAAGTTCTCACTAACTTTTATTGGTGCGATATTGGTACACCTTGGGGTTAACGCTCTTTCTGATTACTTTGACTACAAAAAAGGTGCAGACAAGTGGTATACTCTTGGCTCAAGTAGAGTTCTCGTTGAGGGACTACTAAAACCTAAGGAAGTTCTTTTTGTAGGTATTGTACTGATTTTGTTATCGCTTATTGTAGGCTTGCTAATAGTTTACTTGACTAACTTCAATAGAGTACTAATTTATTTGATTTTGATAGGTGGTGTTTTGGGGATATTCTATGCTTTTATTCCAATAGGTTGGAAATACGTAGGTATGGGAGATTTAGCTGTGTTTCTAGCGTGGACAGGTATAGCATTTGGTTCTTACTTTGTTCAAACCTTGACATTGAATACTAACATTATACTTGCTTCGTTGCCTTTGTCACTGCTTATTGTAGCAATACTTCATGGGAACAATATGCGTGATATAGATGATGATAAAAGAGCAGGGTATTTCACATTAGCTTCATTACTTGGTAAAAACTTATCAAAGTATTATTACCTTCTTTTAATTCTAAGTGCTTATGTAATTTTTGTACTTAATGTTGTTTTGGGTATATTACCTGTTTGGGCTTTGGCAGCTTTGTTATCTATTCCTGTTGCTTATAGAAATGTTCTATGGGCTTTCAGAGATAATTACGTTCAAAAAGGTATGCTTGACCTTTACACAGCTAAGCTTGTCAGTCAGTTCTCAATCCTACTTATAGTAGGAATGGTTATAAGTAGAATTTTATAATTTGTCTAGGGGAAGCTAGCCTCAGGGAGGCTTAGCCTCCCTGTATCAGTTTTTTATTTTTTCAACAGGGTATATTGTAATATAGTTACTGTTTAGTTCTATTATCCTATATGCTCCTTCCCATCCAAATGAGGGAGTTTGAATGAATATTTTTGAATCGTATGTTATGTTTGTTGGCTCGGATAACCTGAGAAGTTGTGTATTTGTTCCATCGTAAATGTAGATTTTATCTTTGTGGGTGTGTCCTGAAATAAATATGTTGACATCGTACTTATTGCATATTTCAAGGAATTCTTTGTTGCCTAAGAAAATACCATCTTCTATGCCGGAGTTGTAGTTAACTGGTGGATGGTGTGTAATGATAACCTTTATAAAGTTAGATTTTGAATTCAAAGCTCTTTCTAAAAATTCTAATTGTTCTTTGCTCAAACCTGAGCCTTCAGGGTCAGGTAGTAAACCGTTGTAATCAAGTGGTTTCCAGTAGTAATCGTAGCCGGTGTTTAGGAATATGAAAAGAAAATTTCCGTGAGAAAGTGAATAGAATTCTTTACCTATGAATTTTCTGTAGTTTGGTATGTCTGTGCAAGTTATTTTTGTTATTGAATGGTATTCGTGGTTTCCGGGTACGAAGTATATTTGAGTTGATAAATTTTCATCTACATAGAAGTTATCATTTGATTTGAAAAACATATTTGTAAGAATTAGATAATTCTTTTCTCCGAATATTCCTTCTCCAAATTCAACATTATCACCGGATGATATAACAAATAATGGGGTTGTTTTGATTACAATTTCTTTTAATTTACTGAGGTAGTAACTAGATTTTGGATACATTATACCTATGAAATCAGCGTGTAGGTCAGTTATATGAAGAAACCTTATTTTATCGTTTTCATCAGCAAAACTGTTTATGGTTAATAAAAGTATGAAAAGCGTGAGTAGGTATTTCATTACCCTAATCTATTCAGTGCTGATTTCAACGAAATTGAATGATTCATCAGGTTCAACGGAAAGAATTAGCTTTTCACCTTTTTTAGGCAAGAAAAGCAAGGTTAAGAGGTTTCTTAAATCATTATTAACTAACATGTTTAGGTATATCATTGGTAAAAAACTTTTTGATAGAGTATAGTTTTTGTTTCCTTCTTTTATACTATTTAGAAAGTTAACTATTGTGTTGCTGGATGGGGATACTAAATACTCTTTGTCTGTGTAGGTAATATAAAATTTCTCTTCCTTGCCTTCTATTGATATTGTTATCTCGTAGAGTTGGTAGCCACTCACGTTGATTCTTTTGTACTTGGATAGCCCTAAGAAGCTTTTTAAGAATCTTTCGGCTTGACTTTTTGACTTTATACCTATGAGTACTAAAAAGTCTCTTTTTACTCTATTAAATTCGTCTAGACTAAATGATGCTGCAAATGTTCCTGATATTGTTTTTTTCAAATCACTTATGAGACTAGGGTAGACTTGAAGTATATCTGGGTAGAAGGATTCTATAATGTCACCAACGAAGTTAGGACTTACAGAAGTAGAAAATAAAATATCATTTTTAGGTAGGAATTCAATATTGACACTTCTAGTGACTTTAGGGGTGTATATCTGCCTAATTCTATCTTTTGATTTTAGGTATGCTTTCCCTTGGTAAGATTTATCATCTTTTGAGTAAATCTCAAGAAAGCTAAGGTCCTCAAGGAAGTTATATTTAGCTATATTTTGTATGCTTATTGAAAAAGTTTTGGAGACTCTTTCTAAAGAAGCATAAGAAAAATAAGAGTATCCCTCAGAAGTCCCTTTTAGAATTACTGACCTAAGTGACCTTACAGAATTAGTATCCAAAGAGGAGAATTTATTTTTTAACAACACATCAACAGAATCTGAAACACCGATATAGTTGCCTTCTTCTTTGGAGATGTAGACATTGAGTTCTTTTATTCTCTTTATGTTTCTTCCTTCTTTGGAAGTGTCTTCGATGCTGAATTTGTTGCTGATGATGTTTATAATGTTATCAAAGTCGGTACTTACGGGTACAAAGAAAGAGGTTTTAGGAGGATAGACTTCGCTGTTTACGAATATGAAGTATTCGTTAGAAACAAGGTTTTGATATCCTATAATTTCAATGAAGTTTGAATAGACAGGAGATAGTGAAGATAGCCTATTTGAGCTTTGTGTGCTGAAGAACTCAACTGTTAGAGCTTCAGGAATTATGTTTAAATAAGTATTTACATCTAAAGAAAAGCAAAAGTTTGTTATGAAGATTAACAAGATGGCAAAAATGAATTTTCTCATTCTTTCCTCCTTAGAATTTTGATTTTAAGCAAAATAGGACTTTCCTATCAATTTATTCAGATAACTGTTGAGTTTAGGTTGTAATTGTTTTGAAAAATTCAACAGGCTACTGCGTATGTAAAAATTATATAACTTCGAGAAAATAGTTTTTCTCTATTAAGAAAGATTCTTTTCAAAAGCCTATTTAGATCGTTGAATTTAGTGTAATACTTTTTTGGTGAAGTTTATTGAGAGATTATCAAAGATTTCTCTTTTTAACCTAAATACACTCTATGAAGTTTTTCCAAAAACCTTAGCATAAAGATTAGAAACAAAGCTATTAAACAAATATCAATACAGCTCAAAAGTACCAATATTAGAGCTTTTAAAAGAAGAAGACAATGACCTTAAATTTTTAGCGAACTATATCTATGAAAAGGTATTTAAAAACTATACAGCAAAACAATGGGGGAAGAAACCAGAAGATATAGACCCACAAGTTGCTGCGAGAGTACCAGTATACATAGGAAGGGATGATAGGTATTTTACAGACAAATACCAAGCTATACCAAAAGATGGATACACAAAAATCTTTGAAAGAATGTTAAACCACCCAAACATAGATATACCATACTATCCATTTTTTACAAAAGAAAATCAGGAGCTGTATAATAAATACAAAGAAGAAGCAGAAAGATTTGATAATTTAATTCTAGTAGGTAGATTAGCAAATTATAGATATTATGATATGGATGATGTAGTAAAAAGAGCTTTAGAAGTATTTGAGGGGAGGGTTAGATGATTGAAATGTATAAAGATACTAAAATCTTTGTAGCTTGTCCTGCAAATTTTGCAACTGGAGGACCAGAAGATTTACACCAGCTGGCTTATCATTTGAGAAAAGATTTAGGTGTTGATGCTTATATGTATTATTATAACTTTAACGATAGAGCTTTTAATAGCCCTGTCCATCCCGAATATGAAGTGTACGGAAATCCTTATGTTACAAAATTGAATGAGGTAGAGGATGACAAGAGAAATATAATTATAGTTCCTGAGGTACGAGAAGGGATAAGTTTGCTACAACATTTCAAGAACATAAGAAAAGGTGTTTGGTTTTTGTCTGTGGATTATTACTATCTTTCACGATTTATAACAGAAGGCTTTGGACTTTTTGTAATGAGATTGGTAAATAAGATATCTGGAGTTTCAACTAAGAAACCTTTATTAGGGTCTGGTATAACTCCAAGAAAATTTTTAGGTAGTAAGTTGGAAAATATATTAATGTATAAATTAATGGAGTTGGAAAGTATATTAATATACAAGTTAATGGATAAATTAACAAATAAATATGATTATAGAACAGATCCTTTATTAAAACTTGCAGATTTTTATATGATTACTTCCTATAGAGGAATGAAGTGGTTTAGTGATTTAAAGCCTTTATATTATTTACCGGATTGTTATGTAAACATTAGATTTATTGAAGAAAGTTATAAACTGAATTTGAATAATAAAAAGAATATAGTTGCATACAATCCTAAAAAGGGACTTCATTTTACAAAGAAGATTATTAAATTTGCAAAAGATATTGTATTTGTTCCTATAGTAAAAATGACACGTGAAGAAGTGATAAATTTATTAAAAGAGTCCAAGGTTTATATAGATTTTGGACATTTCCCTGGTCTAGAAAAGATACCTAAGGAGGCTGCTATCTTAGGCTGTTGTGTAATTACAGGTAAAAGAGGTTCTGCAGCGTTCTATGAGGATGTCCCAATTTCTGATGAATATAAGTTTGAAGATAGGGATGAAAACATCCCAAAGATTGTAGATAAAATAAGAGATTGTTTTGATAATTACGAAGAAAGATATAAGGATTTTGAGTATTATAGGGAAGTTGCTAGAAATGGAACACAAACGTTTATTGAGAATTTGAGAAAAATATTCGTGAAGATTGAACAATGAGTTATCCATGAGATACTAAAAGCTGCTTTTGAGCTCTAAGAAGAAAGTAGTTGCAAGACAAGAATCATTAATAGGAACAGGACTTGAAGATGTATTATTGAGTGCTACGGAACCAGAGGATTTTGCTAAGAAATGTATATAGAAGTTAGGATTAACTGTGAGGTGATATGGAAGAAGTTTGATGAGATGTATGATAACATGAATATATAAATAGGTTTCTCAAGGATTATTTATATTCATGAATAGAATAAAAAGAGTCAGAATATCAAATTTTGGAACATAGAATTTGATAAAATCTGCTATATTAGTTATAATTAATAATTAAGTCTAAGTGGGGAAGTTTATGGAAAAAGTTAAGAGGAGAGTTTATATATTTGACACTACCTTGAGGGATGGTGAGCAGTCGCCTGGGGCTAGTATGTCTCCGCATGATAAGCTTGTTTTTGCTAAGCAGCTAGCATTGCTCGGTGTAGATATAATTGAAGCAGGCTTTCCTGTTTCCTCACCTGCACAATTTGAGGGTGTTAAGATGATTTCAGAAGAGGTAGAAGGTCCTACTATAGCAGCTCTTGCCAGAGCTGTTGAAAAAGATATAAAATCGGCTTATGACGCTTTAAAGAATGCTAAGAAAAAGAGGATTCATACATTTATAGCTACATCACCAATACACATGGAGTACAAGCTCAGAAAAAAGCCAGATGAAGTTCTTAAGATGGCAGTAGAAGCTGTTAAATATGCTAGGTCTCTTGTTGATGATGTTGAATTTTCTGCAGAAGATGCAACGAGAAGTGATAGAAGTTTCTTAAAGGAGATTTTCATAGCTGTTATTGAGGCTGGTGCAACAACTATAAACATTCCTGATACTGTGGGTTATACTACTCCATTTGAGTTTTATAATCTCGTAAAAGAAATAAAAGAAGCGGTAGGGGATAGAGCTCTAATAAGTGTTCACTGCCATAATGATTTGGGCTTGGCTGTAGCTAATTCTTTATCAGCTTTGCTTGCTGGTGCTGACCAAGTTGAGGTGAGTGTTAATGGAATAGGTGAGAGAGCGGGTAATGCATCGCTCGAAGAAGTCGTTATGAGTATAATCGTAAGAAATGATATATACCCGTTTGAAGTAGGGATAAACACTAAAGAAATATATAGGACAAGTAAATTACTGAGGTCTATAACTGGTTTGCCTGTTGCTTACAATAAGCCTATCGTAGGTAGAAATGTGTTTGCTCATGAGTCAGGAATACACCAGGATGGTGTGCTTAAGTACAGAGAAACATACGAGATAATGAAACCTGAAATGATTGGTAGGTCATCTTCCGAAATAATTTTGGGTAGGCACTCCGGTAGACACGCTCTTAAAGTTAAGTTGAATGAGTTAGGTATAAAATATTCTAGTGAAGAAGAATTCGAAAAAATGTATGAGAAATTTCTAGAGTTAGCTGATAAAAAGAAGAATGTTTACGAAGAGGACTTAATAGCTCTGTTTTTAGGAGAATCTAACGAAGAGCTAGAATTCTTTACATTAAAGAGTGTCCAGATAATGTCAGGTGATAAGACAATACCTACTGCAACCGTTGTATTGAGAAAAGGAAAGAAAGAGTATGTTGAATCCGCTACAGGGAATGGCCCTGTAGACGCTGTGTTTAAAGCAATTGATAGAATAGTTGCTCTTAAGAATATAAGGCTAGAGGACTTTAGTATAACTGCTGTTACATCCGGTAAGGACGCAATCGGTGAAGTTAGCCTTTCAGTGCATACAGATGGATCTTCTTACTCAGGACATGGTACGGACACAGATATAATTGTTGCTAGCACTAAAGCATATCTCAATGCTATAAATAAGGTGATATACCATTCTAAAAAGTCTCAATGAGTAACTATAGAGTAGGACAAGGTTTTGATGTACATAAACTAGTCGAAGGTAGGAGATTAGTACTAGGTGGTGTAGAAATTCCTTACGAGAAGGGGGCTTTGGCACACTCAGATGGAGATGTGCTTATACATGCCATAGTTGATGCTATTCTCGGAGTAATGGCTATGAGAGATATTGGCTTCCATTTTCCTGATACATCGAAAGAGACGGAAGGTATGGATAGTACAGTGATACTAAAAAAAGTGCTAGAATGGCTCAAAGAGAAAGGTTTCTCATTAGAAAACTTAGATGCTACTGTGATAATTGATAAACCTAAGCTATCGCCTCATATTGAGGCGATTAGAGAGAACTTGTCAAGAATAATTGGTATTGAAAAAGAAAATATATCCATTAAGGCGAAAACTTCTGAAGGAGTTATGTTTACAAATGAAGCTTGTGCTGCAATAGTGAATGTGCTAGTGAAGATGAATACTTAAGGAGTGCCTTATAACTGTTGTACATTTTTATTTATAGAGAGGTATAGCCTCTCTGTAGTCTTTAAATAAGTAAGAACCTTATGTTAGATAAACTTTTCAATGCTTAGTAATAAGATACTTTAAGCACTGCCCTTGTTTTATGGGAAGAGACATCGTCTCAGAGAGACATCGTCTCAAGGAGACATCGTCTCAAAGAGACAGCGTCTATAATACTTAAATAAAGATGTGCTAAAAAGCACATTTTGAAGCTTCGAGGGTGACCGTCAAAAGTTAATAAATTGCTTTAAGTGCTGCAAGCATTAAATTTTGAAAAAAGTAGCTAGTAGAATTATAATAATACAGGGTAAAGTTATATGGTTAGTTTGGAAGATAAGCTTAGGTTGTTGGCTTTGTACAAGAAGGGTTTGAGTTTGTATATGAGTAGAAATTTTAAAGAGGCTTATGAATACTTCAGTAGATGCCTTCAAATAGATCCTAATGATGGACCTTCGAAGGTTTACCTTGAGAGGTGTCAAGAGTATATAAATAATCCGCCACCTCCTGATTGGGACGGTGTTTTTGAAATGAAAAGTAAGTAGTGGAGGTTTGGTATGGTGCTTAAAATTCCTTATAGCATTGATGACTTTATTGTAAAGACATGGTGTAAAAAAGATGTTTATCTGAAAGGAGATTTACATTTCTCAACATCTTTGAGGATAGATGGGAATCTAGATGGGAATGTTTACTCTGATAATGGTTTTTTGATAGTATCTCATACTTCTACAGTGAGGGGTGATATAAAGGCAGGAGTAATTATGATAGCTGGTAAGGTCTTTGGTAATATTTCTGCTTCGAAGAAGGTGGAACTATTCAGTGGGGCTGAGGTTATAGGTTCTATAAAGGCACCCGTGTTTAGAATGGAAGATAATGTTAAGTTTGAAGGTGAGTGTGATACCTTTGAAGATTATGAAGAGGTGGGGGTCAAGCATGGCTAAGTTTTCAGGAATAGCCAAAATTGTTTTTGTTTTCTCTTTTATTTTCGTTGTTTTTGCCTTACCGCATATTTCATACGGAGCTAGTGAAGGTAAGAAAAGTGACCAAAAAGCTAAACCTTTAAAGATAGTTGTTAAAGGACCAAAGGCTAAATTTGAAAAAGGCTATACTGTGTTTCTGAGTGCTGAAGGTAAGAGGCCAGTGGCTACGCAAGGTTCAAACTACATAGAGGCAGATACAATAAAGTACTTCCAGGATAAAAACTTTGTCATTTCCGAAGGAAATGTTGTATTCAAAAACTTTGAAAAAAATATAGAGATAACTTCGGGATATTCAGAATTCTATGGTAATACAGGAGATGTAATATTTTCTTTGGCTCCGAGGATGTATATATCTAATGAGAATATGTATGTTGGTGGTGAAAAGGTTTTCATGAATGTCAACGAGGATAAGGTTAGGATTGAGACTAACGGATTTGTTACTAATGAGAACTTTAGGGCTTACGCCGATAGGGTTGAGTATATATCTAAGAGCAATCTCTCTAAGATGTTTGGGAATGTCAAGATATTCTCGACTAATCTGAACGTGAGTAGTGATATTGCTTTCGCTACCGTCAACAGTAATTTTGTTTCAAATTACATAGCATACGGTAATGTTGTTTCTGAATCAAAGAATATAGTTGCAAAATCCCAAAGTTTGGTAGCTAACTTCAGAAATACTAACGAGATAGATAACTTCACTATGATAACTAATGTAGTAGTTGATGGAAAAGATCTTTATGTTGAAGCGTTTTATCTATTTGCAGTAATTTCTAATTCTACATCTTCGACTAACCAAAAGTTGACATTCTATACATTTAATGGCACAAGGGATAAGAGAATTTTCTATAAGAACAAAAAAGAGGATACTACTCTTGAGTGTGATGTGCTAGAGGTTGTTATGGATGAGAACAATGAGATGGTATCTTCTACCGCAAAGGGTAATGTAAAGGTTATAAGGTAATTTAGAGGGGAGTATGAAAAAAATATTTTTCTTTTTGGTTCTGATTTTACTTTTTTCTAGTTTGTCTTTTGGTGATTGGAAGGATATAGAAGGTTTCAAAGTGAGGAAGATAGTCTTTGAAGGTGTTAGTAAAGCAGCTCAGGACATAATTAAAGAGGTACTGGCTATCAAAGATGGAGAACCTATAGAGTCTGAAAAAGTAATACAGACTACTAAGAACATTGATTCTCTTGGGATTTTTCATGATTTTAAGATAGAGTACGAAATTGTTGATGCTTCTAAGAAACTCGTGGATATTTACGTAGTTGGTACTGAATCGTCAATTGTTGATGATGTGAAGTTTTCAGGAAATAATGAGGTTAGGAGTGATGACCTTAAGGAGGTTGTTACAATTACAAAGGGAGATTACATCTCTACCTATAAGGTACTTGCTAGTATTGCCGCTATAAAGGAGAAGTATAGACAGGAAGGGTTTTTAGAGGCAGCAGTTACGCCTACTTTTACCAAAGAAGGAAATAAGAATATTTTGGTATTTAATATAGATGAGGGACCAAGGAGTATAGTCAAATCAATAAAATTTGTAGGAGTTTCAAATATCAATGAAGGGGAGCTAAAATCTATTATTGAAACGAAGGAGGAAAATGTTTTTCTTTTCTTGCCTATCTCTAGAGGTTATTTTGATCCTGACAAATTCTCAAAGGATTTGGAGAAGGTTGCCTATTACTACCAGATGAAAGGTTTTATAGACGCTAAAGTCCTGTCAAATAAAGTAACAACAACTAACGTTGTTGAGAAAAACACTAAGGATAAAGGTGGAGCTGAGAAGATAAAAGAAAAACATGTTTTCATAATAATATACATTTCTGAGGGCAAGAAGTATTATTTCAACGACGTTAAAATTGTAAGTGATACAAAGATTTTTACTAAGGATGAGCTTTTAAAAAGTTTTCCTTTAATCAAAGGTGACTCGTTTGCGATGGATCAAGTTGATAAGTGGTTATACTCTGTAAACAGAAAGTATTGGGATAGGGGATATGTGTTTGCCAGGGTGCAAAAGGATTTGAAGAAAGATACTGAAAATAACTTTGTTGATGTTGAGGTTAGCATATACGAAGGTGATATTGGACATGTTGGGAACATATTCATTGTTGGTAATACTTATACCAAAGAATATGTTATAAGAAGAGAGCTAGAAATAGAAGAAGGTGAGCTTTTTAGTGTTTACAAGCTTCAAAGAAGTATTGAAAGACTTAATATGACACAGTTTTTTGATAAGGTTGAGTGGGAAGTGAAGGAAGGTGATGCTGAAGGGATAATGGATTTAGTATTCAAGGTAAAAGAAGGTAAGGGGGGAATAATATCTCTTGGTGCAGGTTATGGTTCCGTGAGTGGCTTTTCTGCGAATGGAAGTATATCACATGTAAATCTTTTTGGTACTGGTAAGAAAATACAAGGGAAATTAGAAATAGGGCAGTACCTGCAGTCAGTCAGTGTTTCTTTCACTGAGCCTTACCTATTCAACTCAAAGTATTCTCTTACTACATCAGTTTATTTCTATAACTCACTGATTCAGAATATACTTGTTGATGAAGACAAAAATGGTATTGCTGAGAGTACAAATGGACAGTATTGGCAGACAAGAATAGGTTTTGGTTTGAGTGTTTCCAGGAGGCTTTGGAGTTATTATTCTGTTGGTGTAGGATACTCAATATATGATTTGATTAACCATGACAAGAACTTTAATAATGCTTTGGATGATAATTTGAATAAAGAGCTAGTGTTGACTTCGTGGGAGCAAGGAGGGAAAATAAAGAGTACTATTAATTTAAATGCTTCGGTTGATAGTAGAGACCATCCTTTAGTTCCTACTAAAGGGGTTTATTCTTCTGTTTCTATTGACTATGTGGGGCATCTTATTGGTGGGTTCTTCCAGTTTATAAGGCTGAGTGGTAACTTTTCATTCTATCAGGGTATACCTATAACTGAAAATTATAAGTTGGTGGGTGTCTTCTATACAACACATGGCGTTATGCTACCTCAGTTCAATGGAGTATTTGAGAGGGAAACTTCTGATTTATTCTGGTTTGACGGCTATTATGAACTCAGAGGGTGGCAGGGTTATGGTTTTAGAGGAATAGCTAAATCCTTCTACTCAGCTGAGTTGAGATTTCCTATTTACGAAAATTTCCTTTGGGGAGCTACTTTTGCTGACTATGGTTCAGTGTTTAGTGGGTTAGTAGACTATACAACTGAACCTTCTAAGTACTACGGAAGCTTTGGATTTGGAGTCATGATAAATATTCCGTCTCTACCTATAAGGATGTACTTAGCTAGGCAGGTTAGAGTACAGGACAATCAACTTAAATTGTTCGGTTCAGATAAATTCTTTGAAAATTGGCAGTTTGTCTTCTCTATACAGGGACTATTCTAAAGAATTAAGAGAGGCGAACCCTCTCTAAAAGATAAATCAGGATTCTTAATAGCAATTCCTTAATTAGGTTTAAGGGAGGCGTTAGCCTCCCTTAAAATCTTAGGGGCGAGTGGGTCTACTTAAGTAATGTGCTAGTTATCACCTTCTTAATTCAGTTAATTGAGTGCTCTAAGCACTTAGTGCTCCAAGCACTTAGTGCTTCAAGCACTTAGTGCTCTAAGCACTTATTTGTTGTATCCTGTGTTGGTTATTATTGAAAAGGCTCTATATATTTGTTCCAGTAGCATTATTCTGAAAATGTTATGTCCAAAAGTCATTTTTGAAAATGATATTCTGAGGTGTGCTAATTTTTTTATTTCTTCTGATACTCCTTGGTGTCCCCCTATTATTATTGAGATACTTTTGCCTATATTCATTTTCTCTTCTATGACTTTTGCAAACTCGTAGGAATCCATTTCTACACCATTTGCATCAGTCAGTATTATATAATCCCCTTTTATTGTTTGTATTATTTTTTTGCCTTCTTCGTCTAGGTTCTTTGGAAATGGCTTGTTTGATTCTTTTATTTCTACTATTGTCAGTTCAGAAAATTGTGAAATCATTTTTTCAAATCTTTTTGATGTCTCATAAAGTTCTTTGTAATGTAATTTACCCACACAGATGATTTGTATTTTGAACATATCTGAATTTTGATTATAAATGAG
>Ga0272449_1001383_pt1 | contig 25027 bp, 18 predicted proteins | sample YNPCB0241_FD_198679 | JGI IMG/M metagenome (GOLD analysis project Ga0272449, IMG submission 198679) | Hot spring sediment microbial communities from Yellowstone National Park, WY, United States - YNP-CB-024-1 | ecosystem: Environmental > Aquatic > Thermal springs > Hot (42-90C) > Sediment... | reverse complement strand
TTTTTTCACCAAAACACTTAGGAGGTGTTAGCATGTACGTAGAGATAGTTGATGTAAGGGCAAGAGAAGTGCTTGATTCCCGCGGAAATCCCACGATTGAAGTTGAAGTCCTTCTTGAAGATGGTAGTTTTGGCAGTGCGATAGTTCCAAGTGGTGCTTCCACAGGTAAATTTGAAGCACTCGAATTGAGAGATGGAGACAAGAAAAGATACATGGGTAAAGGTGTTCTCAAGGCAGTTGAACATGTGAACGAAATCATCGCACCAAGAGTCGTTGGATTGAACGCGTTTGACCAAGTTTACCTTGACAAAGTTCTCCTTGAACTTGATGGCACAGAAAATAAGTCCAAACTTGGTGCAAACGCTATCCTTGGTGTTTCAATGGCAGTTGCAAGAGCGGCAGCTGAGAGTGCAGGCTTGCCACTTTACAAATACCTCGGCGGAGCAAATGCAAAGGTTCTTCCAGTTCCATTCATGAACGTTATCAACGGTGGTGCACACGCAGATAACAGCCTCGATATACAAGAATTCATGCTCGTTCCAGCAGGAGCTCCTTCATTTAAAGAAGCTCTCAGATACGGTGCGGAAGTATTCCACACACTCAAAAAGATACTCAAAGACGCTGGACACGTAACAGCAGTTGGTGATGAAGGTGGATTTGCACCAAATCTTTCTTCAAACGAAGAGGCTATACAGGTGCTCATAAAGGCGATTGAACAAGCCGGCTATGAACCTGGAAAAGACATATTCATCGCGCTCGACTGCGCAGCGAGTGAGTTCTACAATGAAGAAACGGGAAAATACAACATCGATGGAACGGAAAAGACTGGCGATGAACTTATAGAATACTACTCCATGCTCGTCGACAAATACTGGCCCGTTATCATCTCCATCGAAGACCCATTCGAACAAGAAGATTGGGACAGCTACGTGAAATTCACACAGAAAGTCGGCGGGAAGGTACAAATCATTGGTGATGATTTGTATGTTACAAACGTCAAAAGACTTGCCAAAGGAATTGAACTCTTTGCCACAAATTCAATCCTCATAAAGCTCAACCAGATTGGTACGGTTACAGAGACGCTCGATACAATAGAAATGGCAAAGACGGCAGGGATGACGAACGTTATCTCACACAGAAGTGGAGAAACGGAAGACACATTCATCGCAGACCTTGCAGTTGCAACGAATGTTGGTATGATTAAAACAGGGTCACTTTCAAGAAGCGAAAGGATTGCAAAATACAACAGATTACTTAGAATCGAAGAAGAACTCGGTGATGCAGCAATTTACAAAGGATTGAACGCGTTCTATTCGATTAAAAGATAACCATATTAGAAAATTTAAATGCCAAGCCCCTCCATGATTAGGAGGGGCGTTTTTATATTTTACATACGCTCTTTGTGAAAGAAATGGAAAACCCCGTCCTTTCGGACGGGGTTTGCTGATTTTTGTTAATTATTGATTAACTATTAGAAGCTTGCTGTGTATGTGAGTTTAACGTTCCATGTTGGATCTGTGTTGATTACTGTGTAAGCACCGTTAGAATCTGTTGTCAATGTTCCATAGAATCCTGTCAACTTCACGTTTGGTGTGATTGCATATGCTGCTCTAACGTTGTAACCAAAGTCATTTGTATTTGCAATTATCTTGTGAATATCTGAGCTGATGGTGAGTTCTGGTGTTGCCTTGATGGTTGCTGTTCCATGGATGTATGTGTATGTTGCAAGCTGTGTCATATCTGCCCAGCTTGCATCAACAGCTGCGGACAACATTGCATCTGCGTAAGATGCTTTTGCATAGAGTGTGTATTTCTTTGAGCTATCAAGTAAATCATCATTTGTTGTCTTTACAAAGAGAGTTACTGGCGCTACTTCTACTTTTGCTGATAATTCGTTAAGTTTAAGTGTTGTCGTTGGTGTGGGTGTTGCGAAGTCTACTTTTGGTGTAACTTTCGCTGTAAGTGTAACTGGTGCAAATGTTGTTGTGTATGTTACACCAAGGCTGACGTATTTACCGTTTGCAATGTTCGATGATTTGTAGTCGAGTTTGTCAAGATTTTCTGCAAATTTGAATGTTGGAGCAAGTGTTAATCCTGTAACTGGTGAGAGTGAACCAGAAAGAATAAAGTCGTATGCTGTTACCATGCCTGTTCCGCCATCAACCATACCACCAAATACTGTGAGGTTTGGTTTGAATACTCCAAGGTCAAGTGCACCTTTCACTTCTGCACCGAATTCGTGTGTTGTTGTGTCTCCCGTGTTGTATGTTCCACCAACGATTGTGAAACCAGCTACCGGGTATTTTACAAGAACCATATCGCTAAACCATGTTGCGGTGCCTTCGGATGTCTTGTCAAGGTAGTAAATTTCAAGTCCTGGGACTGCTGGGAGTGTAAATTTCAATGAGTCTACGAAATGTCCCATTGCTGATGTCCATGAGGTTGTACCATCTGGGTTGTAGACCAAACCTGTGAAATAATCACTTACAAACTGTTTACCTGTGCTGTAGAATGCTCCAAAGTATGGTGTTGAGAATGTGATGCTCTTGAGTGTAAGAGAAACTCCACCAAACGGTGAGTAGGTTATACCAAATGTTGCCCCAGCTTGCGTATCGCTTGTTGGTCCGAACGCTAAATACGCACTATCAACTGACAATGCACCAGAGATATCGATACCGTTTGCGTCTACTCCAAGTGTAAAGTTAACCGAACCCGTGTACGTTACGTTTGGACCAAGTGTGAATGGTTTTTGCGCTGCAAACATGCTAACAACTACCAAAAGTGCTACCAAAACCGTTAAAAGTTTCTTCATAACCTTCTCCCTCCTCCTATGAGTTTAGGTGTAAAAATGTTTATAAATGAAACTTAAAGAAATCGCGTTTTTGAACTTACGATCTTCTAACCATCCCCCCTTTTTGGATGTTTATAGCCTTTGCGCCTTCACATAAAAGCCAACAGCTTTAACAAAAATTACGGTCTAAACCAACCAACTATTCCTATAATTATACCTATTATACCAAGCCCAATGCCCCACTGCGCCAGTTGTTCTAATCGTTTTACATCCTGAGATTTCTCGGCTTTTAGTTCCTCTAACTTCTTGTTTACTTCTTCAACTTCACTCTTATCAGCTTTGGCTTCTTCAACAATTTGTCCAAGGCTTACAACTTGGTTTTCAAGGAGGTTAACTCTTTCCGCCAAAACATCCAGATTTTCTTGAACAGCTTCAACTCTAACATCTGTGTATGTAGTTACTCTTTCTTCGAGTGCTGCCAAATTGGAAGAGAGCTCATAAACCATGTCTCTGATGGCTGGTAAACCTGTGTCTATTGTACTTTGAATGTTGAGCACCTTAGTTTCAAGTTCTGAAAGTCTAACATCTAATTCTGTCATTGCTGTCTCAAATTCTTCCGAAGAAACCTTTATTCCAAGCACATCGTAAATCATGTTTACATATTCTTCAAGTAACTCTACTCTTGAAACTAATGATGCAAATGCTTCTTTATCCGCTTTTGTTTCCAATAGCTCTTTCAATTCACTATTGCTCGTGTTGAGTTCTTCTTGAAGTCCCATAATCGCATCTGAGAGCGTTGTATAAGAATTTGCCACTGCCTCGTCAAGTTCGTTAAGTCTCGCTTGAACAAGTTCGTGTGCCTCCTGCAAACCTGCAAGTTGGCTCTTTATATCTTCAACAGTCTTGTTAATTGCATCAATCTTCGATTGCAGGTCTTTTGTTGTGTCAGATATCTGCTTTCTCAAAAGGTAATCAACATCACCGAGCTGAGCTGCCAAACCGTTAAGAATCTCGCTTATCGTTTGAACGTCGTTCTTCAAAGTAACAAGGTCAATTTCTTGTTGATTACCATCTTCATCTGTGTAAATGAATTTGTCTTGGATAGAATTCACAAGGTCGTAAAGTTTGATTATATCTTGGTCATGCAAATCAAGAACAACTTTCGCATCTTCAAGTTCAATCTGGAGTTTTTCGATCTCTTGCTTTACTGCATCTAATTTTTCGTTGGTGGTATTTTCAAGCGTTGCCTTCAAGTTTTGCAAATTTGAATCAACCGTTTGAAAAACATAATCAAGAGTTCTAACTAGGAAAACCGCTATCTGATACCTTGTTACTGCCTCGTCACCGCGATAGGTGCCGTCAGGAAAGCCCGTTGCAATTCCAGCTTCTTCCAATCTGGTTACAAATGATTCCGCCCAATGTCCCTTTGGAATATCTCTGAAAGCTGCCATAGATATACTGAGAACTAAAAGAACAGCAACTAGCGTCAAGACTTTTTTCATACTCTTACCCCCTTTATGATGATCTACATTAAAACCCTAATTCCACATTCCTAAAATATGCGCATATATATTATACCACAAAGTCCGTTAGTGATGCAAATTTTTCTCTGTATTTCCAAGGGAAAATTAGCATATTACTGACAACTTACCAAAAGGTTATTTGCTCTGATTAGCTAAAATCTTGATAAATACACGCTTCCCAACTCTTAGAATGTGTTCTCCCACAACAGAAACCGTTGCTTTAAAGTTGTCAATGCGGTTGTTGTCCCAATAAACTCCACCTTGCGTAATTAATCTTTTTATCTCGCTTTTCGTGCCTATTCCCAGGTTAAAGAGCAGTTCTACAACGTTGTATTCACCAGGTTCAACAACTTTTTCTGGCATCTCGTCGGGGATTTCTTTTTTCTGGAAAACCGTAACAAAATATTCTTCCGCTTCTTTTGCTGCTTGCTCCCCATGGAATTGTCTGACTATTTCTCTTGCAAGCCACATTTTGTAATCTCTTGGATTGACTGTCTTTTCGTTTATCTCTTTTTCCATTTTGCTCAGAAAATCTTCATCCGCATCTGTCAACAATCTTGCGTATTTCACAATTAACTCATCTGGTATCGACATTATTTTACCATACATATCTTTTGGTTCGTCTGTGAAACCTACGTAGTTTCCATAGCTTTTGCTCATTTTGAGCTTTCCGTCAGTTCCTTCAATTATTGGCATTGTCATAACTATCTGTGGTGTTTGTCCGTATTCTTCCTGTATCTTTCTTCCAACCATGAGGTTAAACAGCTGGTCGGTTCCTCCGAGTTCTACGTCCGCTTGGATAGCAACAGAATCGTAAGCTTGGGCTAACGGATACAAAAACTCAGAGATACTGATAGGTGTGCCTTCCGCGTACCGTTTTGCGAAATCTTCTCTTTCAAGCATTCTTGCAACTGTGTATTTTGAAGCCAATTTTACAACATCGGCGAATGTCATTTTCCCAAGCCATTCGTTGTTGTAGCGAATTTCTGTTTTGTCTTTGTCAAGAATCATGAAGGCTTGTTCTGCGTATGTTTTCGCATTTTCCATGACTTCTTCTCTTGAGAGCATGGGTCTCGTTGTGTTTCTTCCTGACGGGTCACCTATCATTGCGGTAAAATCACCAATGATTAAGACGACCTGGTGCCCTAAGTCTTGAAATTGTTTAAGTTTTTTCAAAACTACTGCATGACCTAAATGTAAATCTGGTCTCGAAGGGTCTACTCCCAACTTTACTCTCAAGGGCCTTCCAGTTTTCAATCTCTCAAGCAATTCTTCTTCTGAAACCAAGTCTACGCAATTTCTTTTCAATATCTTTAGCTGTTCTTCGGGAGGAAGTTTTACTGTGGACAACAGATACACCCCTCTTAGTTAATTATTTCGTCTCTTTGGTGAAGTTTTATTTTTCAATTACCTGGACAATACCCAGGATGTTAAAAAGCACATAATAAAGAACGCAACAGCCAACGCAACGGTTATTTTACCTGAAGTATCTAATCCTTTTTTTCTGCCAAACATCGTATAGGCAGCACCTGTTCCAAAAGCACCACCAAGTTCTGCAAACTTTGTCATTTCTTGCATAACCATCCAAATCAAACCAACTGCAATAATTGTGTGGATGACTAGTAAAACAACTGCCAACATCACAACACCTCCAACTCTTTTTTACGATTTAGCTTTCTTATTGCCTAATTCAGTGCTAATTATAGCATATGTTTTTTAAATTTTGCAATACTAAACAAGAAATTTTTCGACATTTAAACGTAAGTCGCTCAACTAAAAGAAAGAAATCATCATTTGATGCAGTATCATAATGAATCAGAGAATCAGAACAAAAATGCTTGGTCGGTTTCTGGCAACCCGTCTAATACTCCCAACCTTTTGAGAACTTCCACCTGTGCTTTGGTCACTTTTGCCCTTGTCATGAGGTCTTCAACGGATGTAAACATTTTGAGTTCTCTTTGCTGGACTATCGATTTTGCTACGTTATCCCCTATGCCGTGAATTTTGTTGAAGGGTATAAGTAAATCTTTTCCATCTATTATAAACCTCGAATGATGACTCCTTCTCAAATCTGGTTTCTTAAACCCAAATCCACGCAAAATCATTTCGAGTGCGGCTTCAAGGACCTTTTCCTCGTTCTTTTCCTTAACATCTTTTTTCGGACTGTTGTTGAGTTCAATAAGCCTTTTCTTTATTGCTTCTTTGCCTTTTAGTATTAGCTCTGCATCAAATTCATCGCCTTTTGTTGAGAAAAATGCTGCATAGAATGCAAGTGGATAATGGACTTTGAAGTAGGCTATTCTGAATGCCATGCTCACGTAAGCCACTGCATGAGCTTTCGGGAAGAGATACTTGATTTTCTTACAGGATTCGATGAACCATTCTGGGACATTGTATTCTCTCATCAGTTTTTCTTCTTCCTCTTTCAATCCCTTACCTTTACGCACGTTTTCCATAATCTTAAACGCGCTTGACGGCGGAACACCTTTGTGGATAAGGTAAATCATGATATCATCACGACAAGAGATAACTTCTGAAAGCGTTGCTATTTTCTTTTCAATCAATGTCTGTGCATTACCGAGCCATACATCTGTTCCGTGTGATAATCCCGATATACGTACTAATTCTGCAAAAGTCTTTGGTTTTGTCTCTCTAAGCATGCCCATGACAAAATCTGTTCCAAACTCTGGGATACCGATTGTTCCAACGTCTGTTCCCAGTTCTTCTGGATCCACGCCAAGTACCTTGACTGATGAGAAGATACTCATCGTAGCTTTATCATCCATTGGAATGGTCATTGGGTCCACGCCACTATATTCATACAGTAGTTTTATCATCGTTGGGTCATCGTGACCAAGTGCGTCGAGTTTGACTAAGTCATCATGGATAGCTTCGTAAGCGAAGTGTGTGGTGTAAACTCCCGACTTTTTATCGTTTGCAGGGTGTTGATAAGGCGTGAAGTCGTGTATATCGTAGTCACTAGGAACAATCATGAGTCCACCTGGGTGTTGACCTGTTGTTCTTTTAACTCCTGTGACGTACATAGCCAGACGCTCTTGCTCGGCTGGATTGAGTGGATTTACAATATTACCATTTTTATCTTCCATATACGCGCGGACATATCCGATTGCGCTTCTATCAGCTATCGTACTTATCGTTCCCGCTCTGAAAACGTGTGACTTACCAAACAATTCTTCTATAAATTTGTGCGCACGGTCTTGGTATTCACCTGAGAAATTCAAGTCTATATCCGGAACTTTATCTCCTTCAAATCCCATGAAGACTTCAAACGGTATATCCTGACCTGCCTTTTCCAATTTTGCTCCGCACTTCGGACAACGTTTGTCTGGAAGGTCATAACCAGAGCCCACTTCTTCATGTAGTTCAAAATATTTGCAATCTGGGCATCTGTAATGTGCGGGCAACGGGTTGACTTCGGTTATTCCTACAAGGTGTGCAACCAGCGAAGAACCAACCGAGCCTCTTGAACCAACAACATATCCATCCTCGCCCGCTTTTTTGACAATAAGATGAGCAATCATGTAGAGAACTGCATATCCATGACCTATGATACTATTTAGTTCTTTCTCGATTCGCTTTTCAACAATTTCAGGCAACGGATTTCCATACAATTCGTATGCACGTTTGTAGGTCATTTCTTTCAATTTTTCTTCCGCACCTTCGATTTTTGGTGGGTGCAACTGTTTCTCAAGTGGTTTGATTTCCTCTATGAGTCCAGCTACCTTTCTGGGATTTTCAATTACAACCTCTTTTGCTATTTTTTCATCTTCGAAAATCTCTGTCGCAGCTTGAAGCATTTCATCTGTCGTGCGCAAATAATAATTGGCATCGGCATCTTCAATGTTACTTTGTGGAGCCAATAACACTTTACGTGCCTTTATGTCTTCCGGATCCAAAAAGTGCGCGTTCGAGACCAGTACAACGGGAATGTTTAATTCCTTAGCAACTTCATACAACAGCCTGTAAGCTTTCTTTGCTTCCTCTTTTGTGAATTCTTCTGATGTAATCGTATCAAGAGGCATTATTTCTACGTAATCGTAGAACTTCAAAATTTCGTTTAGTGCATCTTTATCTCCCTCAAGAGCGATTTCAAATACCTCAGAATTTGCACACCCGGTCCCTAATAACAAGCCTTCCCTGTGTTTTTCCAAATCTGAACGAAGCACCTGGGGAACCGCAAAGAACGTTTCTGTATGGGACTTCGAGATAAGCTTGTATAGATTTTTAAGACCTGTTCTGTTTTGTACTAAAACTGTTAGATGCTGAGGATGTTTTGAAAGTGGATTTATATGCTCAACGAGTTTGTTAATCCTGTCAAAAGTAGTTATAGATTTTTTCTTCAACAATTCAACAAGTTCTAAGAATACTCTTGCAGTTACTCTTGCGTCATCTAACGCTCTATGATGCTGGAATTTTCCAAGTTTGAAATGTTCGACAAGTTTGTCGAGTGAGAAGGCTTTCATTTGGTTCCTCAAGAGTGCTTGAGATAGCCTGAGTGTGTCTATGTACGGTGGGTTGAACTCTCTTCCAAATCTTGCAAATGTGTGCTTCAAAAAGCTGATGTCGAAATCTGCGTTGTGCGCAACAAGAACCGCATCTTTCAAAAATTCCCAAAGCCTGTCTATCACTTCACCAATTTCCGGGGCATTTCTCAACATCTCTTCTGTAATACCAGTGATTTGCAGACTCTTTTCTTTCAACGTTGTTGGTTTTACTAACGTGTGGAATTCATCAGCAATTCGCCCTTCCACAATTTTTACAGCACCAATTTCCATGATTTCATCAAGCCTGGGGTTCAAACCTGTCGTTTCTAAGTCAAGAACCACGTAAGTTGCACCTTCAATCGAACCCTCTATTTCGTTCATCATTATTTTCTTTGGGTCATTCGCAATGTAAAGCTCACAACCAAAGATGGGTTTCAAACCTTCAGACTTCGCAAGTTCGTAAAACTCTGGAATGCTCTGAACGTTTCCATGGTCAGTTATTGCAATAGCTTCCCAACCCCATTTTTTAGCGGTTTTGACGTATTCGGTAACATCGAGCACACTATCCAAATCACTCATCTTTGTGTGTGCATGGAGTTCTATACGTTTCTCAATAGCATTGTCCATTCTATCAAGCGAAGGGATTTCTGTTGCGGAATCTATTTTGAAAAAGAGATTTCCGTTCTTGTCGTAATTCATCGAACCATTGAATATATACCAACCACCTTCTACAAGGCGTTCTTCCAACTCCTTTACCTTTGAATTGAAGACTTTACCAAGGATGGAATCTTTCTTATCTGTGATGTAGACATTAATTATCTCATCAGATACTCTATCAATTTTGAAAATCTTTCCGTAAAGTTTTGCTCTCTTTTTAACTTGTGGAGGTTCTGATGGACTGTAAAGTGTTTTGAGAATAGAAGGATTGAAGTTTGTAAGTTCGGTAAGTCCCGAAGGATGAACTGTGATATTTTCACCAGTTCCATTAAATTGTTCACTCGTTTTTGCTTGAGGTGAATGAGCAGAATTCTGTGATACTCCATTTACCATTAGGTCCTTTGGAGAAGATTCATAGGTTTGTTCAATAACGTCAATAGTGTATTCTTTGAACGGCAGAGAATGTTTTATTTTTTTCAGTCTGGAAATCACATGTGCCTTTCCGAACTCACCAAGAGCATATATCTTGAGCTGTTCTCCATTTATCTCTATCTTTTCTACGTATTTTCCTGAACCGTTTAATTGTTGCATTACCTTTTCATGTAACGTTTCTAAGCTTTCCATCTGTCCGTTTGTTTCATTCTCAAGAACCAAATCGATGTGAACACCGATGAAACTCTCAAGCACGCTTTTCAAAGAATACACATCACCTTTGAAATCTTGTATAACAAAAGAGACCGACTCTCTCTTCCGGTCGTAGATTATCTTTTTGATTAAACCTTCTGCTTGTATACCTATTTTCTTTGAGATATCTTTAAGGTTTTTGGAAACATCAAATACGTGATACATAGCACCCACCTCGGAAACATAATGCAACTTTTTGAAGCATCTGTGCCTTTATCATTTCTGATTAAATTGGTTTAACAAGCCTAATTGACCGGAACCAGAAGAGGTTACTGCAGCACACCAGGCCACAGCAAGTGCATCAGCTGCGTCGTCTGGTTTAGGTACCTCGTCAAGTTTTAAAAGCATCTTCATAACCTTTTGGATTTGAGACTTTTCAGCACGACCGTATCCCGTTACCGTCTGTTTCACCTGATGGGGGGTAAATTCAACAAAAGGAATTCCAGAATGTTTTATCGCAAGAAGGATAACCCCACGTGCTTCACCAACATAAATGGCAGTTTTCGCATTTTTGTAAAAATACAAACTTTCGATGGCTACAAGTGATGGATTGTAAGTGGAGATAATGTTAGAAATCTCAGAATAAATGTAATCCAATCTATCCTCAAAATGCTCTTCTTTGCCAGTTGTAATAGCACCATGGGCTACATGAACTATCCTATTTCCAGTCTTCTCCACAACCCCGTAACCCACAATACCATATCCTGGATCTATACCAAGTATCCGCATTTCACAACCTCTTTCCTAGGAACTCGATAGGCTGAGCATCGCTTCTCTGAAAAAAGTCATCAGTATGTTCAGTATATTCAGCATATTCTGTTGTTCAGCGGTTATTCAATTGATATTCAATCGATATTTGATATTCGATTAATAATTATACACCCTTCTTACCGGTTGGTATGTTACATTTTATTGCATACTTTTTGTTAACTTAAAGTATGAGCATTGCATCACCAAAAGAGAAGAATCTATACCTTTCCTCAACAGCAATTTTGTAAGCCTTCATTATCAACTCATAGCCGGCAAATGCACTAACAAGCATTATCAAAGATGATTTTGGAAGATGAAAATTGGTAATTAACGCATCAACAAGTTTGAACTCGAAAGACGGATAGATAAATATATCTGTTTTTCCAGAATAAGATGGCGCTTTGGGGAGACGAGCAATGGTCTCCAATGTTCGCACACTTGTGGTTCCAACAGCAAAAACTTTCCCACCTTCGTTTTTTACTTGCTCAATTATGCGAACTGTTTCTTCAGGGACAACGTAATATTCTTCGTGCATTTTGTGTTGACGGATGTCTTCAACTTTAACAGGTCTGAACGTCCCAATGCCAACGTGGAGTACAACCTCAGCAGTGAGAATTCCTTTCTCTCGAATCTTTTCCAATAGTTGTTCCGTGAAATGTAACCCAGCAGTAGGAGCAGCAACGCTACCTTCATGTTTTGCATACACAGTTTGATATCTTTCGAAATCTATATTGTCATTCCTTATATAATGTGGTAAAGGAACTTTTCCTATCGCAAAGATTTCGTTGTCATTTTTTGTTGAAAATTCAACAAGTCGTGTGCCTTCTTCGGCTCTTCCTACACATTTGGCTATCACCGCGTTTTCGCTGCTGTGAACATCAAAAATAATTTCTGTTCCTTCCTTTATCGCCTTACCTGGCTTAACAAGGCACTTCCATACGCCTGGTTCAATCTTCTCAAGCAAAAGCAGTTCGACTTTTGCACCTGTAGGTTTTCTGCCTATTATCCTTGCTGGAATCACTTTCGAAGTGTTAAATACCAGAAGGTCCCCAGCATTTAAATACTCCACAATGTCTTTAAAAATCCTGTGCTCAATTTCTTGAGTTTTTCTGTTCACTACCATGAGCCTTGAATGGTCCCGTGGTTCAATAGGTTCCTGAGCAATTAATTCTTCGGGAAGGGTATAATCATATGCTTCTAGTTTATACAAGTCAACTGGCTTCATACTTTTTGTCCCCCTTTGGTGATTCCGTTACCAATCCAAAAGTAAAGGGCGGTTTCCCGCCCTTTGAAATTTTGATTTTTTACTTTCTCAATGCCAACTTTTCAAGGAGTTGTTTGTAAAGTTCGGGGTCTTTCTTCATCAGGTACTTGAGCATCTTTCTTCTGCGTCCGACCATCTTCATGAGTCCGCGTCTGGAGTGATAGTCTTTTGGATGTTTCTTTAAATGTTCTGTCAAGTGTCTTATGCGAGCTGTTAAAAGTGCTATCTGGACCGCTGTACTTCCAGTGTCTGCGTCATGAATCTGGAATTCCTTAATGATGTCCTGCTTTTCCATCTGCTACACCTCCGTCTAATGTCCTCTTGCCAAGTAGGGGAATACTCCCACAACCGAGCAAGGGCAATGATATGATACAATAGAACAGAATGTATGTCAAGAACCTTGAGCTGAGTGGAGAGATATTATCCTAACGCTTGGAAAAACAAGATTAAAAACCGCATTAAGCTAATTTCTTCACTTTTCAACAAAAAAGCACAATGTTTCGTGGAAATTTTTAAGATATTTATTTACAACTTTTTGTAGAGTAGTGCTATAATATAATTTGGCTGGTAGCGGTGAAATTTTTTTGCATCGAAATCTATCGCTATAAGTTTGGAATTATTTCTTTTTCTTTCTTAACGGTTGGTTTTTGCATTTTAAACTTATCACATTTCTCAGAAGGAGGGATTGAGTATGAAGAAACTGGGGATTCTTATTGCGGTCGTTCTTTTTGGAATTTTCGTTTTTGCGCAAGAAGTAGATATGGAGACTTTACTCAACAGGATTGAACTTTTGGAAGAGTACACAAACATGATCTACGATGTTTTGGGCACAAAGGTCTCTTCAGATGATTTTGAAACAGTGCTAGCAGAATTAGATGGGAGAATTTCCGAACTTGAGACAAAAGTCTTGAACATTCAAAGCACCATTGATACAGGATTGCCAGCACTTAGAGACATGCTTTACGAACTTTCTGCAAATCTCGCAGCGGTTGAAGAAAGATTGACATCTTATATCGAAGTTTCATTGTTAACAATAAAAGATGAAGCAAAAGCCGAGCTTATGGATGAAATTCTCCCAATGCTCGATGATATTAAAGTCACACTTGATATCCACGACAGCGATATCCTCAAGATATACGACACACTCGGAACTCTTTCCGAACAGATTGCAGCTATCCAAGAAAAACTCGCAAGCTTTGAAGAAATATCAGCTTCAATAGAATCGCTGACCCTCAAACTCGATATGCACGACCAAGATATTGTCAATATCTACGACAACCTCTCTATGAAAGCAGACAGAGAACAAGTTGATACTCTTGAAGCAAGTGTTGCAGATTTACAAGAACAGATTGCAGGGTTGAATGAGATACTCACAGGACTTGCCGCACAAATCGGCGATACTGACTATCTCCTCAGGAAAGCTATAGAAAACGCTCAGAAAGACTTACAAGCGAAGATTGATACAAAAGCAGACTCCTCTGCTCTCGAAAATGTCGTGAAAGACCTACAAGCAAAGATCGATACAAAAGCAGACGCAAAAGCAGTTGAAGAAAAAGTTAACAACGTCAACATGATTGCTTGGATAGGCGTTGTTCTTGGTGCAGTTGCTCTTGTTCTTCCATTTGTCAGAGGTCAGTAATCAAATGAATGTTTATCGAACGTAACGAATATAGCGAATATAACGAGTATAATAAAGCGGGGCTTTTAGCCCCGCCTATTATTTGCTAATTCAAACTAAAAACTTAGAACTCCCGGCTCTTTATAACACCATAACACCGCAACGAAACGTCCCAACTTTAGAACTGCATCCTCATAATTTCCCTATAAGCTTCCACTATCTTGTTTCTCACCTCAACAGTTAACCTTAACGATATAGACGCCTTTTCGGCTTCAACAATGAGTTCGTGTATGTTACTCACCTTTCCCATAGCAAAATCATCAGCCATTTTCTCAACATTCTTTTGCTGTTCATTCACACTCTTTAATGCATCTGACAGTACTTTGCTAAATTCACTTCCGTTTTGTTTTTTAACGCTTTGATTAACTGAAACATTCTGTTTTAAATGGTTAATCCCACCAATTTTATCCACCACTTACTTCACCTCCCTATCTGTAGGGCGGAAGTTATCATTGCTTTTGTTGTGTTTATGGCTGTTGCGTTCGCTTCATATGCCCTTTGGGCGTTTATCATATCTACCATCTCGCGTATGATATTAACATTTGGAAGTCTCACGTAACCATTTTCATCCGCATCTGGGTGCGTTGGGTCATAAACAATTCTGAAGTCCGAAGGGTCTTCGTAAACACTTTTCACAATTACACCTGAATTTTCTCGCCTTCCTTGAATGTTTCTTACTAATTCTTGAAAAACAGGCACTTTTCTTCTGTATGGTTCTCCCTTTTCTGTTCTTGTCGTCTCCGAGTTTGCTATGTTTGTAGAAATAAGCTCTATTCTAAATCTTTGAGCTGATAATCCTGTTGATGAAATGTTCATTATATTGAATTCGCTATGCATTGTATCACCTCTCAAATTATTTTACCACAAAACTACCTAGTATTCCTAATCACTGTGTTATACCTATCGATATTTGCACTCATCAATCTTGAGAGAACCTGATATCTAAGTGCATCTTTCACCATTTCTGTGACTTCCATGTCTATGTCAACATTATTCTGGTCGTTGGTTAGCGAGGTATTCTTCATTTTAACTTCCTTCGCAGTCACAATCTTCGGTGATGTGGGAAGATGTCTCTGGTTTGTTGTTGCCAGTTTCAATTTCATCTTTGATTCTTGCAAATACTCTTCAAATGCCACATATTTTCGCTTGTATCCAGGAGTTTCGGCATTAGCAATGTTTTGAGCATGTAGCTCTTGCCTTTTCATTTGAACATCCATTGCTACCTTAAGAGTTTCAAAGTTTGAGTTGAATATGTTCGCCATACTTTTTCCACTCCCTGTATGCCATTCTGTTGGCTGGCCTTTCATGTTTAATATTCTACCATATATACTAGTATTCCTACAACTAGTTAAACAATTAAACACCGGAAAATGGTACAATTGAATTGAACCATATTAAAGTTGTTGAGGTCTAAACTACTAGAGTAGACTTTTTATTGATCATATTATTTGGGAGGTGACATTCATGAGGAAGCTCTATTTATTGTTCATCGCTGTACTAATCGGTCTTTTCTTGTTTTCCTGTGGTTTGAAACTACCTTCGAAAGCGCCTGAGAAGGTAAAGGTCCAGTACACGAAGTATTTGGAATTCCCGATTACAACGCTGGACTTGAAAGTATCGGATTTCGTAGATAGTCTTTTACAAGAAAACATCGCCGGTTTATCTGTTATAAAAGGGAATCCTATAAGTATCAACTATGCAACTTCCGTAGAATATAGTCCAGGAACATTTTTACAAGATATAGAGAACTCCATCAAAACAGAACTCCAAAGCTTTGGACAACGTTTCGAATACAGAGTCGATAGTTCATACTTCCTGTCGGCAGTCTCTGGGCAAATTGTGTTACCAACAGTCCAGCCAATTCAACAATCAATATCGGTCGATGCACCAAACATAGGTGATTTTACAGTTGCAGATAATCTATCAATACCTGTGACAAATGGTACGAACATAATGGAATTACCATCAAGTGTGCTCAACTCATTGATCTTTAATGAAGCAAATCTGAAAAACGTCGATGTACAGTTCACAATCAGTGGTGTTTCCGCATCTAACGCATTTCTGATAGTAGATGGCACAACGTATCAGATTACTGTCAATGGTACAAAAAATCTGTCTAACGTAATGATCAAAAAATCATCGAATATTAAGTTAAAGTTTGACTCATCAAGCACCGGTTTTGCCCAAGTTACGTTGAGGTTCTTAAATCAAAAAGTCGACTACTTTAAGAATCTCGACACAACTCAGCTTGCAGATGGAAAAATTTCAATCAACGTGACACAGAATATACCAATCACGTCCGGCACCTGGAAATTAGCACTGGGCGGTAACGTTGATGTGAATTTAAACATATTAGGATTTAGCGGAAATATATCGCAAAGCTACACGGCAAAGTCAGGAACGATTACGATAGGCTCAGGTTCCTCATCGAATTTAACATGCAACATTGGATTTGATGGCACTAAATTATTCACAGTTGGTGATGGTGTAGTACTCAACGGGCTTGTGGAATTGTCAGGAACAGTCAGCGCAGATTTGAGGGTGGCACCTTCAATAACAATCACACCGAACGTCAGCGTAACAAAGATAGAAAACTATCCGTTGAGTGTTACTGTGCCTTTGCCAAGCAACGTCCAGTCAGTAAGTTTCACTAACGACAGCGGTCACATGCTATTGAAACTAAACGGAATAACACTTACAGCTGTATCAGGAACATTTGGAAGTAACAGTCTTTCACTTTCCGGTGGAATCGTGTTGCCATTTAGCGGAATATCTTTACCTTCTACAATAAATGCTCAGATAAGTGGTAATGTTAATTCAAATGAAATATCTTACACTCTCGAATTCCCTGAAGACCAGACGATAAAAATTGCAAACGCACAAATTACAGGTATCAGCATTGCTCCAGTAACAATCAACGAACCAGTACCTTCCACAGTAAAGGATTTTGCTAATTTTGTTAAAGCAACTATTAAAGTTAAGCTCAATTACGACGTAACAAATATCTCTGGTGTTTCTATAAATATTACCTCAAATATTTTCGACACCGGAAATGGAACACACAACCTGTCGGGTGCTGGTACAATTGAACTTAGTTCTGTAGACAAAGTCTTTGATTTCTCAACGTTTACCAGCTTTACAATGACAATAACACCTATTGTTCCGCCAACTGTAACGGTGAGTAACGTAGATATAAGAGAAGGTGTAAAGCTAGTAATTCAACCAGAAGTAGAACAATTCTTAATCTCAGAGGTTAATTTAAAGGGTCAGTCGTTTGAGCAAGACTTTGGAACACTAATAAACTTTGGAGATATTTTCAAAGACGATTTTGCGTTCGTTAAGGACTTAGATTTAAACGTTGACGCTACAGTAACTTTCAACATAACTGAAGCAACAGTCCCAGCAACAGTAACTCTAAACATTTCTGGAAATGAAGTTAAAGTCAGCAAAGGGCAGAAAGTCAACATTGGACATATTATAGAAGAACTAATTCATGGAGGTGCACCACTAAGCTTATCTATAATTTTAGAAACTGGTACAGGTACGTTGACAAAAGACAGCTTAATCACTGCATCCCTTGAGGTTGCACTGCCACTTAGCGCATCAACAGGAGAAAATGATATACTGATAAAATCCGGAACAGTTGATTTAAGCATGCTTAATGATGTCAAAGATATTTTGGACAAAGTAGAACTCAAATTCGGATATTATTCAAATACCACAGGATTACAGGCAAAGTTGAAACTCGGTGCTAATAATGAGATTTCAACATTAATTGGAGTGTCTTCTCCAATCGTTATAATTACAAATGACAAGCTTCCAGCAATTTCCAATAACAACGTACCATATGAAATACTGCTTCCTGCAAATTCAACAATTTCATTGAATTACAACGGTAAACTTAGCATCGCCCCATACATCGCTGTTGATTTGAAGGTTGCAACAGAAGTCAAACTTGGAAATTGAAGGTAGGTGATTGAGATGAGAAGAATTGGTATCTTAGTCTTTTTGCTCGTTGTTTTCTCAGTGTCAGCATTTTCTTTTGTGATTCAACCGTTTGGACTTTTCGGAAATGTTGCGCTCGTAAGGCACGATTTAACAGCGTTAATCAAGGTTGTTCCATTTGTGGAGTTTGAACTCGGGCAAAATATCCTAACATTGAACAACATAAACGCTCTCTTAAATGAAGAACAAGTAGATATCAATGAAAATGCATTTGCTGATGCATTAGCGAATGGTTTTAGACTGTCAGCACCTATCAGTCTTGGAGCGTATGTTGATTTAAAACTCGGGGCACTGAGGTTTGTTCCTTACGTGCGTATAGATGGTAATATAGCTTTGAATCTTCCGAGGACATTTGCCGAGCTGCTTGTAGGAGATACTCTTATTGATAACGCTTACAACGATACGAAAGAAGGCTTTCTCAACGCAAGTATTATGGCGAACGGTGGTATCGGTTTAATGCTCGGAGATTTCTACGTAGCTGCTAATGCTTTTGTTCCCGTTCTTTTCACCGACAAATCACAAACTACGATGATAGTAAGTTACACATCCTCCTCAACACCAGCATACGCTGAGCTTAACGCATCTGGCAAAGTTCGTGCTTACAGTCGTGTATCATTGAACGATATCAGAACCGGAAACATCAACGGTTTAATAGATGAACTCAGCCATTTTGAAGACTATGGTTTATCCCTTGAGGTCGGCTATGGAAACGACAACTTTGGTATTGCGGTTAGAAATATTGTCATAACTCCCGCAAAGGCATGGTATGCATTCGAAGTGACCGGTGATGGAAAAGTTACATACACCGCACAGGAGACAGATATTACGTTTGAAGCAACATATTCCATTTCTGAGCCAACGGTCGCGAGATTGTTAACTCCTGCTAGTGTCACCCCACCAATTCAAATAACAGCTTATATCAAAAACGACGGATTCATCATGTGGGGAGTTATGGGAAGCTACTGGCTCGACGGTAACTGGTCGGTAAAAGGTTACGCGGGATTGAACATCGGTATTGCAAGGGCTTATTACATGCTTGGATATAACCAGATAAACTATTCACACACTATAGGCGTTGGAATGAATCTCTTCCTGCTCAATGCGGATTTAAAACTCACAGCGACAACGAATTCTTTAATACCATCTAATTCTACCCCCGGAATAGGCTTTGCTTTAACAATGTCAGGTGGACTATAAAGATTAGAGTTTACGACCAAGGAATATAGAAGTCCCGTTTCTGTTCAAATATGTGTACAGCCTGCCGAAATGAGCGCCGGCAGGCTTTTTTAATTTACAATATAAGGTGGTATAATTGCTTTGAGATGATGCCAAGAAAGGGGTACTCAAGTATGAACAGAGGGCAAAGAATAATCAAACTACCCGACGAAGTTGTCTCAAAAATCGCTGCTGGTGAAGTGGTTGTGAACCCTGCATCGGTTGTTAAAGAGCTTGTGGAAAACTCTATAGATGCTGATGCTAACAGTATTGAGGTCCAGATAAAAGATGGTGGGAAAAGCTATATTAAAGTCTCCGATAACGGCTTTGGGATGTCTAAAGAAGACCTCTTACTTGCCGTTCAAAGGTACACTACAAGCAAAATTGCATCCATAGAAGATATTTACAACATCACAAGCTATGGCTTTAGAGGGGAAGCACTTGCTTCTATCGGAGAAGTATCACGCTTGGTGATAACTACATCCAACGGTAATGAATCCAACAAGCTTGAGATGGTTGGAGGAAAGGTTATAAAGGTCAGTGAAACCTATAGAGAAAGAGGAACAACTGTTGAAGTGTTCGATTTATTCTTCAACATTCCTGCCAGAAGGAAGTTTCTTTCTTCGGAAAAAATCGAAAGAAGAATGGTGACTGAAGTAATTGAAAGGTTTTTGCTCACAAAACCGGAAATAAAATTCCTCTTCAAGATAGATGAAGAAGTTGTCTACAATGCACCTTCTTCTAATCTGTCGGAAAGATTCAAATTAGTTTTTCCTGAAGTGAAATCGTTTGAAGAAATCGATAGTTGCACAGACGGAATAATCAAAATCTCTGGTATAATCTCTTCACCTCAATTTTTTAGAAAAAACCGTTCTGGTCAGTTATTTTTTGTGAACGGGCGGTTCGTTTTAGATAACCTTCTCCACCTTGCTCTTGAACGTGGGTATGGTGAGGCTCTCACCGACGGTACACACCCATACGCTGTGATTTTCATCGAAGTTCCTCCAAGGGAAGTAGATGTGAATATCCACCCACAAAAGTTACAAGTAAAATTCTCCGAACCTCGCATGATATACGATGCTATAGCCAGATGTGTAAGAGATACACTGAGAAAATTCGAAGGATTCCAAATGTTCGTCGAAAAAATTGAAAGTCATGTGGCAAAACAAATTGCTTCGACAAGCGCTAACCATGATGAATCAAAAACGCTCCATATCAACGGCAATGAAACTGTTTTTAGGGATGTTGAACGAGCTGTTGAGCAGACAGACACTCCTAAGCTTAGAGAGCCTAGCTATTCATTCGAAGGTGTTACTGTATACGACCGGAATTATCGAAATGCCCAAAATTATCAAAAACCTTTTGATTTCACAACTTCAAAACAACCATCTGCTCTCTTTCCACACGTTGTGAGCCCCACAAATTTAGAAAAAGTAGGCGAGTTTACGATAATAAAGAACAGATACATCCTTTTCGAAGATACTGATGGAATCATCATTGTTGACTTCCACGCAGCACACGAAAGAGTTATCTACGAACAACTAAAGGAACGCCAGTTCCAAGTAGTAAATCTATTGATACCTGTGGAGTTCTCTATTGGAAAGAGCTTGGCAGGTGTTTTGGAAAGTTTAGAAAATGAATTAAAAGAACTCGGGTTCAGTTTAGAAACGGAGAAATCTGAGAACAGCGTAAAGGTTGTGCTGAAATCAATTCCTTCGCTTTTAAAAATAACGCAGGCTCAGGAAACGTTAATTGAGATGCTCGAAGAATACCGCATTCCTTTCAACAAACCAAAGAGCATCTTACACGTTCTCGCATCAAAAGCATGCAAAACAGCTGTAAAAACCGGTGATAAACTCAGCGTAGATGAAGCAAAAATGTTGCTGGATGAGATAAAACGAAGAAATCTACTTACCTGCCCTCATGGAAGACCAATAATGTTGAAAATCACGTTTGACCAATTGGATAGCTATTTTGAAAGAAGATAACATTTTCTGACAAATTTTGACAAACTTTGCTTGAATATGGTATAATTGTTTAAACCATTAGTTCGAAAAGCGAACTATGTGACTAAGTAGTAGTGATGTTGTTAGTAACTGTGAGAAAAGGGGTGAGACTGTGTTGGACAGATTTGACAAACCATTTGTTGAAGAGATTTTGGCAACTGTTCTGAGATACGGTGGAGACTTTGCAGAGGTCTTTGTCGAAGATAGGTATTCTACGAACATCGAACTAAAAAATGGTAAAGTAGAGCTTGCACAAACGGGTAGAATGTTCGGTATTGGTATAAGGGGATTCCTTGGGGACAAGGCAATATACGCATACACAAACGACCTATCGAAAGATAACATCCTCGCTGTTGCTAAGAGAGTAGGAGAAGCTCTTGGTGAGGTCAAACTCAAGGATTTCTCTATAGATTTGAGGAAGAAGGAATTAGAAAATAAACACTTTGTTTTGTGGAAACCAGAACAGGTAAGAAAAGAGACAAAAGTTGGTTATATGAAGAGAGCTTACGAAGCAGCTAAAAAATATTCACCGACGATAGCACAGGTTGTTGTAAGATACTGGGATTACGATCAGAATGTGTTAATTGCCAACACAGAAGGCGTATTTGTGACAGACAACAGAGTACGCACAAGGTTGATGATTAATGCAGTTGCCGTAAAAGACGGGCAGATGGAATCCGGATTTTATGGACCAGGCGCTGGTATGGGACCAGAATTTTTGGAAAGAATTGATGTCGAACAAGCCGGTGTGAGAGCAGCAAGAATCGCGGTAAGGATGGTTGACGCTCAACCAGCACCGGCCGGAAAGATGACCGTTGTAATCTCGAACGAATTTGGCGGAGTTATCTTCCATGAAGCTGTTGGACACGCGTTAGAAGCATCTTCCGTTGCTCGTGGCATGTCTGTTTTCGCTGGAAAACTTGGTCAACAAGTGGCAGCGGAATGTGTCAGTGCTGTTGACGACGCAACAATTCCGAACGCATGGGGGAGCGCTAACGTTGACGATGAAGGAACACCCACACAAAGAATTGTGCTAATCGAAAACGGAATTCTCAAAGGCTACATGATAGACAAACTCGGCTCAAGGAGAATGGGCATGCCTTCAACGGGAAGTGGAAGACGCCAAGACTACACATTTGCACCAACATCCAGAATGAGCAATACATTCATCCTTCCTGGTGATTATCATCCAGAAGAAATCATCGCCTCCGTGGAATATGGTCTGTATGCAAAGACGATGGGCGGAGGTTCTGTGAATCCGGCAACGGGAGAATTCAATTTCGCTGTAAACGAAGGATACTTAATTGAGAACGGAAAGATAACAAAACCAGTAAAGGGTGCCACATTGATAGGAAAAGGATACGAAATCATCCAGAAAATAGAGATGGTCGGAAACGATGTTGCAAGAGGTCAAGGTATGTGCGGTTCTTACAGTGGTTCAATACCAGCAGACGTTGGGCAACCGACGATAAAGGTTAGGGAAATCATCGTTGGGGGGCGAAATGCATGACGTTCGAACAATTCAAAGATAGAATATTTGCGCTTGCAAAAGTACATGGTGTGGAGGCACAGTTAAGTTTCTCTCAAAACAAAAACTTCCAGGTTAGGTATCAAAATGGCACGATGGACCAATACACAGACGCTGGTAAGTTCAAAATTACATTACAGCTTTTGAAAGATGGAAAGCTGGGGATGTCGTATACAGAAACTTTGGATGATCCAGAGAAAGTTTTTGAAGACGCACTGAGCAACATTGCAATAATCGATAGTGAAGATGTAGAGTATTTTTACGATGGTAAAGGTGAATATCCAAAGATTGAGCCATACGATGGTAGTTTTGAAAAACTTTCTGTGAAAGAAAGGTTATCTTACGTTGAAAAAGCTCACGAAGAAATTAGGAAAAGCTTGGATATAATAAACGATATGGCAGTCTACGGACAACAGATGAACGAAATGCGATTAGCTAATACACTTGGACTTGACTTATCCTACACAAACGGCGGAGGCTTCATGTACGCAATGGCGGTTGCAAAAGATGTGTCACCAAGATCCGCAGTAGAATTTGCTATTGGAAGAAAACCAGAAGCACTCAATCCTATCCACGTTGGTTCAAAAGCACGCGATGAGGCACTTGCGCTTGTTGGCTCAAAATCTGTCAAAAGCGGAAAATACCGAGTTATTCTTAGAAACGATGTCTTTTCCGATATCTTAGGAATGCTCATTTCTATGATTAGTGCTGAGAACGCACAGAAGAACTTATCACCTCTGAAAGGAAAGATTGGAGAAAAGATAGGTAGTGACATTCTAACAGTCAAGGATTTGCCGTATCATCCATTGAGCATAAGCTGTGCGCCTTTTGATACACAAGGTGTTCCGACGAAAGAGAAGACAATCATCGAAAATGGCGTTTTCAAAACGTTCCTGCATAATCTAAAGACCGCGAAAAAAGATGGTGTTGAACCAACCGGAAATGCTATGGGAACAGGTATTCAACCAATCAACCTCTATGTTGAGCCCGGTAACAAGTCGTTTGACGAATTACTCAAATCCTTGGACGATGGACTTGTAATCATTGAGGTTGAAGGCATGCACTCGGGAGCCAACCCAATATCCGGTAACTTCTCACTTGGTGCTAAGGCGTTCAGAGTTGAAGGTGGTCGAATTACGCATGGAGTTGAGCAGATAACAATCTCTGGAAACTTTTTAGAAATGCTTGGTAATATTGAGGATATTGGAAATGATATACGCGCGTTTATGGGAATAATAACACCTTCAGTTTTAATCAGTAACCTTGATATAGCAGGGAATGCGTAAGTCACTAACTAGAAAATTGCAAAAGCCCCCGGAATAATTAATCGGGGGCTTTTGTTTACAATTTTCCTTAGGGTTAGCCTATCAAGAACTTGAAACGTGTTACGTAGTGGTATATATCCCCTGGTCTTAACACTGTTTTTGGAAAGTTCTCATGATTTGGTGAATTCGGAAAATGCTGAGTCTCAAGACAGAAACCCGTATGCTCATCGTAGATTTGACAATATTTTCCTTGGAAACCCTGTAAGTAATTTCCCGTGTAAAACTGCAACCCAGGCTGAGTTGTGTAGACCTCCATTCTTATTCCGGTCACTTCACTATATACGCTTCCTGCAAATCTTTCAATGTTTTCGTGGTTTTCCGAAAGCACATAGTTAATGTCAAATCCTTTCAGGTTTGGATATTCACTCCTTAGCCGAGCGATAGCTTCTTGTAAACTTATTTGCTTTCGCAAATCGTAGGAGGTCCCTTCAACTGGTGCAATTTCTCCTGTTGGAATTAAATTCTCATTAACTGGGGTATATTTTTCTGCTCTTATTACAACCCAATGATTGTAGATTTTACCACCACCATTTAGGTTGAAGTATGTATGCTGCGTCAAATTTACGATCGTCGGTTTGTCAACCGTTGCAAAATACTCTATTTTCCATTCGTTCTCGTTAGTTAAAGTGTAAATAATTGTTACGTCCAGATTTCCAGGATAACCTTCTTCTCCATCGTGACTGCGGAGTTTCAAGATAACCTTCGGACCTTCCGGAGTTACTTCAACAAAGGTTTTCCAAACCCTCTTGTCAAAACCCTTCACACCTCCATGCAACGCGTTGGGTCTTTTCCCACCACCGTCGTTTAATGCCAGTTGATAGGTAATACCATCAATTTGGAATCTTCCATAAGCAATTCGGTTTGCAAACCGACCAATAATAGCCCCGAGGTATCCCGGATTGCGTTCGTATTCCTCAACACTGTTGAACCCAAGCACAACGTCAACAAACCTTCCGTTTTTATCTGGCACCCATAACTCACGAACAATGCCACCCAACGAAAGGACTTTCATCATTAAACCGTGTTTATTAATTAGTGTGTATTCGTGAACAGGTATACCCTCTTGCGTATGCCCGAACAGGCTTTGTTCAACTGA
>Ga0272449_1001382_pt1 | contig 25048 bp, 22 predicted proteins | sample YNPCB0241_FD_198679 | JGI IMG/M metagenome (GOLD analysis project Ga0272449, IMG submission 198679) | Hot spring sediment microbial communities from Yellowstone National Park, WY, United States - YNP-CB-024-1 | ecosystem: Environmental > Aquatic > Thermal springs > Hot (42-90C) > Sediment... | reverse complement strand
ATTATTGCTGACTTAATTGCTAAAATTATTTTCAACCCAAAATCAGAAAAAATTAAAAAAGAAGTTTTATTTGAAGTCAAAAAATTAACGAAAAAATTTCCGCTTTATAAAAATTTAAAATGAAAAAGGTTTTTTGTCAAAAATCTGTTAAGAAAAATAAAAGAATTTGGCCTAAAAACAAAAATTATTAGATTAAAACCGTATAAACCAGAGATTTATAAATCATCAATTTTAAATTTAAAAAATGAATCGCGGAGGCGTAAATGCCTCCGCTTTTTGGTTTAAAAACCTGAAAGAAGAAGATCAGGGGGGATTTTTTTCTTTGGGCTTTTCTTTTTCTTCTTATCCCCTTTTTTCTTTTTCATGATGACCTCCTTTTTAAAAAATAAAAAAATCGGCCTCTTTAATTTAGGCCGATCCAGGAGCTGAAAAACTAAAATTCTCAGCCGCTAGATCGGCCTAGATTAAAGAAGAAGCCGAAATTTTGATTTTTATTTTTCATGTTGTTTTAATTTTAACAAAATTTTTAAAAAAGTTATCCACAGTTACCAAAAAGATTTTTAAACAAAATCGTGCCAAATTTAATTTTCTCTTTAATTATTAAGGCTTTCCTGCCATCTCATTTTGAGGACAGTCTTCAAACTATAAGTGCCCGGGGAGGGATTCGAACCCTCACGGTCTAAAAGACCATTGGATTTTAAGTCCAACGCGTCTCCCATTCCGCCACCCGGGCTTTTAAATGGAGCGGGAGACGGGATTCGCACCCGCGACCTCTTCCTTGGCAAGGAAGCGTTCTCCTGCTGAACTACTCCCGCTTAAATAATTATTTTAATCAGTTTTCTTCTTTTGTCAAATCTATCTTTCCAATTCAATTTTATCTAAAACTCTTAAAAGTTTTTTTTCAAAAATAGCATTTTTATTTTGATTATATTCTTTTAAATTTTCTTCAAAAAGAGAAAGATTTTTCAAAAAGTTTTTTAAAACTTTTTCATTAAGATGAGAACAAAAAACACCCCAACCACTTTTTTCTAAAATTAAACCATTTAAAATTTGCTCAAAATCTCCTTTGATCGGAATGGAAAAAATTGGCTTTTTTAAATAAATTGCTTCGCTCATCAAAGTAAACCCACCATTTAAAATCACTGCTTTTGCTTTTGAAAGATCATTTAAAAACTCTTCTTCAGAAAAATTTTTCAAAATGATATTTTTTGTAATTGATGGTTTGCCCAAATTATAGCAAATAAATTTCTCTTTTAAATTTCTAAAAATTTTGAAAAGCCTCTTTTTGTAAATTGGCGCGGTTTGATAAACAAGAATAAAATCTTCTTTTTTTGGTTTTAGTTCAAAAATTTCTCTTCTTAAAATTGGTGGGACAACAAATGTATTTGGACTGTATCTTTTTTTAACCGGTGTTAATTTGGGATTGAAAGAAACAACAAATCGCCAATCACCCCAAGGGTAAAGAAAATTGATTAAAGTATTGATAGTAAAATATTCTGTTAAAAATTTTGGTGGAATATCTAATTTACAAAGGTGGGAAAGAAATTGATTATCAATCGTCACCAAAGGAAGATCAACTATTCTTGCTAACCATCTTGAAGTTGGTTCAAAATCATTAAAGATAACGTCAATATTAAAATTTTTAATAATTTTCTTTAAAATCGGCAAATTTTCAAAAAGAATTGAGGGGATATTTTGGATTCCTTTAAAAAAAGTTCCAAGGCCAAAGAGACGATCTTTTAAAAAATAATGCTTTAAACCCTTAATCTCAACTATTTCATCAGGGAAAAATCTTTTTAAGTAAGTGACGCCTTGACCATAGGTAGCAATTTTCACAAAATGGCCCCATTTTTTTAAATTCTCAATTACGACTCTACTTCTCACAGCGTGACCAAAACCAAAACCAGAAAGAGTGTAAAGAATATTCATAAAATTTTATCTTAAAGTTTCTAAAATCTTTAACTCTAATTTATCAGTTTTTGTCTCGTAAATAGCAAAGGTTGCTTTATAAAACATTCCCGCTAAATTTCCTGGATTAACCAACTTTGTTTTACCAATTTTTTCTTCCCATGGTTTATGAGTATGACCATAAAAAACTAAATCATATTTTCCTGTTTGAGCAATTTTTTTTGCTTCTTCTGGTTTATGAACAAAGGCAATTTTTTTATTATCAATTTCTATTTCGCCAAAGTCTCCAAAAAGTTTAACATTTTTTAAATTTTTAACTTTTTCTTCAAGCAATTCTCTATCACCAACATTTCCGTGGATTAAATAAATTTGGTGAGGAAATTTTTTAACTAAAATTTCGGTAAGAACACTTGGCGCACAAAGATCACCACAATGAATAATTAAAGGAATATTTTGAGAATTTATCCAAGAAAGTGCTTTTTCTAAATTAAAAATGTTATCATGGGTATCTGAAATAATGGCAATTTTCATATTATTCTTCCTCAATTGTTACTTGATTTTTAAGCCAGTTAATAACTTTTCGATTGAGCATCATGTTTTTCAAAAATTGTCGATATTCATCTGTTCTTATTTCTCTTTGCGTCTCAAGATCATACTTATAATAATCTAAAAGTTCGTTTATTTCTTTTTCCAATTCATCTTCTTTTACAAAAAGATTGTTTTCTTCAGCCAATTTTTTAATAATTAAAATTGTTTTTATTCTTTTCTCAGCCTGAGGAGATAAATCATTTTTTAAATCTTCCTTTGTTTTTTTAAGATGAAGAAGGTAGTCTTCAAACTTTAAATTTAATTCATTTAAACTTTCTTCCAGTTCAGAAATCATCTTCTCTTTCTCATTTTCTAAAAGTATTTCCGGAATCTCTTCAAACGATGAAATATTGATTAACTTATCTAAAATTTCTAGTTCTAATCTCTCTTCTTCTTTTATTTTTCCTTCATCTTCTAAATTTCTTTTTAATTGTTCTTTCAATTCTTCAAGTGTCTTAAAATTTCCAACTGATTGAGCAAAATTGTCATCAAGATTTGGCAGTTCTATTTCGTAAACAGAGTTAATTTTAACTCTAAAATCAACTTTTCTTCCCGCCAATCTTTTATCATGAAAATCTTCTGGATATTCTAAAGAAAATTCTCTTATCTCGCCAGGCTTTGCACCAATTAATTTTTCTTCTAGACCTGGAAGATAAGAAGATTCGCCAAGTAGATAGGAAACATTTCTTCCCTGTCCACCTTCAATTGGTACTTTGTTTAAAAACATATCAATATCTATTTCTAACCTATCCCCTTTTCTTATTTCCCGATCAACTTTTACTTCTTTACGTCGGGAAATTTGAATTTCACGAAGCAATTTTTCCACATCTTTTTCAGTAATTTTCGGTTTTCTTCTTTTTACTTTAATTTTCTTTATTTCACCAATTTTAACTTCTGGTAAAACTGAAAAGGTTGCTTTATAAACAAACGGATTATCTCTCGCCATTTTTAAAATTTCAATTTTTGGTAATTCTATTGGTTTAAGATTTTTCTCTAAAACTGCTTGCCAATAAGTTTTTTCAATGGCTAATTTAGCTGCTCTTTCATAAATTTTGGTCTCACCTATTTCAGATCTTATAATTTCAATTGGTGCTTTACCAGGACGAAAACCAGGAATCTCTTTTTCATAAGAAAGTTCTTTTTCAGCTTCTTTAATAAATTCATCAAATTCTGAAGAAGAAAGTTCAACCGTTAATTCAACCCTGCCTTTTGGTAATTTTTTAATTTTTGTTTCCATATATTTAATCGGGTTGTTGATAAATTCTTATTTAAATTATCATTTATTCATTATTTTGTCAAATTAAAATTAACCCCCTTCTTTCGAAGGGGGTTATTCCTTATTTATTTCTAGAACAAATGGTAAACTACCACTAATCCCGCCACTACGACGCTCACCATTGACATCAATTTAATGAGAATGTTGAGTGATGGTCCTGAAGTATCTTTGAAAGGATCACCAAGCATATCACCAATGACTGCGGCCTTATGATTTTCGCTTCCTTTTCCGCCATAATTCCCTTCCTCGATATATTTTTTGGCATTATCCCAAGCCCCACCAGCATTGGCCATTAAAATCGCTAGAGCAAAACCTGAGCCCAAAGCGCCGATGAGAAAACCGATGACTCCTGGCACTCCTAAAAAAAGTCCAACCACAATCGGAAGGATAATAGCTAAAAGAGAGGGGAAAATCATTTCTTTCTGAGCTGCTTTGGTGACAATCTTGACGCAATTTTCATAATCGGGTTCATTTTCACCAGTCAAAATCCCTTTAATCTCTCTCCATTGTCTTCTTACTTCTTCCACCATTTTGGAAGCAGCTCTACCAACCGCTTTTAAAGTGAAAGAACAAAAGAGAAACGGTGTCATCACTCCTAAAATCAAACCTGCTACCACTTTTGGATTTAGAAGGTGAACATCGTAATAATACATGAAATTGATAAAGTTTGCCTTCTCAACCGGAATAAGTTTACCCATTACTTCGATCATTTTCACTCCCGCTCTTAAAAGTCCTACCTTCACTTCTTCAAGGTAAGCAGTGATTAAAGCTAAGGCAGTTAAAGCTGCTGAACCAATGGCAAATCCTTTACCAGTGGCCGCAGTTGTGTTTCCTAGGGCATCTAAAGCATCTGTTCTTTTTCTCACCTCTGGATCCTGAGCAGTCATTTGAGCGTTTCCGCCGGCATTGTCAGCAATTGGACCATAAGCATCTGAAGCTAGTGTAATTCCTAAAGTAGAAAGCATTCCCACCGCTGAAATACCAATTCCATACAAACCAAGTGTCGGATCTTTAAACCCATTGGCGAAAGCGAAAGCTAAAATGGTAGCAATAGCGATGGTAAAAAATGGAATAGCAGTACTTTTCATTCCTAAGGAAAGTCCCTCAATAATAACTGTCGCTGGACCAGTTCTTGATTGAGCAGCCAATTGTTTAGTCGGTGAGAAGTTTGAAGAGGTGTAATACTCTGTAGATTTTCCGATAATAATTCCAGCAATTAAACCGGTAAGAATTGAGCCAAAAATTCCAAGATGGTCAGGAAGGAAGAAATAAATGATTAATCCGGAAATTAAGGCAATTAAAACTGCTGAAAGGTTGATTCCACGAGAAAGAGCATTAAGAAGATTTTTCTGGGTCGCATCTTCTTTTGCTCTGACAAAGAAAATTCCGATTAATGAAGAGATAATTCCTGCCACCGCAATTAACATTGGCAAAATCACTCCCCTTGTTTCAAGACCAGCCGCGACTCCTAAAGCAGCTGTTGCCAGAATTGAACCACAGTAAGATTCGTAGAGGTCAGCTCCCATCCCAGCCACATCACCGACATTATCACCAACATTATCAGCAATGACAGCTGGATTTCTTGGATCGTCTTCAGGAATTCCGGCCTCAACTTTACCAACTAAATCAGCACCAACATCCGCGGCTTTGGTAAAAATTCCACCACCAACACGAGCAAAAAGGGCCTGAGAAGAAGCACCGATACCAAAAGCAAGCATAGTCGTGGTGACAATATGAAGCGGATAATGAAGAATTAGTCTTAAAACTGTGAACCAAAGGAAAATATCAAGAAGTCCTAAGCCGACTACCAATAAACCCATAACTGCACCTGAGCGGAAAGCGATTTTAAGAGCCTGACCTAATGATTTTTTGGCTGCTTCAGCGACGCGGGAAGAAGCAGAAGTTGCCGTCATCATCCCTAAATAACCGCATAAACCAGAGAAAAATCCACCCGTTAAAAAAGCAAAAGGGACCCAAGGAGACTGGACTTTCAAAACAAAGGAAAGGAAGGCAAAAAAGATTCCAGCCGCGACAAAGAAAAGAATCACTACTTTGTACTGCTGATGAAGATAAGCACGCGCTGCTCTTTTTACCGCCTCAGCGATTTTCACCATCTTCTCGTCGCCAGGATTTTGTTTTTTCATCTGGGAGTAAAAGAGGAAAGCGAAAAATAAAGCAATGATTGAACCAATTGGGACTAAAAATAATAATGTAAGCATAGCTCACCTCATTCTTTTTTTTCGACCTTTATTTATTTTCTTCTTTTTCAATTTCTATTTTCCAACCAGTTAAAATTGAAGCTAATTTAATATTTTGACCACCCTTTCCCAAAGCTAAAGAAAACTGATCCGGTTTTACTTTAACTTTAGCAATCTTTTTTTTCTCATCAACTATCTCAACTGATGAAACTTTTGCCGGGGAAAGGGCATTGCTAATAAATTTAGCTAAATCATCTGAATATTCAATAATATCAATTTTTTCTCCACCTATTTCCGCAATAATTGTTTGAATTCTTGAACCTCTTGTTCCAATACAAGTTCCAACCGGATCAACCCCCTTTTCTTTTGATTCAACAGCAACTTTTGATCTTACTCCTGCCTCTCTGGCAATTGCTTTTATCTCAACTATATTATTGGCTACTTCAGGAATTTCTAATTTAAAAAGTTCCCGAATAATTTCTGGATGAGTTCGGGAAACAATCACCTCTGGACCACCCGGGACTTGTTTCACTTCTAAAACATAAACTTTTATTCTCTGACCAGGTAAATATTCCTCTTTTTTTATCTGATGAGAAGGAGGTAAAACTGCTGAAACTTTACCCAAATCAATCAAAACCTTTCCTCTCTCCCTTCTTTGAATAATTCCGGAAACAATTTTTCCTTCTTTTTCTTTAAATTCCTGATAGATGACTTCTTTTTCTGCTTCGCGAAGTTTTTGGGTAATCACTTGTTTTGCTGCTTGGGCAGCCACTCGACCAAAACCAGTTGGTAAAGGAAGAGGAATTTTTATCTCCTCACCAACTTGAGCATCCTTTTTTATCTTTTTTGCTTCAGATAAAGTAATCTCTTTTTTTGGATTAAACCTTTTTCCTTCCTTTTTAGAATCAAATAAAGAATCATCAACAACAGTTTTTACATCAAAAACTTCTATTTCCCCAGTATTTAAATCTAAATTTACCTTTATATTCTGCTGTTTGTTCCCAAAATCTTTTCGATAAGCAGTCGCTAAAGCAGATTCAATTGCTTTCAAAACCATCTCTTTAGAAAGGTTTTTTTCTCGACAGATTTCTTCAATGATTGGAAGTAAATTGTTTAATTTAAACTGCATAAAAGAATTAAAAAGACTAGTTAAAACCAGTCTTAAATTCAAACATTTTAATATTTTTAGAAATTAAAATCAAGTTAGATTTCCACAGCCTGATAATGTCTAATAATTGGCTCATCCTCATTAATTTCAATAGCAATTAAATCAACCCGCCACTCCTTTTCATTCAATTTTTTTTCTATTAAATAACTATTGATCACCCTTTTTAATTTTCTTTTTTTGAAAAAATTAAACTCCTCTTCTGGTAAACCGAAATTTTTACTTCTTTTTAATTTAACTTCAACAAAGACTAATTGATTTTTATCAAGAGCAACAAGATCTATTTCTCCGAATCTGTTTTGGAAATTTTTTTCAATAATTTTATATTTTTTCCTCTTTAAATAATCTTCAGCAATTTTTTCTCCAAGATGACCAATTTTTCTTTTATCAATTTTCATTTCACTTTTTAACAAAAACCATTCCAAAATGATATGGACCCGCCTGAAATTCTTTCTCGAAAGTCAATCCAACATTTGAAGCAATTTCTTTTATTTTCTCTGGATCAACTCTCATTTTAACCGGTGGCCCTAAAGGAGTTGCTGTTTTAACCCAATCAGCAATAAAAACTATTCCGTTTTTCTTCAAAATCCGAAATGCTTCTTTTAAAATCACTTCATGCTTTTTTGTCTGGAAAAATAAATTGGTGATAATAATGAAATCAACACTTTCAGCTTCTATTTTTGTTGAACCAAAAACTTCTAAATCCGCCCAAATTGTTCTAACATTTGAAAGGTTATAAAACTTCGCCAAATCTTCGGCTGATCTTAAAGCTGTTTTCAAAATATCAATGGCATAAACTAAACCATTTTTTCCAACTAATCTCGCTGCATTTAAAGTAAAATAGGCTCTTCCGCCACAACCAAAATCAGCCACTGTCATTCCACCAATTAAACCTGCTTTCTTTAAAACCTCTTCAGCATTCATTAATTCTGCCCCACCAGGAATTTTTGAAACAATGACCATATATTTTATTTTAATCTAAAACTTTTCCGATGACAAGGTGAAATTCCGTATTTTTTAAGAAGAAGATAATGCTTTTTAGTTGGATAACCCTTATTTTTTTCAAAATTATAATTTGGAAATTTTTTTGAAAGATTAACCATCAACCTATCACGAAAAACTTTTGCCAAAATAGAGGCAGCAGCGCAAGAAAAAACTTTAGCGTCCGCATCAACAATAGAAAGATAGGGGATTTTTAAATTTTTTAAATTTATTTTTCCATCAATTAAAATAAAATCTGGTTTTTTATTTAATTTTTTAATCAATTTTTTAAAAACCAATTCGTTGGCTTTGTTTATTCCAAGTTTATCAATCGTCTTTTCACTCACTTTAGCCATCCCAAAACAAACAGAATTTTTAATAATTATTTCAAATAATTCTTCCCTTTTTTTAGGTGATAAAAGTTTTGAGTCATTTATTCCTTTTATTTTCTTTTTTAAAATTTTTTTTGAAAAAATTACACCTCCAGCAACAATTGGTCCAGCTAAAGCTCCTCTACCTGCTTCATCAAGACCTAAAATATATTTGTAACCTTTCTGCCAAAGTTTTTTCTCTAAATTCAAATTCATCTTATAAAAGTTTAAAGTTGTTAATCTCTAAACTAAATTTATAACCGAGAAAATTTGCTGCCTTTCGACAATAAATCATTCTTTGAGTAAAAATTTCAAAGTATTCCATAATTGGACAAAAATTTACATCAATTTTTAAAACCAGTTTTATCTCCTTTTTCTTTTTATCAACTTTAAGATCTGACTTTTCAACTGCATAATTTACCCTATCATGAAGATCTGATTTTATTTTATTCAAATCTCTTTCTCTAACTCTTGTTCTATGAACATCTGACTTATCTGCTAAAACAACAAGAGCTGAAATAGGATTAGTAAATTCCATTTCCTCTCGATCATGGTTTGAAATAGCCTGAAGAAGAGTCGTCATTTCATCGGGAGAAAATTTCTCTTTAAAAATTTGGAAAAAAAGTAAGGCTGACCATAAATGATGGCCAGAACGAGTTAGAAAATTTCCCATATCATGACAAAAACCAGCAATGGCAGAAAGTTCCTGTTCTTTTTTTGAAAGACCAATTTCTTCAGCAATTTTTCTTGCCCTTTCAGCTACCAAATTAGCGTGTCTTATCCCATGATCAGTATAACCAATCGCTTCTAAGGCTAAATCTGTCTTTTTAATGAATTCTAAAACGTAGGGATTCTTTTTAACTTGAGAAAAACTTATCATAATCAAGTATTCTATCAAGATGATACCTCTCGTCAAGAGTTAAATTTTTAGTAAAATATAAATATGAGAAAAAAGGAGATAAAAATTTTAAAATGTAGAAAATGCCAGAAAATAAAGGAAGGAGTTAATCTCAGATCTTATAATTTAAAAATTTGTTTTGACTGTTTTTTAGATTTTTTTCGAAAAAGAGTAAAAAAAACAATTGAAAAATTTAAGATGTTTTCAGAAAAAGATAAAATAGCGGTAGCTATTTCCGGAGGAAAAGATTCGATGGCTTTAGCTAAGGTTTTAAAAGATTTAGGTTACAATATTACCCTTTTTCATATTAATTGCCAAATAAAAGAAAAAGATTACTCAAAAAATTGTCAAAAAATGGTTGAAAAATTTGCTCAAAAGGAAAGCTTACCTTTAAAAATTTTAAATTTCAAAGATGAAATAGGAATTGATCTCAAAAAGGCAGCGGAGATTTCCAAAAAAGAATTTTGTGGGGTTTGTGGAATGATAAAAAGATATCTTTTAAACAGGGAAGCAAAAGATTTCGACGTAATTGTTACCGGTCACACTTTAAATGATGAAGCAGCCTCTCTTTTATCTTCTTTAATTTTTTGGAAGGATTTTTTAAAAAGACAATATCCAGTTTTAGAAGAGAAAGGATCTTTGAAAACAAGAGCAAAACCATTAACTCTTTGCTTTGAAAAAGAAACAAAACTTTTTGCTGACCTTTTAAAATTACCATATTATAAAAAGCCTTGTCCTTTAGCCAATGGACCTTATGTTTTTTTCAAAAAAATAATCAATGATTTAGAAGAAAAAATGCCATCTTCAGTTTTAAATTTCTACAAAGGTTTTTTAAAAAGAAAAAAGCTCTTTGGCCAAGAGAAAGAAGTAAAACTTTCACCTTGTCAAATTTGCGGTTATTTAACCGTGACAAAAATTTGTAGTTTTTGCAATTTAAAAGAAAAAATAAAAAAATTAGAAAAAAAATGAAAGAAAAAGAATTTGTTTTATTAAAAGATAAAAAGGGAAAAAAATATTTAATCTCTTTAAAAAGAGGGAAGTTTTTCACTTTCCATAAAGGAAAAATCTCTCATGATGAAATTTTAAAGAAAAAATTTGGTGAAAAAATAATCTCTTCGCGTGGCGAAGAACTTTTAATTTTAAAACCAACTTTAAAAGATTTTGTTTTGAAAAAAATAAAAAGAATCTCTCAAATTATTTATCCAAAAGATGTGGGTCAAATTTTAGTTTTGGCTGACATTTTTAATGGAGCAAAAGTTTTAGAATGTGGAACTGGTTCAGGAGCTTTAACTTTATATTTAATAAGAGCTGTTGGAGAAAAAGGTAAAATTTTTTCAATTGATGAAAGAGAAGATATGATCAAGGTAGCAAAAGAAAATATTGAAACATTTTATCAGAAAAAAATTAATAAAATCAAAAATTTAGTTTTAAAAAGAGAAAATTTAAGTAATCTTAAAGAAAAGAATTTTGATCGAATAATTTTGGATTTACCAAACCCTTGGGATTATTTAAAAAAAATAAAAGGAATTTTAAAAGATGGAGGAATTCTTGCTTGCTGGCTACCAACAATCATTCAGGTCTTTAATCTTTTAGAAAAAATAGAAAAAAATTTTCCAAATGATTTTGATTTGGAAGGAATATATGAAACTCTTCAAAGAGAATGGCAGAAAAAAGATATCGCTTTAAGACCTAAAGATAGAATGGTTGCTCATACTGGATTTTTAATCATCTTAAGAAAAATCAAAACATTTTAATTTATGGAGGGTTTTATTTTAATCAATAAACCAGAAGGAATCAGTTCCCATGATGTTGTTGAACAATTAAGAAAAATTACAAAAATTAGAAAAATTGGTCATGCTGGAACACTTGATCCTTTTGCTTCCGGCCTTTTAATTTTAGGAGTAGGAAAAAATTTTACAAAAAAACTTTCAATTTTCCAGAAAAAGGATAAGGAATATATTGCCACTTTAAAATTGGGAGAGGAATCGGATACTTTTGATAAAGAAGGAAAAATTAAAAAAATAGATTTTAAAAAAATTCCTGAAAGAGAAGAGGTTGAAAAAGTTTTAAAAAGTTTCTTGGGCGAAATTGAACAGGTTCCACCACCATTTTCAGCGAAAAAAATAAGGGGAAAAAAACTTTATGAATTGGCTCGAAGTGGAATCATGGTTAATCTTCCTCCAAAAAAAGTTAAAATTTATGAAATTTCAGTTTTAAATTATAAATTTCCTTATCTTAAAATAAAAGTGAAATGTTCAAGTGGAACTTATGTTAGATCCTTGGCAAATGATATTGGAAAAAAATTAAATTGTGGAGCCTATCTTGAAAAATTGATCAGAACAAAAATAGATGACTTTTCGATTAAAGATGCGATAACACTTTCTAAAATTAATGAAAAAAATTGGCAAAAATTTTTATTTAAAATTGATGAGGAAAAATAAAAGACAATTAGAAAAAATTAAAGAAAAAATAAAAAAATGTAAAAGATGTCAATTGTGGAAATTAAGAAAAAATGTTGTTTTTGGCGAGGGTCCTTTCAACGCTAAAGTTATGATTGTTGGAATGGCGCCGGGAGTAAAAGAAGATGAATTAGGGAAACCATTTGTTGGAAGAGCAGGGAAATTTTTAGATCAATTATTAAAGAAAGCAGATTTAAAAAGAGATAAAATTTTTATCAGTAGCGTTTTAAAATGTTTACCTCAACCGCCGATTAACAGAAAACCGAAAAAAGAGGAAATTAAAGCCTGTTTACCTTGGTTAAAAAAACAAATTGAAATCATTAACCCAAAATATTTTATTTTGCTTGGTGAAATTGCCTTTTTAACATTTTTTCCAAAAGAAAAATTAAAAAAATTTCGTGGAAAATGGATAAAAAAAGATAAAAAATTTTATTTTCCAACATATCATCCTGCTGCCGGATTAAGATTTCCAAAAATTAAAAAAATTTTAGAACAAGATTTCAAAAAATTAAAAAAGGCATTTCTTTGATTTTAACTTTTTACTTTTAAAATTTACGCCATTAAAGGACTGGCAAATATTCTTTTATTTCGTATGGGCTGACTTCTTTTTCAAATTTTTTACCGACTGCCTTTTTATATTTTTGCCATTCGATTTCTTTGTTTTGAATTATTTTTTGGAAAATGTGATCGCCTAAAGTTTCTCTTGCCAATTTACTTTTTTTAAAATGCTCTAATGCCTCTTTTAGATTTTTCGAAAGAGTTTTAATTTTCTTTTTCTTCATTTCTGATTTTGACATTTCATAAATATCTTTTTCTTCTGGTGGCAAAAATTTCAAGTTTTCTTTTATTCCTTGGATCCCAGCTGCCTGAATTATTGCTAAAGCCAAATAAATGTTACAGGCAGGGTCTGGCGATCTTAACTCAATTCTGGTAGAATTCTCCTTTCCTTTTTTGTATTCTGGAATTCTAATATAGGCTGATCTATTTTTTCTTCCCCAAGCCATATAAACAGGTGCTTCATAACCCGGAATCAATCTTTTGTAAGAATTTACCCATTGATTCAAAACCAATTGAATTTCTCTTCCATATTTGATTAAGCCCATGATGTATTTTTTTGCCAAATCAGAAAGGAAATCGTCTTTATTTTTAAAGAATAAATTCTTATCATCTTTCCATAAACTCAAATGAGTGTGCATCCCTGAACCGTTAACATTTGTTATTGGTTTTGGCATAAAAGAAATAAAAAAGCCAAGTTTTCTGGCTATTCTTTTTAAAACATATTTTGCCAAAATTACCGAATCAGCAGTATTTATCGCATCGTCAAATTTAATATCGATTTCGTGCTGGCTAGGAGCAACTTCGTGATGATCGTGCTCAATTTCAATTCCCATTTCTTTTAAATAAATTTGAGCCAATTTTCTAATCTCACCCCATTTTCCTTCATGAAAATAACCGCCATGATCCAACAATTTTGGTTCTCTCTCTGATTCAAAAAGAAAAAATTCAAGTTCGACCCCAGCCTTTAATTGACCAAATTTTTTTGTCTTTTCCAAAGTTTTTTTCAACAAATATCTTGAATCTCCTTCAAAATGATCTCCTTTTGAGGTAAAAATATCACCAAAACAAACCGCTTCTTTCCAAAAAACTCCTTCCAATTCATAATTCCAGGGTAAAACTCGAAAAGTTTTTGGATCAGGAACAATGCTTAAATCTGATTCTTCAATCCTAGCAAAACCTTCAACTGAACTTCCGTCAAAACCCTTGCCATTTTCGAATGCTTCTTTCATTTTTTCTGAAGGAATACAAAAACTCATTTCTCTTCCCAAAACATCAGGAAAAATAATCCTGACAAATTTAACAATTTTATTTTCCTTCAAAAAATCCAAAACCTCTTTTTTATCTCTAAATATTCCCATTTATTTTAAAATTAAATTCAAGTAGATACCACGTTTGGATATTACCTATCTATCATAACTTATTTTAAAATTAAATTCAAGCAAATCCTACTAAAGGTGACAGTCACCCTAAAATGGTGTTATAAAACCCGCATCAAATAATGGTTTAAAGTTAAAAATTAAAAAATGGCAAAAATTTATTCTGCCAAATTGAAAAAATTAACTTTAATCTTTTCTTATCCCTCCTTAAAAATTTTGTTATCTTTAATAAAGAGATGAAGATAATGAAAACAGACTCTGATTCCAGAATCTCTTTTATCGAAAAAGAAAGAACATGTAGAGGGGTTTTCTCCGGAATGTGTTGTAGTAACTTATGGCGGAGGCAAAAAACTCGAAGAATCCTTAATTGTCCGTCCCACTTCAGAAACTATAATGTATAGCTTATTCGCGAAATGGATCACCTCTTGGCGGGATTTACCTCTCCGAATTAATCAATGGTGTAGCGTAGTTCGTTGGGAATTAAGACCATTTCCTTTTTTACGAACTACAGAATTTCTTTGGCACGAAGCTCATACAGCCCATAAAACCAAAGAGGAAAGTGATCAACAAGTTTTAGAAGCTCTCCAGATGTATAAACGTTTCTTTGAAGAAATATTAGCAATTCCTGTTGTGATTGGTAAAAAAACAGAAAGAGAAAAATTTGCTGGTGCTCTTTATTCTACAAGCTGTGAAGCATTGCTGATTGACGGAAAGGGTTTGCAAATTGCTACATTTCACAATTTAGGTCAAAATTTCTCTAAATCTTTCAACATCGTTTTTCAAGATATTGATGGCGAAAAAAATATGTTTGACAGACAAGTTGGGGAGTTTCCACTCGCGTCATTGGCGGGCTAATTTTAACCCATGGTGATAAAAAGGGTTAGTTTTTCCACCCAAAAATCGCTCCCATCCAAACAATAATCATTCCTATCTGGAAAACCAGCGACGAGTACAGTACTGTTATTAAATTGAAGTAGGATCTAAAGAGGCTAAAGAAAACCAATTAACTCTGGTATGACGAGATTCTGGAGAAAAAGAGTAATTAGTTCTAAAGAATTGATATCGAATTTGAAAGAACTATTTGTCCAAATTCAAAAAGGTCTTTTCCAACGAGCAATGGATTTTGTCAAGGTTAATACCTTTGAGGCTAAAAACTTTAATGAGTTTGTTGAGATATTAGAGAATTAGAGAGAGTTTATTAAAGCTCCTTGGTACGGTGATTCCGAATGCGAAAAATTAATAAAAGAAAAAACGAAAGCAACTACAAGATGCATACCGTTTAAGGAGGAAGAAGTAGAAGATAAATGTATTTATTGTGGTCGTCCTGCGAAATTCCTTCCAATTTTGGCCCGTGCCCATTAAAAGAGCTGGTTTGCCGATTAAGGCTAAAGCTCCTTTTAAATTTCATTTAAAGCAGTTTTATTATTCAAATTTAAACACGGTTTTCGGTCTCAAAAGATACAGTCACCCAAAAATGAATTTTTAAAATTTTGTCAAAGGATGGATAAACCCATTACATCGTGAAAAGTCAGAGATTTTCGATACCTTATAAAAAGGAAATTATAAAAACTGACAAAGTTTTTGAGTTATTTTTGAAAATAGAATCTCACCATTTTTCTACCTTCAACTTTAAAAAGTTAGAACTCACAATAAACAGTAGGTGAGTTAATTTTAGATTCTATTTGCTTTTCATCACATCGCGTACAAATATAGTGTAGGTCTCGCCATTTTTCAAAGTAATTTTTATTCTCTTGCTACCAATTTCAACCAAAGATACTTCTCCGTTTTTTATTCCTTTTTCAATTTCGGTAAGATTTGCAGCGATTCGTTTTTCATATTCTTCCTTAGCAGATCCAATTTCTGCTGGTTCACCAAAATTTAAACCGAGAGGGTATTCCTCGCTGTGAGAAATACCAATTTCTGTCTTTGCTGGCCCAAATTTACTTGCTGGTTGATAAAAACCAACAGCTGGAACGCCCTTATAGTGTCTGTAGGCCGCTGCAATCGTGTGGGTTAAATAAAGTGGTCCACGACCAGAAATTATAACCGGTTTTGTTGGGTTAACATCGGGTGGAATTACTTTATCTAAATCCTCGGCTTTAAATTCGCCACTAAATGCAAATTCAACAAGAGTATAATCTGGAGTTTCTTTTTTTGACCAAGTAAATCCTTCAGGTCCGCGTCCCTCGCCTTTGGGTAATGGTTCCAAAATTTTTATTTCACTCCTAATTGTCTTTCCTTCTTTGTCTTTATACACGTAAGTTAAATAACCTTCTGCTGGATGCGCACCATGCAAAAGACTGGCAATAACAGCGGGTGAAGCTATACCATCAATGACAATACCTTGGGCGTGTTTTTCGCGAACAAATTTTTCAGCATATTCATACGCCAACCGAACATGTTCGGGACCAAAAGTAAAACGACCCTGAGCATCGGGTTGAAGTCCAATCTCACGAGCAAAATCGTTAATCGATAATATTTCGATCCCTGGCTTAATTTCTTTAATTTCTTGATCACTTTTTGGTTTTTCACTCATATTTTTTGATAATTTAATTTGATTTATTTTCCTTTGGAGTCGACCTTTATATTTATTAAAATTATTTCCTATTGCCTTCTTTCGTAAAATCTTTTTTCTTGACTGTTTTTTTTCTGCAATTCTTGTGATAATTCACTTTTGATTTCCCTTGCCCATTCTTGATCAATTTTATCTAACCATTCTTTCTTAAAAATTGGTCTTTTTAATCTTCTTTCTGTATCCTCTCGACCATATTTTTTTGCCCCTAGTAAATCATCTTTAATCTGAGCTTTAATTGCCCATTCTCTAAATTCATTAATTTTTTCTGGTACTCCAGCCAAATATGCTAAAAATTCTCTAAAAGCAATTTCTCGCTCTGCTGCTTTCAACCAATCGTTATACTCTCTGTATTTTTCAATTCCATCCTCTAATTTTAATTCATAAAAAACTGCATCAATGACTCTTCGAAACATTTCTTGAAATTCTTTAGACAAACCTTCTTTTTCAGCGATGTTATATGCTTTTACAGTCATCAAAACAGCCTTATAAATCGATCTGACAATTCCTTCTTGTCGCCAGAATGTTATTTTTCCTTCTCGAGTTGTATGTTCATCTAAGAAATCGTCAATTATTCGAAAAGCGCTAGCTAAAAGATTGACGAGCTCCGTCCTTTCTTGATTTAAGTGAATTCCATATTTTTTTAATCTCTCGGGGTAATTTTTATGAAAAATGTATTCGCTAAAATCTTTGTTAATTTTTATTTTTTTGGCAATAAGTTTTTCTACACTTCTTTTGTAAAGTTCAAGAAAGGGCTGTTTGCTTCCAAAAGGGTTAGGAAATTCTAAAATCCTTGTTGTTCTAAATCCTAATCTTTCTAACACTTCGCTCAACGATTCAAGCGTCTGCCAATTTCCCATATCAAGTTCGCTATAGGCGTAATCCTTTAATTTTTGCAACCCCCCCTCAAACATCTTATCTCTTTCTTTGGCAAAATAATCATCCTTATCTAATCGTAATTCTACAAATTCTTTTCTTAATTCTTCATCTATTTCAGTGAAAAAAATAAAAATTGGACGATGTGTGGCATAACTTAAAAATAATGCTGTTTCATATGATTTTATGCCATCGATGATGATAACTTTTTTATCCGAATACTTTTGGATTGAAGACAGAAGCATTTCTCCGACTATATAAGGATTTCTTTTTTCTTGCTCAAACAATTTTTCGCCATAATCTCCAACATCAGTTATCTTTTGTAATTCTTTCCCTACTTGGACAAGAGGAATTTTTTGGCTCATTTCAAGACCACGAGATAAAAAAGATTTCATCGACGCTGGCTTACCGACAAAAGCAATAATAACTTTTTCAGGATCGGGTCTAGCGCTAGGTTCAAGGATATCAACAAACCTTTTACCAAATTTTGTTATTGCACTTCCTCGAATTTTTGTCCGTTCAGGTGGAAGTCTTAATTCTCTCATTGCTTTTAATGCTTCTCGACCAGTGGCAATATTGGCTTCAACTAATTCAAATTCATCGAAATCTTCTAATTTTTTGTCAGTGGGATATAATATTTTTTCTTTTGGATCCCAATAAAAAGCTTGCTCATTTTCCTTTGGAGGCCGAAAATGTTTCAACCCTCCTCTTAATAAATAAATTACTGCCTTTGACATAAATTATTATTTATTTTTTAAGTATGGATCCAAATAAAATAGAGAGTGTTTTTGGTAGAATTTAACATCTTCAAGGCTAGCAGTTCTACGATAATTATTAAAGATAACCGCTGATTCTAATTCTGCCCCAATAGTCATGGCAATATCTTCTGTAGCTACTTGATTATCTGGCAGTTCTACATAATAATGATCATCTTTTTTTACCACGATTCTTGGTGTTAAACCATATTTCTCTATAATGTTTTTGACATAATCTTCCGAGTGTTTAGTAGGTTCACTAATCCTTACCTTATTGTCTCTATTAAAAGCTATTGGTACGCCCCAGACCTCTCTATAATAGGTATATGTATGACGATGAATTTTCATTTTTGGTACTATCTCTTGCAATTTTCTATAAGCATCGGGGGTTAAAAAATTCTTTACTACATAGTATTCATGTTTTTCCGGTGATTCTAAAATCGAAGGATCAATAAAACCAAGCTCTACCATTTTTTTAAGCTCTTTTTCTCTATCAACTCCGAAGGTACCAAAAGCCACTCCTCTAACCATTACATTTTTAAAACCTAAACTTTCTAATTCTTTTAAAGTTCTCATCCCCTCTTCAATATTTTCACTATTTAATGGCCCAACTTCAATTGAAATTCTATTAGGATCTATACCTGCTTTAAGCAATTTTTTTAAACCAGCCATCTGTGCTTCTTCTTTAATTTTCGTCCATTTTAACTGATATGCTTTTGGTGTAATTGTTGTACCAAATCTAAAGTTAGGGTATTTTAATAATGCTTGTTCCATTAACTCAGTTGCTGGAGGACGATGAAGCGCTAAAACAATGTTTCTTTTAAAATATTCATCTTTTTTTATTAACTCAAGAAATTCAAGAATTTCTTTCGAATACATACTCGCATCTCCTCTGGCGCCAAGAATCAAAATATCTTTAGGCAAGAAAAGTTTTGATTTTTTAAGAAATTCTACCATTTGTTCTGGGGTAGCTAATCTTTTTAATTTTCCTGTACCAATGTAATCTTTACTGGCGCTAATCCAACGATAATAACAAAATTCACAGCCATAATAACAACCTAACATAAAATCGCCGTCATGGGTATAACGGCGTTTAAATACTGGACTTAACGCTAATAGCATTTCTTCACCGTTTGTGTATTCAGGAGTTTTTTCAGATTCTGAAAACCTGAATAATGATTTGTAATATTCTATCCAGAGTTCAAATTCTTTTTGATTGACTTCAGGATTTGTTCCTCTGATTTGAGTAGGTGCATGTTGATACAATTCCTCAAAACTACGATATTTGGGTAATCTACGACCATACCGCATCAATACCCAACTACTAATCGCTTTAGCTATTCTACTGCAACCATCAGCAAAAAAATGATCGGTCAAATTAATCCGATATTCAACCCAACCGGCTAAACTTTCTGGATCTTCAGTCGGATTCTGGAGTCTGGCAAAAAATTCTTCATAAAATTGTTTCATTTCTTGGAGTAAGTCTTTAACTTTAGTGTAAGGATATTTATCAGAATCATGAGTACGAATTAAAACGCCCTCTTTGATAATGCCTTTATTGATATGTCGAGCAATATCTTCAATAAATGTTCGCAGTTCTTCCGGACTTTTAAACTGGCGATTTCTTTGTTCGTAAAGTTGTTCAATTACTTCTTTAAAGTTCGTCATCGCTCTCTTAGCAGCTTCTTGTTCGCTTATATCTTGCATATCTCTGCTTTTATCTTTAGAAGCAGAAACATCAATAATGCCTCTTGCGGTTCGACTGGTAATTTTTAGATTTTCTAACGCCTGCTTTAAGTACTCCTCTTTTGAAGGAATTTTAGAAGTATCTATACTTTCAATTTGTGGTTGAAATTTTTCTTTTTTACTCATATTATTGTCTTCTTTTTAATACTGCTTCACTCACAAATATCGCAGTAATAAATATAGCTGGATTATATTTCTTTTCAGCTTTGCTTCGATCAAGATTAGTGATAATGCCGGTTTTTTCACCAGTGGCTGTCTCTTGAATATTACCTTCTAAAATACTTTGATAAGTTCCTATGATTTTAATTGGTTTATCACGATTAATTCGGACTCCGGTTTCTGGATCAAGACCCGTCTCAATTAATCTTTTCCATTCCGTTATTCCTTTTGGGTTATTAGAGACAATAATTACGGCATCAGCGCCTTCTAAAATTCGGGCATTTTCTGCAGTAAGACGAGTAATTTTAACAATATTTCCTTGTTCGTCTCTTTTTATTTTTCCACCACCGATATCGCCAATTACAAAATCAACATTTTCATCTCGGACAGCAGCCAAAAGTTCCTGTTTGGCTTCTTCTGCTAATTCGATCGACCATGGCCGTTTCATAGCGCGTCGTTTTTCCGTTGCTTCCTTAAGTTTTCTTCTAGCCTCATCTAACTTTTCTTTTGACAATTTACCTTGAGAAAAGAGTAATTCTGCCTCTTTGGCAGCAATTTCTGCTTCTAGATACCATTGGGGTGTTGGTGCTGCCTTATCTAAATCTAAATGTTTAACCTTAACACCAAGAGTTTTTAAAGCTTCCCGAAAAATTGTCGAAAAAACTGACTTGCCAGAATTAGGATCACCACATATCACCACTGATTTTATTTGAGAAAAATCGGGCATCTCCTTTCCAGCGAAAACTTTAATCAATTGAGCAGCAATTTTTGCTGTCTCACGATCATTAACTGGAAGACGCATTGTTTTAGCATTTTTGGCTCCGTAGATTTTGTATTTTTCAATAAATTCCTCACCAAAATGACGTTTAATCATCTCTTCAACAGAAGGTAAATCTTCACGCGTCCAATGTCTGATAATAGTAATCACATCAGCAGGTTCACGGCCCATTTTTATATCACTTAATTCACGCAATATTCCTATGGCATAAGGATAGTTTTTAACGCCAGCATTTTCAATTGCCATTTCCATCAGCTTCATCACTGTAAATTTATGGGTTAAATCTTGCGTATCGACAATGATTATCTGTCCGAACCCACTGGCAGTTGGAATCTCTATTTTACTCATTTTCTCGGCCTCTTTTTTAAAATAATCCCAATCTTCGGCTTTGAGTCGTCTCACAGCTTCTTCAAGCCGCTGTTGGGCACGGTCTTCCCAAGCACGTAATTGTTCCTCATAAATTTGTTTTTCTTCTTCGGTAGCGTTTTCCGGCAATTTTGGTCGTTCATCGTTAGGATCAGGACGCACAGCTGCATCCAGCCCTCTTGCCAAAATCATTTCTTCTTCGGTTATCGGCAAAGTAGTTGGATCACGATCGCAAATGGCACCAATACGAGCAATTTTTGAAGGCTCGCTGCCTAAATGACATAATTCAGCTTTTTCGACGATTTTTAAAATATATCCATGGGACTCTAAATTTTTTGGCGGCGGGGTTTGCCCAATTTCGGGCTCCCAGGCTTCTTCAAAAATTGTTGTACTGTGATGATCTAAAAAAATTACCGGCTTTAAAATTTTTGGCAATTTTCTTCTCTCTCGATCTCTATCAAGTTTGCTCGTTAAACTAATAAGTTGTCGTTCTGAATTTTTTAAATCCCTAAAATCAAGCGGAATATCAACAATCACGATGCGATCATAGCCTTCAACATTTAATTCTGGAATTGTTTTTTTATAAAAAGCTCCTGGATGGGTTGCACCCCTGCCTTCGCGGATAACAGGCGAACCAACATAGATGACAACTTTTGCACCGCGTTTTTCTAAATATTGCGCCGATGCTACCGCCATACTTACCCCGTGAGCGTCTGGTCCACCAATTACCAAAATTTTTTGTCCTTTAAAATCTTCTTTGTCTTCTGGACACTCAATTCTTTTTATTTTCTCACATTCTGCCGGTGGTTTAAATTGTTTAATGGGTTTTTCGCTCACAAATTTATTTTTCAAAAATATATCAAATAAATACATTTTTGACAACTCTGGTTTTACACAGACGAATTTATTTCGATATTTGAAAACCAAGGCCTCAGGTACTCTTTTAAAACAAATTCAAATTTTTTAAAGGTGACAGTCACCCTAAAGTGGTGTTATAAAACCCGCATCAAATAATGGTTTAAAGTTAAAAATTAAAAAATGGCAAAAATTTATTCTGCCAAATTGAAAAAATTAACTTTAATCTTTTCTTAATGTGGGTTTAAGATGATGAAAAGAGGGAACTGTCTCTTATTTTAATTTTTAAAAATTTTATCATTTTTCTTTTGATCCCCAAATAAAAAAGAGGGCTACAAAAACTTCCCTCCCTGCCTGTTAAAATCTCCCGTAAAAATTTCTAATGAGGAAGATAAAAACCATCTATTTTAAAATTTTAATTTATTTCCCGATCCCATTTCTAAAACCTCTTCTTTTGTTGTATCTTTTGTTTGATTAATAACTCTCCTTTTTCTGATATAAAGCATTCCTCCCTTTTCCCATTTGGCTCTAATTCCCATCCACAAATCAGGAATTTTTCTGAAACTTTCAACATCATTTCGATCGTTTTTTCTTTAGTTGGCACGGGCCAATCAATTCCTTTAACTGGTTTATAAAGTCGCCAGGTCCAAAAAGTATATTCAAGATTGTTTGTTTTACAAATTATTTCACCAAGTCGAATCATTTCTTCTATGGTAGTGTCTCCAAAAATTGGCGTCCTCACATCAAGCAATATCCCACTTTTAGAAATCAATTTTTGAGTTTGAAGCGATAATTGATACATTATTTCCCCCGCCCTTTCAGGAATTCCCATTATTTTTCCCATTTTTTCTGGCACTCCTTTCAAATCAATCGCAGCTGAAGAAAGATAAGGCAACATCTTTTCAACCCATTTTGGGCCAGAACCATTATGAGCAATAGATACTTTTACTTTATGGCGGACCATAAAATACTCAGCCAAAGCCAAAGTTTCTTTGGGATAAGTTACCGGATCTCCGCCAGAAAACCTGATGATTTCATTTCTTTTAACCGCCCCTTCTCCTAATTGAGCGATGGCTTTTAATGGCACTGGAATGGCAACAATTGGATTTCCAAATTCATTGATGAATTGACAATCTCTTTTGCAGTAAGGACATCTAGCATTACATTTCCCAAAAGACACAATCCTGGTAATTGGAAGATTTTTATAATTTTCTTCAATGTTCAAAATTTCAGCTTTTCTATTTAATTTCCCTTCTGGCGTACAAGCCAAATAAAAGTACAAACAACGAGTTTCAAAACCAACTCTGTTGAACTCTCCATAAGGCAAAACAAGCACCTCTTTCTCTGGCGCAAGTTCATACTTTTTAAGAATTTCTAAAAAAATCCTTTCGTCGACCTCGCCAGGATCAAAAAGTGAATATTCTGACTCACCAATTTTTGATAATATCTTTGGAAATAATACTGTTTTCATAATTTTTTCATAATAACCAAAAATTAATTTTTGACCATTTTCATCCCCTTTCTCAACCCAGAAAGATTTTCTGGGCTCAGAAAGAAGTGGGCAGGCAGGAACCCTTGCCTGCCCAAGATGGATACCCTAATCAATGAGATCCCCGACCTTATACTGGGGACTGTGGCTTACAGCCACCACATATTTCCCCAGCTTCGGGTCGTACACTGCCACCGCCTGGTAGCGGTGGACGACCTCATGTGCGATCACCACCGCCACGGGCAGGCTGGCAGGACCGTTGATTTTGATGATGTCGCCACCGGCCAGGACTCCTGAGGAGGTAAGCTCCTTGAGACGCGCTGCCGCCTCACGGCAGATCGCGTCGTTTTGGGCCGGCTCTCCGAAGCCGACCCTCATGACCCCCGTCTGGGGGTCATAATTGATATTGTAGTATGCCATTTTTAACCTCCTTTTTTCACGCAAACCCAAATGGCAAGGTTTGCGCTAGGGGTTGGGAGTTTAAGCCGTTTTCGGCCCCCTATGGTTTATTTTTACGTGGTCTCCGATCGACCACGACTGTCAATATTTATTTTTCCTCCTCGGCTACAAGCCGAACGAGGATCTCGGCGAGCGCCTTGACAGTCGGGCGCTCCCAAACGGGTTCTCCGCGCTCAAGATAATGCACGGAGCCCCGATACACCCCGTCCGGGCCGAGAACCGGAAGGGTGTCTTTAGTTCCTCGGTAATTGCTGTAGATCTCCGCGATAATACGAAGACCCAGCTTCCTACTGAACTCACGCCAAACTTCAAGGCGTTGGGACCAGGTTTCATCGTCCGTGTCCCCCGCCAAGAGGATGGCATGGGTGGCGTGAGCGCAGATGCGCTCGTTTTCGGTGCTCGGGATGCCACCAATATCCACGAGCACCAATGGGAGGTTGCACTCCCTTACCCAAGTAGCAAATTTTTCTACTTGGGCGGGAGTGAACCCTCCCAAGGAGGCTTTATACGCCTCTTTGAGTTTTCTGGCTTCCTCAGGGTCCCGGTTCACAGTTTCCTGGAACCAGGCCCCCTCGCCATCTGGGCACGCCGTAATGATATATGGGTAAGGCGCACCCGGGATGCGCCGTATCGCCTGCTTGAGGCCTTCCCTCAAGCAGGATTTTCCGGACTTTGGCGGTCCGGCGATGATAATTTTCATATACACCTCCTTTTTCAATTTTTTTCCCTTTTTTTCCCTTACAGGGAGCAAGCCGATCGTTATTCGCACAAATAGCATTCGCGAAATTCGTGTCCAAATTCGTAAAAATTCACGATAAATAATGACCAATTTGCTCCCCACAAGGGAATTTTCTTATTTGGTTTTCAAAGAACTTCCCCACCTCCTTAAATTTAATACGAAATTGGAGGTTAAGAAGCAAACTTTTGTTAGGAATCTTTTCCAAAATTTCACTAAAAATTAGCTCTGCAGAGAGCTTTTCCGTAGTTAAATTTCAACTAGACTTTCTCTTTTCGCTTATCAATAAATCGAGAAATACTTCTTATTGCGTCTTTATAATAGCAAATTTTTAAAATTTTGTCAAGAGCATAAGGTGACAGTCACCCTAAAGTGATGTCGTAAAACCCGCATCAAATAATGGTTTAAGGTTAAAAATTAAAAAATGGCAAAAATTTATTCTGCCAAATTGAAAAAATTAACTTTAATCTTTTATCAAT
>Ga0272449_1001381_pt1 | contig 25050 bp, 27 predicted proteins | sample YNPCB0241_FD_198679 | JGI IMG/M metagenome (GOLD analysis project Ga0272449, IMG submission 198679) | Hot spring sediment microbial communities from Yellowstone National Park, WY, United States - YNP-CB-024-1 | ecosystem: Environmental > Aquatic > Thermal springs > Hot (42-90C) > Sediment... | reverse complement strand
GATTACGAGGTCCTGGGAAAGCTCTGCCGCTTCCTCAACTGCCAGCCCGGGGACCTGCTGGTGTACGTGCCGGACGAGGAGCAGAAAGGAGAAGGCCGGTGAGGTTCACGGTAGTCCTGGAGTGGGACGCGGAAAGCCTTGCCTACGTGGCGACAGTGCCCGCCCTGCCGGGTTGCGCCACCCACGGAAGGACAAAGGAGCAGGCCCTGGAGCGGGTGCGGGAGGCCATCACGGCCACCGTGGAGGGTTTGAAGGCCACCGGCCAGCCCGTGCCCGCGGGTGACGTGGACGTGTCGGTGGTGGAAGTGGTGATACCGGCGTGAGCAGGCTGCCCAGGGTTACCGGCAGGCAAATGCTCTGCGCCCTGAGGCGGGCCGGTTTCGTGGTGGTGCGGGTGGCGGGTAGCCATCACTTCCTTAGCCACCCGGAAGACCCGACGCGGTGGGCCACGGTGCTCGTCCATGCCAGCGAGATTCTGCCGCCCAAGGTGGTGCAGGCCATCCTGAAGAGCACCCGGCTGTCGGTGGAAGAACTAAAGGAGCTCCTGTAGCGGCCGCACCCGCCTGGCCCTGCGCCGCCAGCTCCTGCTGCTGGGCAGGAGGCTGCCGCGGCTGCCGGACCGAGGGGGCTGGTGCGTTACGCCCGCCTGGTGGCCGGTCCGGACCCGGGCCCGGAGTGCGATAAAGGACGCTTATAATGCGCACAGAAATTTTTAGCCGGCCTGCGGGTGGGGCGGCGTGTGCGTACAGGCCCGTGGCGGCCGCCCTGTAACGCGGGTACGGGTAAACCCCGTTGGCGCGAAGTTAGACCGGCCTTCTCGGGCCGGATATGCGAAAGGAGAGATACCACCGATGGCCTATCTGCGAAAGCGCGTGAGAAAGGACGGCAAAGTGCGGTGGGAGATTGTCATTTCCATGGGCCGCGACCCGCAGAGGCTCGGCAAGTACCGGCAAAAATCCATCGTTGTGGAGGGAACCAGGGCCGAGGCGTTGCGCCGGGCGGTGGAGCTGGAGCGGGAGAAGGAGAGCGGCGTCAGCCTGGACGCCCGCAAGCTGACGGTGGCCGAGTACCTGCGGCGGTGGCTGCGCCACGTGCGCCTTTCGCCCAGCACCTACGAGCGGTATGCAGGCGTGGTGGAGCAGCACCTCATCCCCGACATCGGGAGCATTCCGCTGGCCAAACTCACGCCGCTGCACATTCAGGAAATGTACGACCGCCAGCTTGAGCAGGGGCGGAAGGACAACAAGAGGAGCGTGGGGCGGAGCCTCGCCCCTTCGACCGTGGCCTACTACCACCGGGTGCTGCGGCGGGCCCTCAAGCAGGCCGTCAAGTGGCGGCTTATCCCCAGCAACCCGTGCGACAGGGGACAAGGCTCCACGTGCCCCAGGTGCTGCACCAGCGGAAGCAGGGGGAGCCGCTGTTCAAGCCTCCCAAAACCGCGGCCGCGAGGCGCACCATTGACTTGGACGACCACACCGTGGCGGTACTGCGGCGGCACCGCCGGGAGCAGCTGAAATGGCGGGTGGAGGCCGGCCCGGCCTGGAGGGACGAGCAGGGGCTGGTCTGCACCCTTCAGGACGGTTCGCCGTACCACCCGCCCACCCTGGAGAGCACCTTCCGCCGCGCGGCCCGGAAGGCCGGCCTGACAATCTCCTTCCACACCCTGCGCCACACCCATGCCAGTCTCCTGCTCAAGGCCGGGTGCCGCTGGTGCTGCCGGAAGGATTATGGGATAATTATGGGATGGAAAAGGCTTCGCGGGTGCCGCCCGGGTCCGCGAAGCCTTGATTTTACTGGAGCTGGTGGTCGGATTCGAACCGACGACCTGCGCATTACGAGTGCGCTGCTCTACCGCTGAGCTACACCAGCCCGGGTCTTTCTTCCCAAATTATAAGGTGCGGGCGGTGATAAGTCAAGTAAACGTAAACGGGGTAGGGTCTCCCCGGATCCATTTCCAAGGATTCCCTGATTCTGGCGGACATCCCGGGATCAGCCCTTGCGGGCCAGGATTTCCTTTGCCGCTGCCACGGCGTGGCGGGCGGTGAGGCCGTATTTCTCCAGGAGTTCCTGGGGCTTGCCGGACTCGCCGAAGGTGTCCGGCAAGCCGATCCTTTTGACCGGCACCGGGTGGTATTCCGAGAGGGCCTCGGCCACGGCGCTGCCCAGGCCGCCGATGACGGTGTGCTCTTCCAGCGTCACCACGGCGCCGGTGGCCCGCGCCGCCCGCACAAGGGCCTCGACATCCAGGGGCTTGATGGTGTGTACGTCCATGACCCCCACCCGGTATCCCTCGCGTTCCAGCAGGTGCGCCGCCTCCAGGGCCACGGACACCATGAGTCCCGTGGCCACAAAGGTTAGGTCCCGGCCCTCCCGCCACACGTGGGCCCTCCCGGGCACCAGGGAGGCTCCGCCGTCGTACAGCACGGGCACCGCCATGCGGCCCAGGCGCAGGTATACGGGTCCCTCCAGGGCCGCGGCGGCCCGCACCAGAATCCTGGTGGCCACGGCGTCGGCCGGCACCAGCACCGTCATGTTGGGCAGGGCGCGCATCAGGGCGATGTCCTCGATGCTCTGGTGGGAGGCCCCGTCCTCCCCCACGGTGATGCCGCCGTGGCTGGCCCCGATCTTGACGTTGAGGGCCGGATAGGCGATGCTGTTGCGTACCTGTTCGAAGGCCCGGCCGGCCGCGAAGATGGCAAAGGAACTGCAAAAAACAATCTTGCCGGCCGCCGCCAGGCCGGCCGCGGTCCCCAGCATGTTCTGCTCCGCTATGCCCATATTGAAAAACCGTTCCGGGAAGCGCCGGGCAAAGATTTCGGTTTTGGTGGACTTGGAGAGGTCCGCGTCCAGGACCACTATGTCGGGGTTTTCCGCTCCCAGTTCCGCCAGCGCTTCTCCGTAGGCCTCCCGGGTAGCGATCCGCCTGTCCAAGAAAAACTCGCGCCTCCTATAGAATCGTTTCGGGGCAGCCCAATTCGGCCAGCGCCCTTATCATTTGCTCCCGCGTGGGGGCCGTACCGTGCCACCTCACGGGTTCGGCCTCCATGAAGGAGACCCCCTTACCCTTGGTGGTGCGGGCCACGATCATGGTGGGTCGGCCCCGGGTGGCCCTGGCCTCCTCCACGGCGTCCAGGATGGCGCCGATGTCGTGCCCGTCGATGGAGATCACGTGCCAGCCAAAGGCCCGCCACTTGTCGGCCAGGGGCTCCGGGGACATGACTTCACCCACGGGACCGTCGATCTGGTAGCCGTTGTGGTCCAGAAAGGCTGTGAGGTTGTCCAACCGGTAGTGGGCTGCGGCCATGGAGGCCTCCCAGACCTGGCCCTCCTCGCTCTCGCCGTCGCCCAGGAGGACGTACACCCGCCAGTCGCGGCCGTCGAGCTTGCCCGCCAGGGCCATACCCACGGCGGCCGAGATGCCCTGGCCCAGGGAGCCGGTGGACATTTCCACACCCGGGGTCTTGCGCATGTCCGGGTGGCCCTGCAGCCGGCTGCCGAGCTTGCGCAGGCTGAGGAGTTCCGCCACCGGAAAGAAGCCCCGTTCGGCGAGGGCCGCGTAGAGGGTCGGGGCCGCGTGACCCTTGGAGAGGACGAAGCGGTCTCGGTCCGGCCAGTCGGGCCGCGCGGGATCGATGCGCAACACGTCGAAATAAAGCGTGGCGATGATCTCCGCCGCCGAAAGGGATCCCCCGGGGTGTCCTGACCCGGCCTCCCCGGTCATGCGGATCACGTGGCAGCGCAGGCGGCGGGCCATGGCGGCCAGCCTGGCAATGCGCGTCTCTCTCAAGGTCTCCATGGTCTCACCACCACCAACGGCCGGTGTACTGTTTGAATCCTTCGCCCAGTACTTCACGCACGTCCGCCACCACGATGAAGGCGCGGGGGTCTGTGCGGTAAACGATCTCCTTGAGGCGCGTCACCTCGGCCCGGTTTACCACCACAAGGAGCACTTCGCGTTCCCGCCCGGTATAGAGTCCGCGCCCGGCCAGGGCTGTGGCCCCCCGTTCCAGTTCCTTGAGCACCGCCTCACCTATGGTACCCGCCTGCTCCGAGATGATGAAAAAAGCCTTGGCGTATCCCAATCCCTGCTGTACCGCGTCTATGACTACGGCGCTCACGAAGATGGTGATCAGCGAGTACATGGCCAGTTCCGGGGATCGAAAGGCCACGCCGGTGGCCAGTACCACGGCACCGTCGACCAGAAAGAGTATCTGGCCGATGTTGATGATACCCACATAGGTGCGCAGGATGGCGGCCGCCAGGTCCGTGCCCCCCGTGGTCCCCTTGGCCCGGAAAACCAGGCCCAGCCCGATGCCCACCAGCACGCCGCCGAAAAGGCAGGCCAGGAGGGGTTCCCGCGTGGGTACCGGGAGGAAGGGCGCCATCCCGTCCACGGCCAGCGAAAGGGCCACCGTGCCGTAAAGGGTACGGAACCCGAACCCGAAGCCCATGCGGTAGATGCCCATAATAAAGAGCGGGACGTTGAGTGCCAGCATGGTTGCCCCCACCGGTACCCCCACCAGGTGGTGGAGGATGGTGGCGATGCCGCTGACACCTCCCGCTACAAGCTTGTTGGGAACCAGGAACAGGTCCAGGCCCAGGGCGCAAACCGCCACGCCCGCATTGAGCCCCACATAGTCCCAGAACTTTCGCCATCCGGGTCCGCCGCCCAAACCGACAAAACCGTCCTTTGTTGTTATTCTGCCACCCGGGCCTTTATTCCTGCCTGGGCCATCTTGTTCCGCATGGCCTCCTGGCGCAGGTAGGCACCTATGAAAAGGTCCAGGTCCCCATCCATCACGGCCTCGACGTCCCCGGTCTCCACACCGGTCCGGTGGTCCTTCACCAGGCGGTAGGGATGGAAGACGTAGGAGCGGATCTGGCTGCCCCAGGCGATCTCCCGCTGTTCGCCCCGCAAGATTGCCAGTTGTTCCTCCCGCTTGCGGAGCTCCAGGTCCAGGAGCTTGGCCCGGAGCAGCTTCATGGCCGTCAGGCGGTTGGCCATTTGCGAGCGCTCGTTCTGGCAGGTCACCACGATGCCCGTGGGCAGATGAGTGATGCGCACGGCGGATTCGGTTTTGTTCACGTGCTGGCCGCCGGCCCCGCCGGACCTGAAGGTGTCGATGCGCAGGTCCTCGGGCCTGATTTCGATGCGCGCCTCGTCCTCCACCTCCGGCAGGACCTCCACCGAGGCAAAGGAGGTGTGGCGCCGGGCCGCGGCGTCAAAGGGCGAGATGCGCACCAGCCGGTGTACCCCCTTCTCGGCCCTCAGGTAGCCGTAGGCGTTACGCCCGCTCACCTCAAGGGTTACGCTTTTGATGCCCGCCTCGTCGCCAGGGAGCAGGTCAAGCAGCGTCACCTTATAGCCGTGGGCCTCGGCCCATCTCGTGTACATGCGCAGCAGCATCTCGACCCAGTCCTGGGCCTCGGTACCGCCGGCCCCGGCATGCAGCGACAGGATGGCGTCATGGTGATCATATGGGCCGCTCAGCAGCACCGCCAGTTCGGCGGCCTCCACGCGCCGGGCCAGCTCCTTCAGGCCCTCCTGCACCTCGGCCACCGCGCCCTGGTCCCCTTCCTGGGCTGCCAGGTCCAGCAAAACCTCCAGGTCCTCGTGGGCGCGCACCAGTTCCCCGTACCTATCCACCTGTTCGCGATGGCCCCCCAGTTCCTGGAGCACCCGCACCTGGCGCGTGCGGTCCTCCCAGAAGCCCGGCTCCAGTGTCAGGGCTTCCAGGCGTCGGATGGCCTCTTCGTGGCCCGTTATGTCAAAGGGCATCCCCCAATTCTTGAATCCTGGTTCCGAGTTCCTTTAACTCCCGGCGCAGCGCCGAGCACTCCTGGGTCACGTCCACGAACACGTTACCTCACCTCCGGTGTTTTTGTTTAACCCACCTGAGCCGACTCCGGGCGGCCGCAGCAACGCTTGTATTTCTTTCCGCTGCCGCACGGACAGGGGGCATTGCGGCCCACCTTCTGGGCCCGGCGCACCGTGCGCCCGGCCCCTTCCTCGGCGTAGCGGTTCTCCACGGTCTGCCGGGGTGCGCGGGGGCCGGCGGCCACTTTCACGCGGTACAGGTAGCGCACCACGTCTTCCTGGATGGCGGCCACCATGTTCTGGAACATCTCGTAGCTTTCCAGCTTGTATTCTACCAGGGGGTCCTTCTGGCCGTAGGCCCGCAGGCCGATCCCCTCGCGCAACCGGTCCATGGCGTCCAGGTGGTCCATCCATTTTTCGTCCACCACGCGCAAAATGACCAGGCGTTCGATTTCCCTCAGGGTTGCGCTGCCCAGTTCCTCCTCCCGGGTCCGGTAGGCCTCCAGGGCCCGGTCCACGAGGTAATCCTTGAGTTCGCGCCGGTTTTTCCCGTCCAGTTCCGCGGGGTCCAGGGCGCGGGGCAACACGAACAGCTGGTTGACGTACTCGGCCAGCCCCGGCAGATCCCACTCCTCGGGGTGCACCCCCTCCGGAATGTAGGTGTCCACGGCCCGCTCGGCCACGGCCGCAATCATCTGGCAGGCAATTTCCCGGGTGTTTTCGCCGAACAGCACCCGCCGGCGCTGGCCGTAGATGATCTCCCGCTGCTGGTTCAGCACGTCGTCGTACTCCAGGACGTGCTTGCGGATCTCGAAGTTGCGGTTTTCCATGCGTTTCTGCGCGCCCTCGATGGAGCGCGTGACCAGTTTGTGCTCAATGGGCGTCTGGTCGTCCATGCCCAGTTTCTCCATGAGGCCGGAGAGACTCTCGGCCCCGAAGCGCCGCATCAGGTCGTCCTCCAGGGAGCCGAAGAACTGGGTGGAGCCGGGGTCCCCCTGCCGGCCGCAACGGCCCCGCAGCTGGTTGTCGATACGCCGCGCCTCGTGGCGCTCGGTGCCGATGATGTGCAGGCCCCCCAGGGCCACCACCTTTTTGTGTTCTTCTCTGGTCTGCCGGCGGTACTTTTCCAGTAGCTGCCGGTAGAGCTCGGGGTCCTCCTCGGCCCCGTTGCCGAGCTGGCGCAGTTCCTGCCGGGCCAAAAACTCGGGGTTGCCGCCCAGCAGGATGTCCGTGCCCCGGCCGGCCATGTTGGTGGCGATGGTCACGGCGCCCAGCCTGCCGGCCTGGGCCACGATTTCGGCCTCCTTCTCGTGGTACTTGGCGTTGAGCACCTGGTGGGGAATGCCCCTTTGTTTTAGCATCTTACTTAGTAGCTCCGACTTCTCGATGGAGATGGTGCCCACCAGCACCGGCTGGCCGGTGGCGTGGCGGCGGCAGATCTCCTCCACCACCGCGTTGAACTTGGCCTTTTCGGTGCGGTAGATGACGTCGGGGAGGTCCTGCCGGATCATGGGCTTGTGGGTGGGGATGACCACCACGTCCATGCCGTAGATCTTGCGGAACTCCTCCTCCTCCGTGGCTGCGGTGCCGGTCATGCCGGCCAGCTTCTTGTACATCCGGAAGTAGTTCTGGAAAGTTATGGTGGCCAGGGTCTGAGACTCGCGCTCAATGCGCACCCCTTCCTTGGCCTCGATGGCCTGGTGGAGTCCCTCGGAGTACCGCCGGCCGAACATAAGGCGGCCGGTGAACTCGTCCACAATGATGACCTGGCCGTCCTTGACCACGTAATCCCGGTCGCGCCGGTACAGGGTCAGGGCCCGCAGGGCGTTGTACAGGTAGTGGGTCAGCTCCATGTGCCGGTCGTCGTAGAGGTTGTCGATGCCCAGCAGCCTCTCGACCTTGGCCACGCCCTCCTCGGTGATCACCACGTTGCGGGCCTTCTCGTCCACCGTGTAGTCCACGTCCCGCTTCAGTTTCTGGACCAGGCGGGCGAAGGTGTGGTACACTTCCGCCGGCTTTTCGGCCGGCCCCGAGATAATCAGCGGCGTGCGCGCCTCGTCGATGAGGATGCTATCCACCTCGTCGATGATGGCGTAATGGAGTTCCCGCTGGACCACCTGGTCCGGATGGAGGGCCATATTGTCCCTCAGGTAATCGAAGCCGAACTCGTTGTTGGTGCCGTAGGTCACGTCCGCGGCGTAGGCCGCCCGCCGTTGGGACCAGTCCAGGCCGTATACGATCAGGCCCACAGACAGGCCCAGGAAATTGTAAACCTTACCCATCCACTCGCTGTCCCGGCGGGCCAGGTAGTCGTTGACCGTCACGATGTGCACGCCGCGGCCGGTGAGGGCGTTGAGGTAGGCCGGACAGGTGGCCACCAGAGTCTTTCCTTCGCCGGTCTTCATCTCGGCGATGCGGCCCTGGTGGAGCACGATGCCGCCCATCAGCTGCACGTCGAAGTGCCGCATGTTGAGGGTACGGCGCGCCGCCTCCCGGACCACGGCGAAGGCCTCGGGCAACAGGTCGTCCAGGGTGGCGCCGTTGTCCAGGCGCGTCTTGAATTCCCCGGTCTTGGCCCGCAGGTCTTCATCCGAAAGGGCCATGACCTCCGGTTCCAGGGCGTTGATGGCCTGCACCACCTGCCCCAGACGCTTGATTTCCCTGGCGTTGTCGTCGAACAGATTTTTCAGGAAACCCAGCACGTGACCACCACCCAACAAAGGTAAGGAACCCGTAGCGTTGTCCGGCCCGTCTGACAGGCAGATGCCTGCAACGGCGCCCTTGACGGCTCCCCACCGGTACCCTTTTATTTTAGCACAATGAACAGGCCCCATAAAAGCAAAGTGGGGTAACAAAAACAACGGCGGCCGGGACCCGGTCTGCGGGCCCTGCCGCCGCAGGGCGGGTTACTGTTAAATGCGCATCATCTGGAGCCGCCGCACCCGCTCGGCTATGGGCGGGTGGGTGCTGAACAACGCCGCGATGGCCTCGCCCCGCAACGGATTCACAATGAACAGGTGCGAGGTGGCCGGATTGACCTGCATGGGCACACTGGTGGCGGCGCGCTCGAGCTTTAAGAGAGCGCTGGCCAGCCCGTCCGGCCGTCCGGCGAGGCGCGCTCCGGTGGCGTCGGCCTGGTACTCCCGGGCGCGGGAAATGGCCATTTGCACCAGCATGGCCGCGATGGGCGCCAGCACGATCATCAGGAGTGTGCCCAGCAGACCGAGGATTCCGGTACCTCCTTCTTCCTCGTCGCTCCGGAGGCCCCCAAAGATCAGACCCCACTGCAGCATGTTGGCGATCATGGTGATGGCTCCGGCCAGGGCCGCGGCCACGGACCCGATCAAAATGTCGTTGTTCTTGATGTGGGCCACCTCGTGGGCCAGCACGCCCTCGACCTCATCGCGGTCCAACAGCTGTAGCAGCCCCTGCGTCACGGCCACCACCGCGTTGGCCGGGTTGCGGCCCGCGGCGAAGGCGTTGGGCTGCGGCGAAGGGGTCAGGTAAATGCGGGGCATGGGCAGCCCCGCCCGCTGGGTGAGGCGACGCACCATGGCGTAAATCTCGGGGGCCCGCTCTTCGGGCAGCGGCTGCGCGCCGGTCATGGCGATGGCCATGCGGTCGCTGTAGTAGTACCCGAAGAAGTTCATGGCCAGGGCGATTAAAAAGAAGATCCAGGCCAGCTTGGCACCCCCGATCAGGCCCCCGATGAGCACCAGCAATGCCGAAAGGAGTCCCATCAACAGCCACGTCTTCAGCGTGTTAATAGTACCGACCTCCCTTCGATAATAATTTTACCAGACCGGTCCCGATCGCGCAAGGGTAAGGAAAGCCGGGTTTGGCCGGTTCTGGGCTCCGGCGCCGGCCGGCGCGGGACCGGCAGGAAAGGGAGCCCCACCGCAGAATATCATTGCACTACAACCAGATCGAGGAGGCAGAAACTAAATGCCGGAACGCCTTGCTAAGGACGTTATGGTTCCGCTGGAAAGGTACGCCACGGTGTACGAGGACCAGAGCCTGAAGGAGGCCATCGACGTGCTGCGCAACTCCCTGGCGTCGGGCCACCGGACCCTGGCGGTCCTGAACAGCAGGAACGACGTGGTGGGCTTCCTGACGGTACGCACCATCCTCAAGGCCCTAGAGATCGCCGTGCTGGAGGCGGATGCCTGGACCGAGTCCTGGACCCTGTTTTTCCTGCGCGGCCGGGCCGAGCGGCTTAAGAACATCAAGGTAAAGGAAGTGATGCGGCAGGTGGTGAAGGTCTTCGTGAGTGAGGCCACCCCCCTCCAAGAGGTGGCCCGCACCCTGCTGCGCAATCAGGTCAACCACATTCCGGTTCTGAACCGGGAGCGCAAAGTTGTGGGCATAATCCGGGCCATCGACGTCCTGGACGTGCTGGCCGAACTGATGGAGCAAAAATAGTACCTTTAATGCGCGGTGTCTGTCACCGTGCCCCCATCCCCGCTCAGGGCAAACCTGCCGAAAGGCAGGGGCGCAAAGCCACGGGTCTAAGGCCTTATGGCTACGACGGCCGGGCTGCCGGGGATCCGACGGCTAATTTCCGGCGGCAAACGGTTTTTGCCCCGGCAGAGGCACCCGTACCGCGGTTTCGGCCCGGCCGGAGCGCCGTGCGAGCGAGCGGGCGAGGGACCTTTGGTTTTTGGGGTGAGACCACATGCCGCGCCCGCAACGCCGGGATACCGAGGACCGACCCGCAGGTCACCGGGAACGTTGGCTCATCACCTATGCGGACCTGATCACCCTGCTGTTGATTTTCTTCGTGATTATGTACGCCATGAGCACCATGAACGTGAAAAAATTCCGGGCCCTGGCCGAGTCCCTCCGCCAGGTGCTGGGCGCGGGGATTCTGCCCGAGGTCGGCCCCTCCCTGGTCAGCGGGACCGCGGGCGAAACGTTGCCGGTGGACCTGGCACCCGAAGTCAGCCAGCTGGAGCAGGTGCACCGCGCCCTGCTCCAGTACATCGCCCAGCACGGGCTGGAGGGCAAGGTGAGCGTTTCCCTGGAGGAACGGGGCGTGGTGCTCAGTTTCCAGGAGGCCGCCCTTTTTCCCCTGGGGTCCGCGCGCCTGACGCCCGGGGCGCGGGAAACGATACGCACGGTGGGTGCCATCCTGCTGCGGGTGCCCAACTACGTCCGGGTGGAAGGGCATACCGACGATCTACCCATCCACACGCCGCAGTTTCCGAGCAACTGGGATCTTTCGACGGCGCGCGCCAACACGGTGGTAAGAGAACTCATCAACGGGCTTGGCTTTCCGCCCGAGCGCCTGGCGGCCGTGGGTTACGGCGAGTACCGGCCGCGGGTGCCAAACGACTCGGATTATCACCGGCAGCTCAACCGCCGTGTGGATATCGTGGTGCTGAAAACCAAGTATTCCGGAGCCGAGCCGGCACCCCTTCCGCCTGCGGTTAAGCCGCCCGGCCCGCCGGCCAAACCCTAAAGGGCACGGGCTTTGCCCCTGTGACGGCGAGGTCCGGCCCCCGTCCCACGCCATTCTTTTGCCGGTGGTGGCGGGGCCCATGAAACACGGCCGGGTGCATAGCGAGCCCGCGGGCCCACCATACTGATCCCGTCTGAACTTCTTGAAGGGGTGGGATAAATGCAACTGCCACCGGGCGAGGGTTCGCTGCTGGCTTACTTTCCGTCCGGTCGTCGGGCCGAGGCCGCGGTGGCCGCCCTTAAGGCGGCCGGTTTTACCGAGGTGCAGCTGGACCGGGTTTCCCGGTACGGGGTGGTGAGCGACGAGGAATACGACGTGGCGCCTGGGGGACTGGGCGTGAGTCTGGCCGGTCTGGTCACTTACGGGGGAGACCTGGACCGGGTCCCGGATCCGAGCGCGCGGGTGCTGCTGGGCGCGGACCCGGCCGCGAGCGGCATGGCGGCCCACGATTACGGCCTGGCGGGCGGACGCACCTTTCTGGTAACGGTGGTGGCCCCGGCGGAGGACCTGCCGCGGGCGGCCGCGATTGTCAAGGAGCACGGGGGAACGGTGTAACGGGTATGCGGGCCCTTTGTTTGCCGGACCCCGGGAGGCACCGGGCTGATTCGAGGCTTCTTGCACCGTGGGGGTAGTGGTGCAGGAGCCCCGGCGACTTCCGACGGCGGGACAGAAGGAACGTCCCTCAAGGGCGGGGTTGTTGTCCGGGGAGGAATTGCCGGTCGGGCGTCGAACAAAAACATTTAGAGGCACCAGCTACTCTGCTGGTCTTTTTATGTATGCCGTCGACGGCATGCTACAGTTGGGGTTAGACCAGGGTGCAAAAGGACAAGCCGGGGGGCCTGGTCGTTGAAGAGGGTCGTGAGTGTGAGCCTCGGTTCTTCGCGTCGTGACCACGAGGTCCGGACCGAGGTGCTGGGCGTTCCGTTCGAGATCAAACGCGTGGGTACCGACGGGGACCTGGAGCGGGCCGTGGCACTCCTGCAAGAGCTGGACGGGCGGGTGGACGCCATAGGGCTCGGGGGGATCGACGTTTTTCTTTACGTGGACGAGCACCGCTACGTGGTCCGGGATGGCGAACGCCTGCTGACGGCGGTGCGCCGGACCCCCGTGGTCGACGGCAGCGGCCTGAAGAACACCCTGGAGCGGGAGGTGGTGCATTACCTGGCCGCCCATACGGACCTGTTGCCTCCGGGGACCAAGGTGCTGATGGTCAGCGCCGCGGACCGTTTCGGCATGGCCCGGGCCCTGAGCGAGGTGGGTTGCGACCTGATCTTCGGGGACCTCATTTTCGCCGCCGGTATCCCCCACGCCATACGCTCCGTGGAGGAACTGCGCCGTCTGGCCCACCGGCTGCTGCCCGAACTGGTCAAGCTCCCCTTCCACCTCCTTTACCCCACGGGGAAAAAGCAGGAAGAAATAGATTCCGAGAAGGCGGCCAAATTCGAGCCCTATTACCGGGAGGCCAGGGTAATTGCCGGGGACTTTCACCTCATCCGGCGTTACCTGCCGGAGCGCCTGGACGGGCAGGTCATCCTCACCAATACCACCACGCCGGAGGATGTGGCGTTGTTGCGCGCACGGGGGGCCGGCCACCTGGTCACGACCACCCCCGTGTTCGGGGGGCGTACCTTCGGTACCAACGTGCTGGAAGCCGTATTCGTGGCCCTGCTGTCCAAACCCCTGCACGAGGTTACCCCAACCGATTACCTGACGCTGTTGCACCGGTTGCAGTTTAAACCCCATATTTTACCGTTGGCAGGTGACATTGACGAAAGTGGCCAGCCATGACGAGATTTCTAAAAGCCTGAAGTCCTTCGTGGAGGGTTACAACCGCAACGCCCAGTTGAAGGCCATGAACCGCGACTGGAACCGTACGGTTCTGGTGCAGGCCACCGACATATCCTCACAACACACCCTAGTGTTGCGGGACGGCGAGCTGACGCTCCTGGAGGGTACCGCAGGGGAGGCGGACCTGACCGTTACGGCCGGGAGCGACCTCCTGCGGGACCTCTTCTCGGGGGAGATTACGCCCACCGAACCGTACCTGGACGGCAGGCTGAAGGTGCTGGGGCGGGAAGAAGACATCATCCGGCTGGACTTCATTTCCCTGATGATCTGGGGGGAATAGGGGGTGGCTTTAAAACGGGTCCTGCCCCTGCGCACCGTGGTGGCCACCAGTGTGGGCCTGGCGCTGGCCAGCTCCTCGTTTGTGGCCGCGGTGCAGGTGGCCTCCTTCGTGGCCGGTGATGCCGCCTGGCTGGCCATCCTGGTGGCGGGTGTCCTGTGCATGCTGGCGGCCCTGTGCTTTTCGGAACTGAACGGCATGTTACCCTCGGCGGCGGGTCTGCGCCTCTGGCTGGGGCGCGCCTTCGGGTCGGGGGTGGCCCTCACCGTTTCCCTGCTCTACATGGCCGTGCTGACCGGAATCGTCGGCGCCGAAAGCTACGTGATATCCCACATTATGGCGGCGGTTTTAACTTTCTGGTCGCCGGCGGTCTGGATCGTACTCATGCTGGCCTTCGTTACGCTGTTGAACCTGCGGGGCGTTAAGCTGGCCGGCAACTTTCAGGACCTGGTCACCTACGCGGTGCTCTGCTCCCTGGCGGTCATGGCCGCGGCGGGCCTGGCGCGCGGCCAGGGGAGCCTCACGACGCCCCTTTCCCCCGGGAGCGTCGACGGCTTCATCCGGGCCGTGGCGGTGGGCATCTTCCTCTTCGTGGGATTCGAATGGGTTGCCCCCCTGGCCGAAGAGGTGACCGAGGTGCGCCACATTTCGCGGGGCATGCTGGTGGCCGTGGGAATACTGAGCGTCGGCTACGCCCTCTTTACGGTGGCCATGACCAGCCTGGTGCCCAAAGAGCTTCTGGTAATCTCCTCCACACCCCAGGTCCTCTTTGCAGAGCGTGCCTTCGGTGCGGCCGGCGTCGCTTGGATGGCGGCCCTCAGTCTGGCCGCTTCCCTCAAGACCTTCAACGCCGGCCTCATCAGCGTTTCCCGCTTCATGTACGCGACTGCCCGGGAACACGCCCTGCCCTCGGTTTTCGCGCGCCTGAGCTACCGCTACTTCACCCCCTGGGTGGCTATTCTGACCCTTTTCGTGGTGACCGTGGTGCTGTCCCTGGGTGTCTTGTGGACGGGCAGATACCTGGTGCTGGTCAACATGGCTGCCGCCATCGAGTCCGTAGTTTACGCCCTGGTGGGTCTGGCCGTGATCTTCCTGCGGCGCAAGGAGCCAAACCTGGCCCGTCCCTTTTTTGTTCCGGGCGGGATGATCGTACCCCTGGTTACCGTGGTGGTCTTCGGGGTACTGGCGGTGGCCGTGCTCGTCACGGACCGGCGCGCCCTGCTGTATCTCGTCCTGGGGCTTCTTCTCGCGGCCGCGTACGTCAGGCTGGTGGTGCCGCGTTTGCGGGAAAGGGCCCGTAGGGCGCGGTTAGCCCGGCGGCGCCAGGCCTAAGGCCCGGTACAGGGGCAGGTCCAGCACGTCATCGTGGGACAGACCATGCGCCTTCCGGTAGGCGAGTACCGCCTCGCGGGTGCCCGGGCCGAAGATGCCGTCGCAGGGGCCGCGGTAATACCCCAGATGGGCGAGCATGCGCTGCACCTCCCGCACGTCCGCGCCGTTGTCCCCCGGCCGCAGGACGCGGTAAGTGTCAGGGGGACCGAAGGGGTTCCCCACGACGTACACCGGGGTGCCGGGTTCCACCAGGGGATAAACCTCTTCCACGTCCGGGTTATGCATGCGGATGCAGCCGTGACTGGCCGCGGTCCCGATGGACCAGGGCTTGTTGGTGCCGTGGATGCCGTAGATGCCCCACGGCACGTTCAGACCGATCCAGCGGGTGCCGAATCCGTTGCCCCAGCCCTCGGCCTTCCTCACCACGCGCCAGTTGCCGACCGGAGTGGGGGTTTCGGGTTTGCCCACGGCCACCAGGTAGCGGCGCCAGACGCTCTGACCGGCGAACACGTACAGGGTGCGCCTGGCGACGTCGATCACCAGGGCGTCGCACCTGGGGGGAGCGGCGCGCTGGGCCACGCGGCGCACGGCGTGTTCCAGGGCGTTCCAGGTGAGGGGGCCCACCATGCCGTCGGGCGGCAACCCGCGGGACCGCTGGAACTCCCTGACGGCGGCCTGCGTCGGCCCGTCGAAGACACCGTTGACGGAGCCCCTGTACAATCCCAGGCGGGCGAGCTGGCCCTGCAGGAAGGCCACGTCGATTCCCCTCTGGGGAGGGGTGGTCTGGCACAGAATCCTTACGGTTTCGGCACACGGACACACCGCCGGGAGGGTGGCCTGTGCCGGGGCAGCGTAAAGGAAGCAGAGGAGTACCAGTACCGGGAACCGAATGCTATCACCTCGTAGTTTGGTTTTCCCAGGGGGCCACCCGGATTATTCTTCAACCGGCGACCGCATACGATGGGGTATGGGGGGAGAAAGCCGGCCGGGGGGAGGGGACGCTATGGCGGGGATTCTGGTGTTGGACCCGGGGGCTGGGAGGGCTTGGGCCGATTGGGCCGCAGGTCTGCCGGGGAAAATCTACCGTACGCGGAGGCCCGAGGAAGTACTCGTGGCCCTCCGGGAGGAGAAAATCGTCCTGGTCTTATTGCCCGAAGGAGAGATCCAGCTGGCCAGAGAAATAAAGGAGGTCGCGCGGGGTTCTCTGGTGGCGGTGGTGCGCGAGTGCTGGCCGGTGGGACCGGGCAGACGGTCCGAGGTGGACGAGTGGCTGCCCGCCGCGGACCGGGAGGAATTTCTGGTTCGCGTCCGGGGGCTGCTGGAACTCAGGGAGGCCAACGAGATCTGGCGTGCCTCGTGGGAGAAGGGGGAAGAAGGCGCCTGGTACCCCTTCCTCGAGGAGGGGGGCTTCGTCGGACCGGGCCGGGTCACCCTTGATCAGTTCGTACGGGTGGTTCCGGCCGAGGTTTTCGCCCGCCACCTGGCCCTCACCACAGGGGGTACCGTTAGCCTGGTTCCCCTTGAGGAAGACGGCCCGCAAGTGGAATACCTGGGTTCTTCTTACTGCCGTGCGGTTCACGACTTGCTCGCACGCAAGGGGGAGCAGGGCCAATGTTCTTACGGACACTGGCTTGTGGCGGCCCGGGCTATGGTCCGCGGGGAGCCGGTGGAGGGGTCCTGTCCCGGCGGGCTGGAACTCTGGGCCCTGCCCGTGGACCTGACCTTTCGTAGCCTGCGTTACCCCCTGGGGGCCTGGTGCGTGGGTTGGCCCGGCGTTCCTCCGGAGCGGGAGGTGCGGAAAAACCCGGAACTGCCCTGGGAGCTCCTCCACCGCAAGGTAGCGGACCTGGTGGCGCAGGGAAGATACCAGAGGCGCCTGCGGGGCCTGGTACGCGCCACGCTGGACTACCTGAACCGGGACTTCTCGGAACGTTACTGCAAGGCCTTCACGACCTTCGTGGCCGTTATGCGGGCCAGAGGAACGAAAGTGTTCGGCGGAGAGTACGTTTTTGAAGTGGAGCGGGCCGAAAAGCTGGCCACCATCGGCCGCATGGCCGCCAGCATCGTCCACGAAATCCGCAACCCTTTAACCTCCATCCGGGGGTTCGTGCAGCTGCTGGCCGAGAAGCGCCCTGCGCAGGACCCCGAGCGGGAGTACCTGGACATAGTACTGGAAGAACTGGACCGGGTCAACGAGTACATCACGCATTTCCTGCAGCTGGCGAAACCGGAGCAACGCAGGCGGACGGAAGTGGACCTGGTGGACCTGCTGCGGGGAATCATGGTGCTGGCGGAGAGTCAAGGTTTGCTCAGGGACATTGAGGTGGTGCAGGAATACGCCTCGGCTCTGCCCCCCGTCTTTGCCGATCCCGGGCAGATACGGCAGGTGTTTCTGAACCTGATCCAGAACGCCTTCCAGGCCATGCCCCACGGGGGGCGCCTGACCGTGAGGGCTTATCCTGCGGCCGAAGAGAGGATGGTGGCCGTCGACGTGGAGGACACCGGCACCGGCATTCCGGAGGAACACTTGCCCCGTCTGGGGGAATTCTTTTTCACCACCAAGGAAGACGGCACGGGTTTGGGTCTGGCCCTCACTTTCCGCATCGTGCGGGAACACGGGGGCACCATCGAAGTCTGGTCCCGGGTGGGGCAGGGAAGCAGATTCACCGTCCGGTTACCCTACCAGGCGAGCTAGCCGCTTCCCCTGCATATTTTCGGACCCAAACCTTTAGAATTAAGCAAGAGCAGCCCGCGGGGGGGGCGTCGGTGGAGCAATCGCGGCCCATCGGCCTTTTCGATTCCGGTATCGGAGGTCTCACCGTTCTGCAAGAGGTCCGTCGCTTACTACCCAACGAATCGGTCCTCTACTTCGGCGACACGGCCTACGTACCGTACGGTTCTCGGGCCGCGGCCGAACTGGTGGCCCTGGGACACCGCATCATAGACTTTCTGGTGGGCATGAATGTGAAGTACGTAATCTTCGCCTGCAACACCAGTTCTTCGATTTCACTGGGTATTTTGCGCCAGCGTTTCCGGGTGCCCATGGTGGGTCTGGTCGAGCCGGGTGCCGCCGCGGCGGTCAGGGCCACCCGCAACAAACGGGTGGGCCTTCTGGCGACCGAGGCCACGGTGCGGGCCGGAGCCTACGAAAGGGCCATGAAAAGTATGGCCCCGGACGTGAGGGTATTCAGCCAGGCCGCACCGCGACTGGTGCCCCTGGTTGAGGCGGGGCAGATGGGTACCCCTGCGGCCCGCGAGGCCGTGGCCGAGTACCTGACGCCCTTGTTGGACAAGGGCATCGACACGTTGCTCCTGGGGTGCACCCATTACCCTTTCTTGCTGCCGGAAATACTGGAGGTAGGCGGTGCCGGGCTGGAGATTGTGGACCCGGCGGCCGCCACCGTGGCCGAGGCCAGAAGGGAAATGGAACGGTTAAGCCTGCTGAACAACCCTTCCTCCGGCGGGCCGCGCTATTCTTTTTTTGTGAGCGGCGATCCGGAGGCCTTCGCCCGCGGCGCCCTTACCTTTCTCGGTTTCCGGCCGGAGGTAAACCGCGTACACCTCCCGGTCAAATGCCTTTAGCCCGGAGGGGTGCGGGCCATGGCTTTGGTGGGAATTACCACCACCGTACCGGTCGAAATCGTTTACGCCGCCGGGTGGACCCCGGTGGACCTGAACAATGTGTTTATCGGCGCGCCGGATGCCAGGGCCCTGGTGGAGGCCGCGGAGGCCGCCGGATACCCGCGCAACATATGCGCCTGGGTGAAGGGTATTTACGCGGCCCTGGAACGACGCAAAGACATCCGCACGGTCATCGCCGTGGTGCAGGGGGATTGCAGTAGTACGCGGGCCCTGATGGAGACCCTGGAACTGACGGGCATACAGGTCCTACCCTTCTCCTATCCCTACGACCGGGACCCCGACCTCCTGCGTCGGGAAATGGAAAGGTTGATGTGCTTTTTCGGCGTGGACTGGGAGGCGGTCCGCCGCGCCAAGGAACGCCTGGACCGGGTGCGCCGCCTGGTGTGGGAACTGGACGAACTCACCTGGCGGGAGGATCGGGTATCGGGTTGGGCCAATCACTATTATCAGGTTTGCTGCAGCGACTTCAACGGGGACCCCGAGGGGTTCGGCCGGGAGGTCGAGGGGTTTCTGGCGCGGGCCCACGCCGCACCTCCCAGTCCGCCGCGGGTGCGCCTGGCCTACGTCGGGGTGCCGCCCATCGTGCCGGAACTGTATCGCTATCTGGAGGAGCGGGGGGCGCGCGTGGTGTTCAACGAGACCCAGCGGCAGTTCAGCATGCCCTTTCCGGGGGTGGATGTGGTAGAGCAGTACCGCCGTTACACCTACCCCTACGGAATTTTTTACCGTCTGGAGGACATCGGGCGGGAACTGCGCCGCCGGCGGGTGCAGGGCGTCATCCACTACGTGCAGAGCTTCTGCCACCGGCAGATCGAGGATTTGGTGGTGCGGGCTAGGCTAGATCTGCCGCTCCTCACCCTGGAGGCGGACCGCCCCGGCGAACTCGACGGGCGCGCCAGGATAAGGCTCGAGGCCTTCCTGGAAATGCTCGGGTCCGGCTGAAGGCTTTGGCTTCTGCGGCCCCGGACGGACCGGAGAGGCGTGCGGCCGCCATACTGGATTCCCGTGCCCGGGGGCAGAGCGCACGGCGTTATGAGCGTTTTGAAGACGTTGCGGGCCTTACAGGCGAAAGAGAAAGGGATTGGGGTAAAGATGGCATTCCCCGGCCCCGGTACCGATAGAAGGAGTGAGGTTAATTGCGGGTAACGGTTCTGGGTTGCTGGGCCCCTTATCCCCGTCCGGGCGGGGCCTGTTCGGGTTACCTGGTGGAGGCCGGGGACGTAATCATCTATCTGGAGGCCGGCCACGGCAGCTTTAGCCGGCTGTGCTGCCACGTGGATTTCAGGCGGCTGACGGCGGCCGTGGTGTCCCACTTTCACGCCGACCACTGGGTGGACCTCCTGTGCCTGCGCCACGCCGTGGCCGGTGCGCGGCGCGCGGGAGCCCTGGCCTCGCCTCTGCCCCTTATCGTGCCGGGCGCGCCTGAGGAAATCTACCGCCGGCTGGCCGGCTACACCGATGCCTTTGTCACCCGGGCCGTAGAGGAGTTGCCCGCGGCGTCCCGGTCCGGGGAACCGACGGTACGGGTGGAGGAGATGGGTCACCTCAGACTGGAGTTCTTATCCGTGCCGCACCCCGTGCCCGCCTATGCCCTGGCCGTTGTCGGGCAGGGCCGCCTGGTCTTTTCGGGCGATACGGCCTGGTCGGACGAGCTGGCGCAACTGGCGGCGGGCGCGGATCTTTTCCTGTGCGAGGCCAGCGGCCTGGCCGGAGACCAGAGGGTCCTCTTTGACCGCCACCTGACGGCCGGGCAGGCCGGGGAACTGGCCCGGCGGGCCGGGGTGCGGCGGCTGGTGCTAACGCATTTCTGGCCGGAGTACGACCTCGAGGAGCTGAGGCGGGAGGCCGAAGCGGGCTTCGGAGCCCCCGTCATCCTGGCGCGCGAGGGCCTGTGCCTGGAGGTGTAGGAAGCGCTAGGGGGGAGTGCCTTGCGGAGCGACGGACGGGCCGCCAACCAGTTGCGGCCGGTGGAGATTCTGGGTTCTTACAACAAGTACGCGGAGGGATCCGTGCTCATCGGCCTGGGGGATACGCGGGTGGTGTGCACCGCCACGGTGGAGGACCGGGTGCCGCCCTTTCTAAAGGGCACCGGCACGGGATGGGTTACGGCGGAATACGGCATGCTGCCCCGGGCCACGGCGGTGCGGGGGCCCCGAGAAGGGGTGAAGGGCCGCAACCTGGAGATCCAGCGTTTCATCGGACGGGCGCTGCGGGCCGTGGTGGACCTGTCCGCGCTGGGGGAACGCACCGTGGTGCTGGATTGCGACGTCCTCCAGGCCGACGGTGGTACCCGTACGGCGGCCGTCACCGGGGCGTTCGTGGCCCTGGTGCAGGCCCTCGGCGGTCTGGTGGAGAAAAGGGAAATTCCCCATCTCCCGGTACGCGACTTCGTGGCCGCGGTGAGCGTGGGTCGCGTGGACGGCCGGCTTTTGCTGGACCTCTGTTTCGAGGAAGACGGCCGGGCCGAGGTAGATTTCAACGTGGTGATGACCGGGAGCGGCGAATACGTGGAAGTCCAGGGGGCCGGAGAGGGGGCGGCCTTCACCCTCCGGGAACTGGAAGACATGCTGGAGCTGGCTTGGGAAGGCATTCGGCACCTGGTCGAGCGCCAGCGGTGCGTGCTGGGGCCCCTGGCCCGCGGAATCGGGAGGAAGACGGCGGATGCGTCTGGTGCTTGCCACCCGTAATCAAGGTAAGGTGAGGGAACTCTTGGCCCTGCTGGCCCCCTTGGGGGTGGAAGTGCGCAGCCTGCTCGACTACCCGTGGGTACCTCCCGTGGAGGAGGACGGCCATACCTTCATGGAAAACGCCGTCAAGAAGGCGCGGCACACGTGTGCGGCTACCGGGGAGGCGGCCCTGGCCGACGACTCCGGCCTGGAGGTGGACTGCCTGGGCGGGGCCCCCGGGGTCCGTTCGGCCCACTTTGCGGGCCAGCACGGAGACGACGAGGCCAACAACCGCCTCCTGCTGCGGCTGCTGGCCGGGGTGCCCGTGGACCGGCGTACGGCGCGCTTCCGGTGCGTCTTGGCCCTGGCCTTTCCCAACGGGGAAGTCCTGACCGCCGAGGGCACGTGCGAGGGATTGATCGTAGACGAGCCCCGCGGCTCGGAGGGCTTCGGATACGATCCCCTGTTCTACCTGCCCGAGTACGGCAAGACCGTGGCCGAACTAGATCTGGAGACCAAGAACCGCGTCAGCCACCGCGGCCGGGCCATGGCGGCTATGCGCGAACTGCTGGCCCGGAAGCTGGGGCGGAGGGATTAGGCCTTGCGCATCGCCTACCTGGATTGCTGCGGCGGCATCGCGGGCGATATGCTCCTGGCGGCCCTCATTGATGCGGGCGCCGACAGCGATGCCTTGCAAAGACAACTAGAAGGCCTGGGTCTGGCGGGGTGGCGGCTGGAAACGTGGGAGGAAAAAAAGCACGGCCTGCGGGGGACCCGCGCGGCCGTAGTGGTCACGGCGGACCAGCCCGTGCGGCGCCTGGGCGAAATACTGGGGCTCCTGGAGGCGGCCTCGCTGCCGGCACGGACGCGCGAAACGGCGGTTAAAGTCTTCTTGCGCCTGGCCGAGGCCGAAGCGCGTGTCCACGGTACCACCCCGGACCAGGTGCACTTCCACGAAGTGGGGGCCGTGGACGCCATCGTGGACGTGCTCGGCAGTTTGCTAGCCCTTTCCCAGCTGAACGTGGAGCGGGTTTACTGCTCACCCCTGCCCACCGGACAGGGGTACGTGGAGGCCCGGCACGGCCTGCTACCGGTGCCGGCCCCGGCTACGGCCGAACTGCTGCGTGGTGTGCCCCTGTGTAGCGTGCCCGTGGAAGGGGAACTGGTCACCCCCACGGGGGCGGCCCTGGCCACGACCCTGGCGGCAGAATTCGGTCCGCTGCCCGGCATGGTCGTGGAGCGCATCGGCTACGGACTGGGCAGCCGCACCTACGCCATACCCAACGTACTTCGGGTTTTTGTGGGCCGGACCGCCGGACAGCAGTGGGGACGCGAAGTGCTCACGGTCCTGGAAACCGACATCGACGACCTCAACCCCGAGATCTTCCCCTACGTGGATGGGCTCCTGCGCAGGGCCGGGGCCCTGGACGTGACCCTCACCCAGGTGCTGATGAAGAAAGGGCGTCCCGGTGTGACCGTGCGCGTACTCTGCCACCCGCCGGAGGAGGAAGAACTGCTGACCATCCTGTTTCGCGAGACCACCACCCTGGGGGTGCGGGTGCGGCGCGAAGAGCGGGTTTTCCTGCGCCGCGAGGTGGTTCCGGTGGTCACACCGTCCGGCGAGGTGCGGGTGAAGGTGGCCTACCTGCCGGACGGCTCGGTGGCCCGGCTGAGCCCCGAATATGAGGACTGCCGTACCTTGGCCGAGCGCACGGGGCGGCCCCTTGGGGAGGTATACCTGGAGGCCGCGTCCGTGGCCCGGAAACGACTGCCACCCCGCGACGGGCAGGAGGGCTGATGCCGGTGCCGTGCTTCGCCGTACTACACCCCCGGGCGCGTGGGTAGCCGGCGGAGGGTTTTGACTTTGCGGGCCTTTTGCGCTATAATTGTGTCAGGCGAGCGGGTGTAGCTCAATGGTAGAGCACCGGCCTTCCAAGCCGGGCACGTGGGTTCGATTCCCATCACCCGCTCCATTTACGTGTCCCGGTAGCTCAGCGGACAGAGCGGCGGCCTTCTAAGCCGACGGGCGGGGGTTCGAATCCCTCCCGGGACGCCACAAGCATAAGAGCCGCACCGCGCAATGGTTTCCGGCCTCCCTTGCAACAGGAGCTTCCATCGGTTTCAGCGAAAAAAACGCGGTGGCCGTTGCCCTTGAAGGGGCCTGGTTGAGGACGGCGGCCTGCCTGACAAGAAGGCGGGCTATTGCTTTTTCGGGGTGGGCGGGACCGCGGCCGCGATGCCGGCAAGCCCAACTGGTTTCGTGCCTGCCGCGGGACCACCGGCGTGGTCAGGTAGCCACGTTTCCCGTCCTTTTGAGAAGTCCGAGGCCAACATGAAAGCTCCGGGAGGAGTTCGCACCGAGGGTCGCGAATACCAGAATCCGGGGCACACTACAGGGCAAAAACTTGGCCGCGGGGTCACCGGCGGGCCTCTTTTGGACGGTGCTCGGGAGGGTTTTGTGGAATGGACCGTTTGTGGGCACCCTGGCGCAGTTCATACATAGTGACGGCCGCGCTCCACGAGGACCCGGAGTGCATCTTTTGCGCGAAACTGGCCGGAGACAACGACGAGGCCAACTACGTGGTGTGGCGCGAGGAACTCTGCTTTGCGCTGCTGAACCTCTACCCCTACAACAACGGCCACCTGCTGGTGGCCCCCAACAGACACGTGGGCGAGATTGAGGACCTAACCGAGGACGAAATGTTAGTCCTGTTCCGGCTCACCCGCACCATGATCCAGGCTCTGCGCCGGGCCATGAACCCGGACGGCTTCAACGTGGGGGTAAACCTGGGCCGGGTAGCGGGGGCCGGCGTCCCGGGCCACTTTCACATACACATCGTGCCCCGGTGGAACGGCGATACCAGCTTTATGCCAGTCCTGAGCGACACCAAGGTCATTTCCCAATCCCTGGAGGAGGCCTACCGGCGCCTCAGGGCCGCCCTGTTGGAGGAGGGGGCCGCCCCTTGACTCCAGGGCACCTTTCTGTTAGTATAGGTTTTGCAAAGGACCCGGTGTGCGGTGGGCGTAGCTCAGCGGCGGAGCACCAGACTGTGGCTCTGGGGGCCGTGGGTTCGAATCCCACCGTCCACCCCAAAACGAGCCATTAGCTCAACGGGCAGAGCACCTGACTTTTAATCAGGGGGCTGGAGGTTCGAGTCCTCCATGGCTCACCACGAAAATCAAGGCTTCCGGGGCTCCGGGGGCAAAAGTTAAGGGATCGGCTGACATCAATTTGACATCAACCGACCTGGCAAACCACGGCACCTAAGCTGTTACCCTTCCCTCGCGGAAGGGTTTTTTTTACCCGCAGGATGCCGTCCGGCTTTTCCGCCGCCCGCTCCTTCAGCCCAGGCATGACCTTGAAGTAGGTGTCCAGGGTGACCACCACGGAGCTGTGGCCCAGGAGCTCCTGCACCACCTTGGGGTGCTCCCCGGCCTCCAGGAGCAGGGTGGCGTAGGTGTGGCGCAGGGCGTGAATGGTGATGTCCTTCGGCAGTCCGGCCTTCGCCAGCAGGGCCTTGAACTGGTTGTAGAAGCTCTTGGGGTGGTACGGCGTCCCTACCGCGGTGGTGAAGACCCATCCCTCGTTACGGTACCCGCTTCCCAGGCGCAGCCGCTCTTCGGCCTGCTGGGCCCGCCACCTTTTGAGCACCTTAACGGTCTCCTGGGGGAGGGGTATGGTGCGCCGCGCCCTGGCGGTCTTGGGCTCGTGCAAAGCCGTGTCAATTTTTAGGCGATCAAGTGGTCAACTTTTCCACGTCATGAAGATCATCAACGCCGCCGTGGACGAAGTGCGCCGGGACGAGAGCAAGGAGAACACCTTGCTGAAAAAGACCCGCTACCTGTGGCAGATCAAGTCCCTCCAAGCTTACGGCCAAGCAGCGCTAAGCCGCTCGAGAGCCTTAAGTACCAGCACCTGGACACGGTGCGGGCCTACAACCTGAAGCTCTCCTTCCAGGACTTCTTCACCCAGCCGGACCGCGCGCCGGCGAGGAGTTCCTGAAGC
>Ga0272449_1001380_pt1 | contig 25072 bp, 25 predicted proteins | sample YNPCB0241_FD_198679 | JGI IMG/M metagenome (GOLD analysis project Ga0272449, IMG submission 198679) | Hot spring sediment microbial communities from Yellowstone National Park, WY, United States - YNP-CB-024-1 | ecosystem: Environmental > Aquatic > Thermal springs > Hot (42-90C) > Sediment... | reverse complement strand
TGGGGGTTCGAATCCTCCTCCCCCAGCCAACCAGGTGCGGGCAGGAGCGTGGCCCCATCGTCTAGAGGCCTAGGATACCGCCCTCTCAAGGCGGAGACGGGGATTCGAATTCCCCTGGGGCCACCACGGAACTCCGTCAACTTTGCCTTCCAGCCCGCCCGCGCCGGCGGTGAAGAGCTCCTTCATCGCCGGGCTCACCGCGGGCGCGGTGAAGGGGTGAACCCGGGGGCGTCCGGCGGCCCCGTTTGACCCCGTCCGCGGGGGCGGGGTAGCATCGAGGGGACGAGGGACCACCGGGGGAGGACCATGCCGCTCGCCACCGAGACCTACACCCAGGCCGCCAGCACCCTGCGGCGGGTGTTGTTCGAGATCAAGAAGGTGATCGTGGGCCAGGACCTGATGCTGGAGCGCATCCTCGTCGCGCTCCTGGCCCGTGGCCACATCCTCATCGAGGGCGTGCCGGGCTTGGCCAAGACCCTGGCGGTGAAGACCACCGCGCAGGTGGTGGGCGGGGAGTTCAAGCGGATCCAGTTCACCCCCGACCTCGTGCCCGCAGACCTCATCGGCACCCGCATCTACAACCAGCAGCGGGGCACCTTCGAGGTGGAACTGGGCCCCATCTTCGCCAACCTGGTGCTGGCCGACGAGATCAACCGGGCCCCCGCCAAGGTGCAGTCCGCCCTCCTGGAGGCCATGCAGGAGCGGCAGGTCACCATCGGCAAGCAGACCTTCCGGCTGCCCGAGCCCTTCCTGGTGCTGGCCACCCAGAACCCCATCGAGAGCGAGGGGACGTACCCCCTGCCCGAGGCCCAGGTGGACCGCTTCATGTTCAAGGTGGTGATCACCTACCCGTCGGTGCACGAGGAGATCGAGGTGGTGGAGCGGGGCACGGGGGAGACCCGGCCTGTGGCAGAGCAGGTGCTGACCGCGGAGCAGCTGTTGGAGCTGCAGAAGGTGGCGGACACCGTGTACGTGGCGCCCCGGGTGATGGAGTACGCGGTCCAGCTGGCCGTGGCCACCCGGGACCCCGCCAGCGTGGGGCTGCCTGAGCTACGGCGGTACATCCAGTTCGGAGCCAGCCCCCGGGCCCCCCTGAACCTCATCCTGGGGGCCAAAGCCCTGGCGGTGATCCGGGGGCGCGAGTACGCCCTCCCCGAGGACGTCCGGGACCTGGCGTACGACGTGCTCCGGCACCGGTTCGTGCTTTCCTACGAGGCCTTGGCCGAGGACGTGCAGCCGGACACCCTCATCGAGCGGATCCTGGAACGGGTGCCCCTCCCCAAGGTGCACATCGGGGACCCCCATGGAGACACCCGAGCGGATCTTGAGGCGCCTCGAGTTTAGCGTCGTCCGGAGGCTCGACGGCTTCCTGTTCGGCGACTACACGGGGCTGTTCTACGGGCCCAGCCTGGACCTGGCGGAGGTGCGGGAGTACGTGCCCGGGGACGAGGTCCGGAGGATCGACTGGAACGTCACCGCCCGCACCACCCGGCTGCACGTGCGGCAGTACCGGGAGGAGAAGGAGCTGACTGCCTGGCTGGCGGTGGACCTCTCCCCCTCCATGGCCTTCGGCACCCGCCGGGTCCTCAAACGGCAGCTGGCCGCGGAGTTCTGCGGGGCCGCCAGCTACATCGTCACCCGCCACGGGGACAAGGTGGGGGCGGTGTTCTTCCCGCACCCGTACCTCCTCCCGCCCCGCACCGGCCGACGCCAGGCGCTGCGGATCCTCCACGCCCTGCAGCGGCTGGAGACTCCCCCCGCCGCGGGCCGGACCGACCTGGGTCGGGTCCTCCAAGACTTGGCCCGCATGCTGCGGCGCCGGTCCCTGGTGTTCGTGGTGTCGGACTTCCTGTCCCAGGAAGGGTGGGAGGTCCCCCTGCGGCAGCTCAGCCACCGCCACGACGTGGTGGCGGTGCGCATCACGGACCCCGCGGAGTCCGAGCTCCCGGACGTGGGCCTCCTCGTCCTCCAGGACCCGGAGACGGGGCAGCAGGTGCGGGTGGACACCTCCGATCCCGCGGTACGGCGGGCGTACCGGGAGCGGGTGGCGGCGTGGGAGGCGCGGTTGCAGCAGGCCTTCCGGCAGGCACGGGTGGACGTGTTGCCGCTCTCCACCCACACGTCCATCGTGGAGCCCCTGGTGCGGTTCGTGACCGTCCGGAGGAGGCGGCGGTGGAGTTCACTTGGCCGGTGATGCTGGCAGGGTTGTTCGCCCTGCCCCTGTTGGGGGCCGCGTACGCGTCCGTGCGCCGGTACCAGGCGCGGGCGGCCCAGGCTTTCGCGGACCCCCACCTCCTCCCGCTGTTGCGCTGGGGGAGGCCCCTGCGGGCGCCGTGGCTGCCCTTCGCCTGCTACCTCACCGCCGTGGCGCTGTTGGTGGTGGCCTCCGCCCGGCCCGTGGCGGCCATCCCCTTCCCCACCAACCAGGCGGCCCTGGTGGTGGGGATCGACACCAGCAAGAGCATGGTGGCCACGGACATCTCCCCCAGCCGGCTGGAGGCGGCCAAGCGCATGGCGCAGGAGCTGGTGCGGGCGGCGCCCCGGTCTCTGCGGGTGGGGTTGGTGGCTTTCAGCGACTACGCCCAGATCCTGGTGGCCCCCACCACGGACCGGCAGGAGGTGCTGGACGCCATCGAGCGGCTGCAGCCGCAGCAGGCCACCTCCATTGGCTCTGCCATCCTCATGGGAGTGCGGGCCCTGCCCGGGCGGGAGCGGGCGGGAGAAGAGCTCCTGCGCCGACAGCAGGGGGTGTTCCCGCCTGCCCCGCCCACCCCGCCGCCCCCCGTGCCCTCGGACCTGCCACCGGGCGCGGTGGTCCTGTTCAGTGACGGGGTGTCGAACTTCGGGGTAAACCCCATGGAGGCGGTGGAGGTGGCGCGTCAGTACCGGGTCCGGGTGCACACCGTGGGGGTGGGGACACCCACGGGCCAGGTCCAGACCGTGGACGGGCAGCTGGTGTTCATCCCCTTCGACCCCACGGGCCTCCAGGAAGTGGCGCAGCGGACCGGCGGCCGCTACTTCTACCCGCCCACCGTGGAGGACTTCCGGGCCCTGGGGCGGGAGCTGGGCCGGTCCGTGACCTGGCAGAGGCAGCGCACGGAGGTGACGTCTCTGGTGGCGGCCGCGGGGGGCCTGTGGATGCTGGTCGGCGCGGTTCTTTCCCTCGCGTGGTTCCGCCGCGTGCCCTGAGGGGCGGGGATGGGGTACGAGTTCCTCTGGCCGAAAGTCCTCTGGGGGATGGCGGGGCTGCCCTTGCTGGGGTGGGCGTACGCGCGGCTGCTCCGGGGCAAGAGCCGGCGGGCCGTCCTGCACCCGCAGGTGGAGGTGCTGGCGGAGGCCTCCCGCTCCGCGCGGCCCTGGCGGGCACACCTGCCCGCCGCCCTCTTCGGCCTCGCCCTGGCCGCGGTGGTCCTGGCCCTGGCCCGGCCCGTGGCACCTTTGCCCGTGCCTGCGGCCAACGTGAACGTGGTCCTGTCCGTGGACGTGAGCCGCAGCATGCTGGCGGAGGACGTCAAGCCCAACCGCTTGGAGGCCACCAAGGCCGCGGCGGTGGAGTTCGTGCGGGCCCTGCCGGGCAACGCTCGGGTGGGGTTGGTGTCCTTCAGCTCCTACGCCACCCTCCTGGTCCCTCCCACCACGGACCACCACCGGGTGATCCAGGCCATCGACTCCCTGCAGGCGGAGTTCGCCACCGCCATCGGGGACGGGCTGCTGGAGGCGGTGTGGGCCCTGCCCGGGCGGACCCGCCCCGCCTCCCCCACCGCTCCGCCGCCCGCGCCTCCAGGCAAGCTGCCCCCGGGGATCGTGGTGCTGATGTCCGACGGCCAGAGCAACCGAGGCGTCTCGCCCCAGGACGCCGCCCGCGTCGCCCGGGACCAGCAGGTCAAGGTGTACACGGTGGGTGTGGGGACGCCGGAGGGCACCTTCCTCAACATCGGCGGAAGGCCCATCTGGGTCCGGCTGGACGAGGAAACCCTGAGGGAGGTGGCGGCCATCACGGACGGCACCTACTTCCGCGCCTCCTCCGCGTACGAACTCCGACGGGTGTACCGACACCTGGGCCGCAGCATCGGGTGGGAGCGCAGACCCACGGAGGTGTCGTCCGTGGCCGCCGCCGCGGCGGCGGTGCTGCTGGTTTCCTCCCTGGCGGTACAGGTCCTCTGGCTGCACCGGGTCTCCTGAGGGCCGCTGGACGCGAGGATGCGGGCCGCAGTCCTGCGGAAGCCTCACCTCCCCCTGGTCTTGGAAGAACGCCCCGTACCCGCTCCCGGCCCCGGGGAGGTCCTGGTCCGGGTGCGCGCCTGCGGAGTCTGCCGCACGGACCTGCACATCGCGGACGGGGAGCTCCCTGAGCCGAAACTCCCCTTGGTGCTGGGGCATCAGGTGGTGGGCGTGGTGGTGGAGGCGGGCCGGGAGGTCCAGGGGCTGCGGGTGGGCGACCGGGTGGGGATCCCGTGGCTGGGCTGGACCTGCGGGGAGTGCGGGTACTGCCGCAGGGGCCTGGAGAACCTGTGCCGGCGGGCCCAGTTCACGGGCTACCACCGGGACGGAGGCTTCGCGGAGTACGCGGTGGCAGACGCCCGGTACGCCTTCCCGCTGCCGGAAGGGTACGACGACCTGCACGCAGCTCCCCTGTTGTGCGCGGGGCTCATCGGCTACCGCTGCCTGCGGGTGGCGGGAGAGGGCGAACGGCTAGGCCTGTACGGGTTTGGGGCCGCGGCCCACCTCATCGCACAGGTGGCCGCGTACCAAGGGAGGAGGGTGTTCGCCTTCACGCGCCCGGGGGACGTGGAGGCCCAGGCCTTCGCCCGGGAGCTGGGGGCGGTGTGGGCGGGAGGGTCGGACGAGCTGCCCCCGGAGCCCCTGGACGCGGCCGTGGTCCTGGCTCCCGTGGGCGCCTTGGTGGTGCAGGCCCTGCGGGCCACCGCGCCTGCGGGGGTGGTGGTGTGTGGCGGCATCCACATGAGCGACATCCCCTCCTTCCCGTACAGGCTCCTGTGGGAGGAGCGGGTGGTGCGGTCCGTGGCGAACCTCACCCGCAAGGACGCGGAGGAGTTCCTCGCCCTGGCCCCCCGGGTGCCCGTGCGGGTGCGGGCCACCCCTTACCCCCTGGAGGACGCCCAGCGGGCGTTGGAGGACCTGCGGGCAGGGCGCGTGGTGGGCAGCGCGGTGCTGGTCGTCTGAAGGACGCCGGCCGCGCTACCCTGAAAAGGGGTGGCCGCGGAGGAGGTGAGGACGTTGCAGGAACAGACCAAGGCGCGCATCCTGGACCTTCTGCGGACCGCGGAGGTGGAGTCCCTGCTGTCCCTGGAACGCCAGGACGTGCTGAGCCTGCACCTGGACACCGACCCCACCAAGCCCGAGAACCAGCGGACCGAGCCCGCTTACCGGATCTGGGCGCGCCGGGCCCTCCACGACCTCGGGGACGGGCTTCCCAAGGAGGAACGGCGCCGGGTGGCGGAGCTGGCGGAGCGGGTGGAGGCCCGGTTGCGCGAAGAGCGGCCTCGGGGACGTGGACTCTGCGTGTACGCCGCGGACGGGGTGTGGCGGGAGCTGGTGCTCCCCGTCCCCCTCGAGAACCGGGCCCGGTACGGCCTGGTGGACGTGTGGCCCCTCCTGTGGGTGCGGGAGGCGCACGTGCCGTACGCGGTGGTGTTGGTGCACCGGGACCACGCCCGGCTGCTGGTGACGCACCTGGGGGAGGCCGCGGTGGTGGAGGACGAGGAGTTCGAGCTGGACACCAGCCAGTGGCGGTTCACCGCGGGCAAGCCGCCCTCCTTCGCCAAGGGCATGGGCATGTCCAGCAGCCGGGGTGCCCAACGGGACGTGTTCGAGGCCCGGGTGGAGGACCACGTGCGCCGGTTCTGGTCCGGCCTGGCCTCCGCCACCGCCCGGGCCTTGGAGGAGCTGGGGATACGGCGTGTCATCCTGGCGGGGCCCCAGGAAGCCACCAGCTCCCTGCAGGAACTGCTCCCGGAACCCGCGCGGCGGCACGTGGTGGCCACGGTGACGGCCCCGCCCGTGGAGGACTGGCACCGGATCCGGGACCGGGTCCTGGAAGCGGCGCAGGAGGACCGCGCGCGGCGGGAGCGGCAGCTGGTGGAGGCCCTCCTGGGCAACGCGGCTCCCGGAGGGTCCCTCCTGGACCTGGAGTCCACCCTGCAGGCCCTGGCCCGCAGGCAGGTGCTCACCGTGGCCGCGGACCGAGACCTGCAGGCCCGGGTGTGGGTCTGCGCCCAGTGTCGGTTCGCCACCACCCGCACCGGGCAGCGGTGTCCTACGTGCGGCGGGCCGGCCCGGGAAGCGGACGCCACCCAGGTCCTCCCCCTCCTCGCCCGGTCGAACCACGCGGAGCTGGTGCTGCTGCGGGAGGGCACCCTGCGGGCCCACGGCGGGGTAGGGGCGCTGTTGCGGTTCTCGTAGGGGTGGTGGACGTGCTGTTGTCCTCCCGGGAGATTCCCGCAGAGCTGCACGGCGGCGGCCGGTTCGTGATCCCGGACCGGGACTTCGTGCCCGCGTACGTGAAAACGTACGAGGAAGGCCGCCTGCGGGAGAAGGTGGAGGAGGCCCTGGACTCCCTCCGGGACTGCACCCTGTGTCCCCGCAACTGCCACGTGGACCGAATGTCCAACCGGTACGCGGTGTGCAAGGTAGGCCGGTACGCCCGGGTTTCGTCCTTCTTCCCACACTTCGGGGAGGAGGACGTGCTCCGGGGCTGGGCGGGCTCGGGGACCATTTTCTTCGCCTGGTGCAACCTCAGGTGTGTGTTTTGCCTCCATCCCGATACGCGGATCGCCACCGACCAAGGCCTCGTGCGGATCGCGGACCTGTTCGAGCAGGCGCGGGGCGAACCGACCGGGCACGAGGAGTGGGTTCGGTTCGTCCACGGGAAGATCCGGGTTCTCACACGAACCGGCACTTGGGCCCCGATCACTAAAGTGTTCCGCCATCGCTTCGTGGGCCACCTGATTCGGGTCAAGCCCTTCAACTGCCCGCCGATCCTGTTGACACCCAACCACGAAGTGTTCGCCATCCCAAAGGAAGGGGCCAAAGAACCTGTCCGGGTGCGGGCGGAGTACCTGACGAAGGACAGTTACCTTTTGGTCCCCCGACGTATCCAGCAGTCGTCGGCGTCCGAGCTCGATATCCAAGGCCTACTCTCCACAGGAGAACCGGTCCTCCGGACCTGGCGCCCCGGTCGCGATACGTCAGACGAACTGGGAAGCCTCTTCTCGCAGCCGTTGACCTCACGGGAATTAGCGATCCTTACTGGGTATCATCCCGCGTACGTGCGGAGACTCCGGGGACTGTGGCGACGCGGCCAGTTGCTTGCGGATACCGGATCCAAAGTAGCCCAGGTGGTCTCGGAAGAGGATCGGGTGCGCTTCCGGGCTGAGCGCCAGCCGGGCATCCCGTCCAGGCTCGCCGTGGACCACCGGTTGGCGTGGCTCCTCGGGATCTACTGCGCCGAGGGGCACGTAACCGCCCAACGAGATCGTCCGAATTCCTACAGACTCGTCTTTTCGTTCGGTCGCCACGAGTTGGATTTGGCGAGTCGTACGCGGAAGGTTCTGGAGGAGCTCTTCGGCGTGCAGCCGGAGGTGCGCGAGCGCCACACGACGCGGACGGTGGAGGTCGGCAAAGCCTCTCTCGCAACCCTCTTTGCAGAACTCTGCGGGAAGGGAGCGCGGCACAAGCGGGTTCCGCCGATCCTGATGGGCTGCCCCGTTGACGTGGTCCAGGCGTTCCTTGAGGGTGTCCTAGAGGGGGATGGCTGCGATCGCGGAACGCATCGGGTGGTCAATACGATTTCTGAGCAGCTCGCAATGGAGCTGTTCCAGCTCGGACTCCGGCTGGGCATGCTTCCGAGTTTCTACCGCTGGGACCCCGCACCGACGAAGATGATCGAAGGGCGGGAGGTGAAGCAGTCGCCCCTGTACTACGTGAAGTTCCCGAAGCCCGATCCGAAAACAGGGCGGCCGCGCGCGAGATGGAAAGCAACAGAAGAGTACTTTCTGGTACCAATTCACCGGATTGAACGTGTTCCCTATGACGGCCCTGTGTTTAACCTCGAGGTGGACGATCCCGATCATTCGTACGCTGCGTCGTTCGTGGCGGTGGGCAACTGCCAAAACTATGAGACCAGCCAGATCGGCGAGGGGGTGGACGTCAGCCCGCGGGAGTTGGCCGCCATGATGCTGCGGCTGCAGGAGCTGGGCTGCCACAACATCAACTTCGTCACCCCGGAGCACGTGGTGCCCCAGATCCTGGAGGCCCTGGCCTACGCCGTCGAGGGAGGCCTGCGGCTTCCCCTGGTGTACAACACCAGCAGCTACGACAGCCTCCACAGCATCCGCCTCATGGAGGGCGTGGTGGACGTGTACATGCCGGACTTCAAGCTCTGGCACCGCGAACACGCCCGCAAGTACCTCTTGGCCCCGGACTACCCCGAGGTGGCCCGCCAGGTGATCCGGGCCATGCACGAGCAGGTGGGGGTCCTGAAGGTCAACGAGGACGGCTTGGCCCGGCGGGGGGTGTTGGTCCGACACCTGGTGATGCCCGGTCTTTTGGACGACACCCGGGAGATCCTCCGCTGGCTCGGGGAGCTGTCGCGTGACACCTACGTGAACGTCATGGACCAGTACCACCCCGCGTGGAAGGCCCGGACGGAGGCCAAATACGCGGAGATCAGCCGCCGCATCACCCGCGCGGAGTACCAGCAGGCACTGAGGTACGCACGCGAGGCTGGGCTTTGGCGCTTAGACACCCGGTGGCGGCGGGGGCCCTACCTTGTACTCTAAAGAAAAGGGGGGAGGAGCATGGCCAAGGACCTGCAGGTGGAACTGGAGGACCGGCCGGGAACCCTGGCGCAGCTGGGCGAGGCCCTGGGCCGGGCGGGAGTGAACATCGAGGGGCTCTGCGCCGTACCCGTACAAGGGCGGGGCAGGGTCCACGTCTTGGTGGAGGACGCGGGTGCCGCCCGCCAGGCCCTGGAGGCGGCCGGGATCCGGGTGACGGGAGAACGGGAGGTCGTGGTGCTGGACGTGGTGGACCAGCCCGGCACCCTGGGTTCCGTGGCCCGCAAGCTGGCGGACGCGGGGGTCAACATCGACTGGGCGTACCTGGCCACCCGGACGCGGCTGGTGCTGGCGGTGAGCGACCTGGACCGGGCGCGGTCCGCGTTGTCCTGACCGCCCGGCCCTGCCCGAGGGGAGCCTGTCCGGGAAAGAGCCGTCCCGCAGACCGGGGTGGCAGCGCGGCCCTGCGAAGCCGAGCTGAGAGGACCCCGGTGCGCTGAGCGATGGCCTCAAGAGACCTCGGAGAAGGAGGTGCTGGCGGATGGAGCAGGTGCACGGGAGGCGGTGGGCGGCGGTGGTTTTGGCCCTGGCCCTGGCGTTCCCCGCCGGTGCCTTCGCCCAGGGGCCGCGGGTGGGCGCGTGGGTGGACGCGGTGGTGGCGGTGGAGGAGCCCGGCGACGCGGCCGCGGTGCGGCGGCTGGAGGCGGGCGACCTGCACGCGTGGTTCAGCTCCACCGCGAACCCGGAGGTCGCCAACCGGATCCGGGAGTCCCGCTCCCTGACTTCCGCGGTGTCCTACGGGCTGTACCACGAGCTCACCTTCAACCCCGTGGGGCCGGTGTTCCCGGGCACCGACCGGCTCAACCCCTTCGCGGTGCCCCGCATCCGGGAGGCGGTGAACTGGCTGGTGGACCGCCGGCACGTCGCGCAGGAGATCATGGGCGGCATGGGAGTCCCCCGGTGGCTACCCATCAACACCGCGTTCCCCGACTACGCGCGGCTGGCGGACGTGGCCCGCAAGCTGGAGATCCGCTACGGCCACAACCCCGAGCGGGCCCGCTCCGTCATCACCGAGGAGATGCAGAAGCTGGGCGCTGTCCTGGTGGGAGGCCGGTGGCAGTTCCGGGGCCGGCCCGTGACGGTGACCTTCCTCATCCGGACAGAGGACGAGCGGCGCCAGATCGGGGACTACGTGGCGGGGTTACTGGAGCAAGTCGGGTTCACCGTGGAGCGCCGGTACGGACGCGCCGCGGACCTGAACCCCCTGTGGATCGTCCAGGACCCCGCGGAGGGGCGCTGGCACGTGTACACCGGGGGGTGGATCAGCACCGTCATCGACCGCGACCAGGCGGACAACTTCGACTTCTTCTACACCAAGCGGGGCCTGGCCCGGCCTCTGTGGCAGGCCTACCGGCCCAGCCCGGAGTTCGACCGGCTCGCGGACCGCTTGAACAAGCGGGAGTTCCGCAGCGTCGCCGAGCGTACCCGGCTCATGGCCCGGGCCTTGGAGCTGGCCCTGCAGGACTCCGTGCGGGTGTGGCTGGTGGAGCGGCAGGGGGTGTGGCCGTGGCGGGCCGAGCTGCAGCTCGTCAGCGACCTGGCGGGCGGGCTGTCGGGCTCCTTCCTGTGGCCGTACACCATCCGGTTCCGGGGCCGCGCGGGCGGCGTGGTGCGGGTGGGGGTCCCCAGCATCTTGCCGGAGCCTTGGAACCCCATCGGCGGGTCCAACTGGATCTTCGACACCACCCTGTACCGGGCCACCCAGGACTACCCCTTGATCGCCAACCCCCACACGGGCCTCCCCGAGCGGCAGCGGGTGGAGCGGGTGGAGATCACCGTCAAGCAGGGGCTGCCCGTGACCAAGACCGCGGACTGGGTGACCCTGCGGTTTGCCCCCACCATCCGGGTGCCGGAGGACGCCATCATCGGGTGGGACAGCCGGGCCCAGCGGTTCGTCACCGTGCGGGAGAAGCACCCGCAGGGGCTGGAGGCCTTGGTAAAAAGTGTCGTCTACTTCGACCGGGACCTGTTCCGGAAGGTCCAGTGGCACGACGGCAACCGCCTGACCCTTGGCGACATCCTCCTGGGCTGGATCCTCACCTTCGAGCGGGCAGACGAGTCCAGCCCCCTGTTTGACCGGTCCTACGTGCCCTCCTTCCAGTCCTTCGTGGAGACCTTCCGGGGCTTCCGGATCGTCAGCGAGGACCCTCTGGTGGCGGAGTACTACACCACCTCGTGGACCATGGACGCGGAACTCATGACGGGGGCGGGCAGCTTCTGGCCCCTGTACGGGTTCGGCCCCGGCCCGTGGCACACCGTGGCCCTGGGGATCCGGGCGGAGGCGGCCGGGCGGGCTGCTTTCACCGCGGCCAAGGCCACGGAGAAAAAGGTGGAACGGCTGAACTACGTGGCAGGTCCCACCCTGGCCATCCTGGACCGGGAGCTGGAGGCGGCGCGGGCCGAGAACTACATCCCGTTCCCGCGGGCCCTGGGCCGCTGGATCAGCGCGGAGGAGGCCCGGCAGCGCTGGCGGCTGCTGAGTGCCTGGCGGGCGGGCCGCGGCCACTACTGGGTGGGCATGGGGCCCTTCCTCCTGCAGCGGGTTTCCCCCGTGGAGAAGATCGTGGAGCTGCGCCGGTTCGGCCGCTTCCCGGACCCCGCCACCAAGTGGCTGCGGTTCGGAGAGCCTCGCCTGGCCTCGGTGAGCGTCTCCGGGCCGCGGCAGGTGGCGGTGGGGGGCGAGGCGGTGTTCGAGCTGCGGGTGCTGGAGAAGGACAAACCGTACCCCCCGGAGGACCTGCAGGAGGTCAAGTTCCTTCTGTTCGACTCCCGCCAGGAGCTGGTGGCCCAGGGGCCTGCCCGGCGGTCCGGGGACGCCTGGCGCGTGGTGCTGGGCCCGGAGGTCACCCGGCGCCTGCGCCCGGGGTCCAACCGGCTGGAGGTGGTGGTGGTGTCCAAGGCGGTGAGCGTGCCGAGTTTCGGTTCGGCCACCTTCACCTCCCTGCCCTCCCGGTGAAGCTGCCCACATGGCCCAGGCGGTGGCGGTGAGCCCGGCCCGGGTGCAGCGTCACCCCGCCCTGCGGGTGCTGCTATACGCGCTCAGCCGCCTCGTGGCCCTCTTCGCCGCGGTGGTGGTGGGCGTGTACCTCACGATCGTGGTGGCCAACATGGGCGGCTACGTGGACCAGATCAAGCGGGCGGAGATCCGGGAGCAGGTGGCCCTGGCGGTTTCCTTCAACGAGCAGATGCGCCGCCTGCCCCCGGAGGTCCGGGCGCGCATCGTGGAGCAGATGGTGCGCAACGAGGAGCGGCGTCTGGGGCTGGACCGGCCCTTTCTGTCCCGTTCCGTGGCGTACCTCCAGGACGCCCTGGCCCTCCGCCTGGGGTTCGCGGAGCGCATGACCAGCGACACGGGGTCGCGCCTGGTCCGGCAGATCATCCTTGACCGCCTGCCCGCCACCCTTTTGCTGTTTCTCACCGCGCAGCTGTTGCTATTCTTCGCCTCCGTGGCCTCGGCCCTGGCCCTGTCCCGGCGCTACGGGAGCCTCCCGGACCGGCTGGTGGTGGCCCTGGCTCCCACCTCCGCGGCGCCCGCGTGGTTTTACGGGATCTTTTTCATCCTGGTGTTCGCCGCGGGGCTGCGCTGGCTGCCCTTTGGGGGCATGGTGGACGCGCCGCCTCCGGAGGGCAAGCTGGCCTACGCCGCCAGTGTGCTCAAGCACATGGTCCTGCCCCTCGCCAGCCTGGCCGCGAGCTCCATCTTCCTGTCCGTGTACGCGTGGCGGACCTTCTTCCTCATCTTCAGCAGCGAGGACTACGTGGAGCTGGCCCGGGCCAAGGGGCTCCCAGGGAGGCTGGTGGAGCGCCGGTACATCTTCCGCCCGGCCCTGCCCACCATCATCACCTCCTTCGCCCTGGGGCTCATCGGCGCGTGGACGGGCGCCATCGTCCTCGAGACGGTGTTCAACTGGCCCGGGCTGGGAAGGGCCCTGTACCAGGCGGTGGGGCTGTACGACACCCCGGTGATCGTGGGCAGCACCATCCTGTACGCCTACCTCTTGGCCATCACGGTATTCGCCCTGGACGTGGTGTACGCGGTGGTGGACCCCCGGGTGAAGGTGGGGGTCGGAGGAGAAGGGTGAAGGGCACTCTGCGGGAGCTCCTGCGCTACCCCTCCGCGGTGGCGGGGCTGTGTATCCTGGCCGTCCTGGTGGGCCTGTCCGTGTACGCGGTGGTGGCCGTCCCGTACGGGGAAGCCATCCGGCTGTGGAGCGCAGGCGAGGCCGCCTGGCCGCGCAACCCCCGTTTTGCCCGGCCGGAGTGGCTAGGCTGGCTCGCCGGAGGGCAGCTGCCCCGGACCCTGGTGGTGGGGGCAGGAACACCGGCCCGGGAGCGCGACCTGGGGGGCGGAGTCCGGCAGGTGGAGTGGGACCTCGCCTTCTCCTACCCGTACCGGCGGTTTCCTCCGGAGCTCGCGGTGTTCTTCCAGGCGGACTACCGGGAGCAGGCGCCCCAGGTGGAACTGGGGTGGAGGAAGCCCGACGGCACGCGGACACCGCTTGCGGTCCTGAGCCCCCGGCGCCAGGACATCTACCGTGTCTCCGCGGACGCGGAACTCCGGAGGGCCCTCGGAGGGGCTCCCGAGGTCGTCCTGTTCTCCTCCCCGGACCAGCCCGGGCAGGCCATCCCCGGCTCCTACGCTTTGGAAGTGCGGGCCTTTCTGTTCGAACCGGGCTCCGCGGTCCGGGCGGAGCTGGTGGTGTACGGGGAGGTGCACGGGCTGGCGGGCACGGACCACCTGCGGCGCGACCTCACCCTTCCCCTCCTGTGGGGGACCCCCATCGCCCTGGCCTTCGGGCTGCTGGCCGCGGTGGGCTCTTCCCTCAGCACCCTGTGCATCGCCGCGGTGGGCGCGTGGTACGGGGGCTGGGTGGACGGGCTCATCCAGCGGGTGACGGAGGTGAACCTGATCCTCCCGGGCCTCCCCATCCTGATCATGATCGGGACCCTGTACTCCCGGAGCCTGTGGGTGATCCTGAGCGCCGTGATCCTCCTGGGCATCTTCGGCGGCGGGATCAAGACCTACCGGGCCCTGTTCTTGCAGGTGAAGGAAGCCCCGTACGTGGAGGCGGCGCGGGCCTACGGAGCCGGAAACCTCCGGATCGTGTTCTTCTACCTGATCCCCCGGGCGGTCCCCGTGCTGCTGCCGCAGTTCGTCACCTTGATCCCAGGGTTCGTGTTCCTGGAGGCCACCCTGGCCTTGCTGGGCCTGGGCGACCCCGTCCTGCCCACGTGGGGCAAGGTCATCGAGGACGCCTACCGGGCGGGCGCCCTGTACGTGGGCCACGCCTACTGGGTCCTGGAACCCGCCTTCCTGTTGATGCTGAGCGGCTTGAGCTTCACCCTCCTGGGTTTCGCCTTGGACCGCGTCTTCAACCCCCGTCTGCGGGAGCTGTAGCCGTGGAAGCCCTCCTGCGGGTGGAAGACCTGCAGCTGCACTTCCGGACCGCCGCGGGGACGGTGCGGGCCGTGGACGGCGTGCACCTGGAGGTGGGCCGGGGCCGAACGGTGGCGGTGCTCGGGGAGAGCGGGTGCGGGAAGACGTCCTTGGCCCGGGCCCTCCTCCGGCTGCTGCCGCGGAACGTGGCGCACTACAGCGGACGCGTGGTCTTGGACGGGCAGGACCTCATGGCCTTGTCCGAGGAGCGCTTCCGCCAGGAGGTCCGCTGGGTCCGGCTGTCCTTGGTCCCGCAGGCGGCCATGAACTCCCTCAACCCGGTGCTCCGGGTGGGGGACCAGGTGGCGGAGCCCCTGTGGCTGCACGGCCGGGTCCGCTCCGCGGCACAGGCGCGGGCCCACGTGGAGGAGGCCCTGCGCCGCGTAGGGGTCCCCGCGGAGTTCGCGGACCGCTACCCCTTCGAGCTCAGCGGGGGGATGCGGCAGCGGGTGGCCATCGCCATGGCCCTGATCCTCCGGCCCTCCTTGGTCATCCTGGACGAGCCCACCTCGGCCCTGGACGTCCTCACCCAGGCCAACCTGCTGAACCTCCTCAAGAGCCTGCGGTGGGAGCTCCAGACCAGCTTCCTCCTCATCACCCACGACGTGGCCACCGCCAGCGAGCTGGCGGACGACGTGGCCCTGATGTACGCGGGCCAGATCGTGGAGTTCGGCCCCGCGGACCGGTTCCTCCGCGACCCCCTCCACCCCTACGCGCGGGCCCTGCGGGCCAGCGTGGTGAGCTTGCGGGAAGACCGCACCCCGCAGCCCCTCCCGGGCCGGCCGCCCAGCCTGCTGAACCCGCCTCCGGGCTGCCGGTTCGCGGACCGGTGCCCCTCGCGATTCGCGCCCTGCGAGGACCCGCCTCCTCTCGTGACCGCGGAGGGAGGTAGCCGGGTGCTGTGCTGGCTGTACGCGCCGGAGGCTCCCCGTGTCCGGTGACGCCCTCTTGGAGGTCCGGGACCTCGCCACGTGGTACGAGCTCCGTAGGTGGGGCTTCGTGCACCAGGGGTGGGTGCGGGCGGTGGACGGGGTGAGCCTCCAGCTGCGGGACGGCGAAGCCGTGGCGGTGGTGGGGGAGAGCGGGTGCGGCAAGAGCACCCTGGCCAAGACCCTCCTGGGGCTGGCCCGCCCCCTGCGAGGAGAGGTCCGCTTCGAAGGCAGGCCTCTGGTCAGTCGGGAGGACTGGCGCCGGTACCGGCGGCGGGTCGGCTACGTGCAGCAGGACCCGTACGGTGCCCTGCCGCCCTTCATGACCGTGCGCCGCATCCTGGAGGAGCCCCTGGTGGTCAACGGGGTTGCCTCGCCGGCGGAGCGCCGCGCCCGGGTGCTGGAGTCCCTGGAGGCGGTGCAGCTCGTGCCACCCCAGGAGTTCCTGTCCCGGTTCCCCCACATGCTGAGCGGCGGGCAACAGCAGCGGTTGGTGGTGGCCCGCGCCACCATCCTGCGGCCGCGCCTGCTGGTGGCGGACGAACCCGTGTCCATGCTGGACGCCTCCGTGCGGGTGGAGGTCCTGCAGGTGCTGCGGGGACTGCAGCAGCGCAACCGGCTGGCCGTGGTGTACATCACCCACGACCTGTCCACCGTGCGCCACTTCTGCGAGCGGGTACTGGTGATGTACGCGGGCAAGCTGGTGGAGCAAGCCGCGGTGGAGGACCTGCTGCGGGATCCCAAGCACCCTTACTCCCAGGCCCTCTTGAGCGCCATCCCAGACCCGGACCCGGAGAACGCCAGACGCCTGCGGCCCGTTCCCGCGGGCGAGCCCCCCAGCCTGGTACGCCCGCCTTCCGGCTGCAGGTTCCACCCCCGGTGTCCTCACGCCATCCCGGGTGTGTGTGACCGGCAGCAGCCCCCGGACTTCGAGGTCCGACCCGGCCAGGTGGCGGCTTGCTGGTTGTACGAGGGAGCCCCGGTGGCGGCCGCCGCCTCCGCGCGAGGGGAGGGGGAGCCCTCGTGAGCCCGGTGCGGTGGATGGTGACCGGGTTCGGCCTCCTGGTGGGTAGCTGGGCGGTGGTGTTCCTCATGGTCCTGCGGGAGATCCCCGCAAACCTCGTGGTGGCCCTGGCCGCTTACGGGGCTTCCGTGGTGGGGTTGGGACTCGGGGTGGTGGGGGCGGCGCTGTGGGCGAGGTCGCGGCGGTGAAGGAGGGGGCGGCCGGCCGCGGTCGGCGGCCGGCCGCCCGTGCTCACCCTGCCCAGGTCTGGCCGGGTTCCATCACTACGATCTCCAGCCCCTCAATGTCCCGGGTGGCTTCCTTCAAGGCCTCCGGGGTGCCCGTGAGGAGGGGGAAGGTGGCGTAGTGCATGGGGATCACGCACTTGACCCCCAAAAGCCGGATGGCGTGCGCGGCCTCCACCGGCCCCATGGTGAACCGGTCCCCGATGGGCAGCATGGCCACCTGCGGCCGGTACAGCTCCCCGATGAGCTTCATGTCCCCGAACACGCAGGTGTCCCCCGCGTGGTACAGGCGGAACCCGTCCTCCGTCTGCAGGACGAAGCCCGCGGGGTCGCCCGCGTACACCACCGACCCGTCCTCCGCCTGCGCCCCCGAGCTGTGGAAGGCGTTGGTCATGGTCACCCGGAGTCCCATCACCTCGATGGTCCCACCCTTGTTCATCTGCTCGAACCGCTCCAGACCCTGCCGGCTGAGGAAGGCGCACACCTCCGGCATGGCTACCACGGTGGCGCCCGTGGCACGGGCCAGGGGAGCTACGTCCGCGGAGAGGTGGTCGAAGTGCCCGTGCGTGATCAGGATGAGATCCGCCCGGTCCTGCTTTTTGTGGGCGTCCGGGCAGCGGGGGTTACCCTCCAGCCATGGGTCGATGAACACGACCTTGCCTCCGGGCGTGCGGATCTTGAAGCTGGCGTGCCCGAGGTAGGTGATGCTGAGGCCCTGGGGCAGCTGCATGGCTCACCTCCTGTTTCGGGTTGGGGTCTCCTCCAGTAGGATACTGCCGCGGGCCCGGGACTCCCTGCCCGGGGCGCGGAGGCAGGCGTGGTGAGGGGGAACGGTCGGCTTGTAAGGGCCGTGGGGTGGGTGCTGACGGCCCTCCTGTCCGTCGCCGCGGCTCCGGCGCCTGGGGAGTTGGCGGTGGAGGTGGCTGCGGCGGGTGACGTGGCCTGCGACCCCGACTACCGTCCAAGGCCCGGGGAGTGCGCCGACGCCCAGACCGCGGAGCTCCTGGAAGGCGCCGACCTCGTGCTGATGCTGGGGGACGGCCAGTACCCGGACGGGGCTCTGGAACGCTACCAGCGGGGCTACGGACGTACGTGGGGCCGGCACCGGGAACGCACCCGTCCGGTGCCCGGCAACCACGAGTACGGGACTCCGGGGGCCCGCGGCTACTTCGCGTACTTCGGGGAGCGGGCGGGTCCCACGGGCCTGGGCTACTACGCCTTCCAGGCCGGCTCGTGGGAGCTGGTGGCGTTGAACTCCAACTGCTGGGCTGTGGGGGGGTGCGGGCCGGGTTCTGCCCAGTACCGCTGGCTCGCGGAACGGCTGGCGGCGCGACGGGGTCCGTGTCTGTTGGCCTACTGGCACCACCCCCTCTTCTCCGCGGGCCGCTACACCGGACGGGAGGAACTGCGTCCCTGGTGGGAGCTGCTCTACCAACACGGGGCTACGCTGGTCCTCACAGCCCACGACCACAACTACCAACGGTTCCCCTCTCTGGACCCCCAAGGCCAGCCCGGGGCCCGGGGTGTCCGCCAGTTCGTGGTGGGCACGGGCGGCCGCAACCTCTACCGAGCCCGCGGCGGGGTCTTTCCCCGGCCCGAGGCCCTCCACGACGACCGATTTGGGGTCCTGCGTCTGCGCTTGCGCCCGGGCCGCTACGAGTGGACCTTCGTCACCACCGAGGGTACCGTCCTGGACCGCGGGGAGGCCCCCTGCCCCTGAACCGCGACCCGGTTCCGCCAACCGGTGCCGCGAGCCGGTTCCTGGAACCGGTACCTGGAACCAGGAGCGGGACCCTCCGTGCCCTTCCGTGCCCTTGCGGGGTTTTTAGGGTCGGCACAGACCTCGGATCTCTGCCCCAGGTGCCGCGAGCGCCTACCTGGAACCGGTTCCAGGTACGCTGTGGACTCGCAGCCGGCCAGACTTGGCCATCTCGGGGCTGCTGTTTCCCTTTCCCCGAGGTTCCTGAGGTTCCTACCGGGAACCGGAGGAGGGGGTACCGAGATCGGTACCCGGCGGAAGTACCTGGAACCGGTTCCAGGAACCGCCCACGTACAACCCTCGTGCGCCCCTTGCGACCTTGGGGCCGCAAAGAGGCGCAGTCCCGGCCTTCGTCCTGAATCCCACGCCCGCAAGTGTGCAGTCGCGCCCCGCAACCCGCGGCTAAGGCTGGGGCGGCGACCGAGAACCGCCATCCGTAGCAGGGGGATCCCGCGTGGTCCCGGAGTCCGGTCTGGTCCCGGTTCGGCGCCCTGGCCTGCGCGAGTAATGGAACCCGCGCACCGCGCCGGGCCTTGGCGGAGACAGACCTGGGTGGCCGGGAGTGTCCCCTCCGGGCGCAGCGCGGGTCGGGTTCGCTCCTTGGCGGCTTCGGTGTCCATTAATACCCTTGGGCCGATCGGGTGAAGATCTCGCTTTTCCGGGCAGGTCACGCACCCGTTCAGGCGCGCCGAAGAGGCTGGCAACTTCTTCGCGGTCCACCAGCCCGCTCCCGCCCGTAGCGTACTCAGGGCCGCTGGACCAGGGATAGGCCTGGGGGCTGTCGCAGAGCCCCGCTTGTACTGGATTGTCGTGGATGTACCGGACCACGGCCCACAGGTACTCCTCGTCTTCGCACAGCCTCGCATAGTACCGGTCCTGGAATACGTGTCCGCGGAGCCCCAGACGCCGGTTGAGGTGGACGGCGAAGCGCCGCTGGACGTGGTGCATGACCTTCGCCAGGGGCACCGGGCCGCGGCGGCAGAGCAGGTGGACGTGGTTGGGCAGAAGCGCGTACGCGAGGATCCGCAGTCCGAACCGTTCGACCGCCTCCTGGAGCAACGAGAGGTAGAAGCGGTAGTCCTGCGGCGTGTAGAACAGACGCTGCTGGTGGTTGCCTCTTGCCACCACGTGGTACACGCCCCCTGGGATGTCCACCCTCCGCTTGCGAGCCACAGCCCCCTCCTTCTCCGGTTTCCAACGGATTGAACGCTGGCGAGGCGAGTTTTAGAAGGGGGGAAGGGGTCGTCCCGCGAACAGGTCACCGGCACAGCGGGGGAGACCGTGGAGGAAGGTACCCTGACCCGCAACCGCGCCCCGGATCCTGGAACCGGTACCAGGAACCGCGTGTGGGTCCTCCTCCCCGCCTACAACGAGGAGGAGAACCTGCCCGGCCTGCTCCGTCAGCTGGAGGAGCTCCGCCGGGAAGAGCTGCGAGTGGTGGTGGTGGATGACGGCAGCACCGACCGCACTTCCGAGGCGGCAGCACGTTGGGAGGGGGATCTGCAGGTCGAACTGGTCCGCCACCCTCGCAACCTCGGGCTGGGGCGGGCGGTGGCCACCGGCCTGCGCCACGTCCTCGAGCGGGCCCACCCCGAGGACGTCGTGGTGACCTTGGACGCGGACGGGAGCCACCTGCCAAGCCAGGTCCCGGAGCTTTTGGCCGCCTTGCAAGAGGGATGCGACGTCGCCATCGCCTCCCGGTACCGCTCCGGCGCCCGGGTGGAGGGAGTCCCTTTCGTCCGCCGGCTGCTGAGCTTCGGGGCCCGCCTGTTCCTCACGACCCTGTTCCCCACCCCTGGGGTGCGCGACTACACCTGCGGCTACCGCGCGTACCGGGTCCGGGTCTTACAGGCTGCCCAGTCCCGGTACGGCACCCGTCTGGTGGAGTCCCAGGGGTTCGCGGTCATGGCCGAGCTCCTCCTGAAACTGCGTCCCCTCGGCCTCCGGGTCCGGGAAGTGCCCATCGTCCTCCGCTACGACCTCAAAAAGGGCCGGAGCAAACTCCCTCCCGTACGGACCGTGGGGCAGTACCTGCGCTTGGTGGCCAGCCTGCTGCGTCGCTGACCGGCGAAGCACGGGGCGGCAAACTACCGGCCAGCTTGTCGGGGAAAAGTCCCTGGGGCGGGCGAACCGGGGTTCCCGAGAATTCCGGAGCGTTTCTCGGAGTATTCCAGGAGGTTAACCCCGACCCGTCCTGCCTGAGGGGAGGCTGCGGGCCCAAGGACCGCGGAGCGCTTAGAGAAAGGAACCGGTCACGTGCAAAACCGGCTGGGTCCGACGTTCTCTCCCACGGAAGGACAGAGAAAAGGGAGGTGCGCCGTGAGGCAGGTGCGCGGCGGTGCCGCCGGCGGGAGCCTCGTGGAGGTGCTCGTGTCCGTGCAGCTCGTGGCCCTCGTCACGGTTATGGCGTGGCCCGTCCACCGTCTCGTCACCTCCGCCACTGAAGCCGGAGGGGGTTCGCCCAGCAGTCTGCGGGTGCGGGCGGTGCGGTACGTGCAGGCGGAGCTGGAGTACTTGCGCAGCTTGGGCTACCTGCGCTTCCGAGATCCCGTCCGCTGTGCAGCCGACGGTCCTGTGCCCTTTCCTGCGGTGCGGGTGCTGCCCCAGGAGGCGGAACCCGGGGAGCCTGAGCTCCCACCGCCCGTGCAGCGGGCGGAGGTCCGGATCGCGGACGAGCCAGCCGCGGGTGCCGCGCCCGGAGGCTGCGGGCTGCGGCGGGTTTCCGTGGTGGCCTACGGGAGGGACCCGGAGCGGCCCGTGGCCCGCGGAGAGCTGCTGCGGGCCCCGCGTTGACGGAGGTACAGGATGCGGGAGTGCCGCGGGCTCACCTTGGTGGAACTGGTGGTCTCCGCAGCCCTGTTCGGCTTGGTGGCGGCCGCCGGGGCGGCGGTGGTGGGAAGCGCGGTGCGCATGGCGGCGGCGGCGAAGCGCTGGTCTGAGGCCGAGCACCACGCCCGGGCCGTGGTGGAGCGGATGGTGACCTTCCTGCGACTGGCGGGCTACGGCGCGGGCGGCCAGCGCCTTACGGTGGCGGAGCCGTCCCGGGTGGAGTTCCTCGCCGACCTGTCGGGGGACACTGCGGGCCCGGAGGCGCACGGCTTCTACCTCGGTTCGGACGGCGTGTTGCGGGAGCGAAGTGGGGGCGGCACGTTCCCGCTGAGCACGCAGGACGAGGGACTGCGCGTGACGTCCTTCCGTCTGGCCTACTTCGACGCGGAAGGCCGGGAACTGGGCCCGCTGCCCCTGGACGCCGAGCAGGCGGCGAGGGTGGCACGGGTACGGATCCGGGCCACCTTCCGCTACCGCGGGCTGCAGCACGCGGTGAGAGACCTGGCGGTGGAAGAGCACGTGGCGATCCGACTCGCGGGGGAGTGAGGGGGATGAACGGGCGGGGGATCCTGTGTGACCAAAGAGGGGCTGGCCTGGTGTTCGCCTTGGCGGTCGTCCTCCTCGTGGCCATGGCGGCGCAGGCGGCGCTGGCGGTGTTGGCCTTCGAACTCAAAGCCGCGGGCAACACCCGCGACGCTTCCTGGGCGTTCCAGGTGGCGGAAGCCGGGGCGGAGCGCGCGGTGTTCGAGCTGAGCCGGGATGCCGACTGGACGGACCAGGCTGGGGCGACGGCACTCCTCGGCCAGGCCGAGGACGGCTGGGCGCCCGTGTGTCTGGACCCGGACTCCCGCGGAACATGTCCCACTCCGGCCACCTCGGTGTTGTTCCCTGCGGGGGATCCCGTGGGGAGTTTTCAGGTCGTGTGGAGACCGCGGACGGGACCGGAGTGCGGGCCGGAGGGATGCGTTTGCGTGCGGTCCACGGGCAATGCCGGCTCGGCCGCCCGCCGCGTGGAAGTGGTCCTGGCCCGCGCCGGCCCCGGGACGCCTGTGCGGACCGTGTACTGGCGCGAGGTGCTGGGAGAGCTTACGACCGCGGTCTGTGGCCGCGGGTAAGAATAAGAAAAGGAGGAGGAGATGGGTCGGCTGCTGGAAGGTCTTCGTGCCGGCGCCGTGTACCGGGCGGCCTCTCGGAAGACGACGGCGGCCCGCGGGTACACCCTCCTGGAGCTCCTCTTGACCCTCACCATTCTGGGAGTGTTGCTGGCGGTGGCGGTTCCGAGCTTCGCTCACCTGTTTTCGGAGCGTCGGGCGAACTACACCGCCGCGGAGGTCCAGCGCGTCCTGCGCGCGACGCAGCAGCTGGCCGCCGCGCAGGCCGGTCGGTTCCGAAGGGTGGAGGCACGGTTCTCGTTCGGCGAGGGGCCGCGGGCGGACCTGTGGGGCGTGCCCTGGCAGGACTGGCTGCCCGCGGTCCCCCTGGGCTCCGTGGGACTGGGCGCGCCTACCACCACCGTCCGCAGGTCGGGAGCGCTGGAGTTCACCGTGGCCTTCGCCGCCAGCGGGTCACCTCTTCCCGGTAGCCAGGGCACGTTGGAGGTGGCGGACGGTGCCGCAGTCCGGTACGTGGTAGTCGCCGCGGTGACGGGCCGGGTGCGGGCCTCCAGCACGCCCTGACCGCGTCCGTACCTCAAGCCGGTTCCAGGCTCGGTACGCGCCGAAGCCGGGAAGCCCTCCCGCAAGCGGGCGCCGACGTCGTAGAGCACCCTGAGTGGCACAATAGTTGCTCCATTCCTGCGGCGCAGTCTATGCGCGGGCGAAGCATGGACCGCGACCCTCTTGCCTCCGTGACCTTGCGGTGACCGAAGGGTGGAGTAAAATGGGGCCAGGCCTCGAAAGGGCAAACCCGCGGCGACGCGGGGGCGCAAAGCCGACGGGGCTCGTGGGGCGCGAGTCGGCCGGGCTGCCGAAGGGCCGGGACATGGACCACCGGGAGGTCGGGGTCGAGTCCCGGTGGTCGTCGCTTTTTTTGGGGGGGACGGATCGGAGGGAGGGGCTGGACAGAGTGGTGACCCGTAGGGCCGTGTCGTCGAACCTACCTCGGAGAGGGGGACTGAGGTCCGCGGGCACCGCCCGGCGATTTTTCGGCTGGGGGCGGGTGCAGGCGGGGTTCTCTCTGTTGGAGGCTTTGTTCGTGGTCGCCATCCTGGGTATCCTCCTGGCCCTGGCCTTCCCCAGCTACCAGCGGGTGGTGATGGAACGGCGGGTGCAGAACACGACCCGCGAGATCGCCGGTCTTTTCCGGGCAGCCCAGCAGGCCGCGGTGGCGAAGTCGGCGGAGGTGGCGTGCGTGCGGGTGGAAATCGGGGCCAACAGCGCCCAGGCCATCGTGGTCCCCGGGTCCCCCACCGCCGGCTCGTGCGACGGTCAAGGGGAGGTCTTGCTGGCCTCCCAGGGTTACCCGCTGGGGGTACAAGTTAGCCCCCAGAGCGCGGTCGCTTTCTTGCCCAGCGGCGAAGTACAGCCGCCCGGCTTCCAAGTGAGGGTCCACGGTGGCGGGCAAGAGCGGTACGTGTGCGTGAACCAGGCAGGGCTGGTGACGGTACCGCCTCCGGGGGCTTCCTGTCCGTGAAGAGGAGGGAGCGGGTGAGAGGTTTACGGAGGGTCCTGGAAAGCGCAGCTGGCCTTTCCATGCTGGAGGTCGTCGTGGCCCTCACCCTCGTGGCGGTGGTGGTGCTGGCGAGCGTGCAGCTCGTCACCCGGGCGGTCGCTCAGATCGGCTCGGCCCGGACCGAGCAGGCAGAGCGGCCGGCGCGGGCGAAGACGATGGCGACCCAGTGGGTTCAGGCCGAGCTGGAGTACCTCCGGTCGCTCCAGTTCATTAAGCTCCAACGGATCGCCCTGTATCCCGCGGGCCAGACTCCCCCGTGGAGCTCCCGAGATGGCACCGCGTACCGGGATATCACCCCCCGATCCTCCCTGGCACCGGGGGAGATGCCCCTCCCACCGGGCTTCGAGCGGGCGCGGGTGGCGGTGGAGGTGGAGGCCCTGGAACCTCCGAACTGTACGTCGGACTGCACGGTCGCCTCACTCCGCATCCGGGTGGCCCTCTACCGGCAGGCCAGTGACCTTCCCGGCTCTCCGTCGGAGATCGGGAACGCCTTCGTCTACTCCGCGACGAGTCTCCATCGGCCATGAGGACGCACGGTCGTCCGAGCACGCGGACGTTGACACTGCTGGGTGGGCAGACGGGCCTCACGCTTGTGGAGCTCCTTATCGCTCTCGTCACGATCGGCGTGATGCTGGGCGCCATGTTCGCCTCCGTCCGTGGGATGGCGGGCACGTGGGCGGTGGGACAGCACCGGGTGGGGGTCCAGCAGAACGGCCGCAACGCCATCGAGTGGGTGACCCGCCGGATCCGGACAGCAGGAGTGGGGTGGAACGTCACGAACGGGTTCATCTATACGGCCGCGGAGGCCGGGCGGATCCGGTTCCGGGCCGACCTCGGGGCAGGCCTGCGGCAGTACGAGTACCTCCGGGTCGGTAGCCAGCTCGTCGAGCAGGTCTACGACTCGACCGGAGGGTCCCTCCTTTCCCGGCGGCCCCTCACGTCTCCCGAGGAGGTGGGGATCATCACCGTGGCAGACCTGAACTTCTGCTACTACGACATCTTCAACACTCTCCTCAACGGTCCCCAGGATTCAGAAGGGCGGTGCACCAGGTCGGTGGCCGACCTGGGATCGATCTACCGGGTGCAGATGCGGCTGCGGATCGTGAGCGGGCGGCCGGGTGAGGACCCCATTACCTTGTACAGCCAGGCATTCACCCGCGCGCAGGAAATGCCCTGACGAGGTCCGGACGTGCGGGAACCACGTGATGAGGAGGGAGAAGGAGGGGGCCATGAGACGGGTTCAGTCGGTGTTGCGGTCCGAGGCCGGGGTCGCTCTGGTAATGGCCCTGCTGACCGTGGTGGTGCTGCTGCTCGTCGGGGCCGGGCTGGTCACCGCGGCCAT
>Ga0272449_1001378_pt1 | contig 25074 bp, 20 predicted proteins | sample YNPCB0241_FD_198679 | JGI IMG/M metagenome (GOLD analysis project Ga0272449, IMG submission 198679) | Hot spring sediment microbial communities from Yellowstone National Park, WY, United States - YNP-CB-024-1 | ecosystem: Environmental > Aquatic > Thermal springs > Hot (42-90C) > Sediment... | reverse complement strand
CTAGAAGCAGCATCCACGAAGATCGCTGGCGCACCACTTGGAAATGGCCCGGCATACTCTCCAGTTTCGTAATGGGGAGTATCCCTCCCCTTCCTTATGAACTCAACAAGCATCTCGCCGATTGTTAGGACATCCATTTCAGAAATTTTGCTTAACGAGAACCTATAATATTTTTCTCGAGGGTACGAGTATGAGGAAAACCGGGTTTGACTCGAAAAACCAGTTGGCAAAGGCTTAAATGTCAGTATTCAGGTAGCAGTTTCAAAAATGTCCAGCCCAATTAATGGTGAGAAGAGTACGGTTGAGAAGCGAATTTCATGGTGGCTTGAAGCAAGATTCGGCATGTTCATCCATTGGGGGCTCTACGCGATTCCAGCACGTGGAGAATGGGTCATGTATTGCGAGCGAATACCTAAGGACGAGTATGCCCTTCTAGCTCAAAAGTTCAACCCTAAAAAGTTTGACGCGGACAAATGGGTTGCGCTCGCTAAACAGGCGGGGGCCAAATACATGGTTTTAACCACGAGGCACCACGACGGCTTCTGCCTATGGGACAGCAGTGTCTCCGACTTCACATCCGTCAAGACAGCCGCTAAAAGGGATTTTGTCGCAGAGTATGTGGAGGCATGTCGGAAAGCAGGTATGCGCATCGGCTTCTACTACTCATTGCTAGACTGGCGTTGGCCAGCTTATTGGGATGGGCCTGAGAAGAACCCGGAGGGTTGGAAAGAGTTCCGGAACTATGTTCACGCCCAAGTCAGAGAGCTCATGACCAACTATGGGAAAATAGATATACTGTGGTACGACGGCGCTTGGCCTCATAGCCCAGAAGCATGGGGGTCTGAACAGCTTAATGCGATGGTTCGCAGCCTCCAACCGGAAATCATAATAAACAACAGGTCTGGATTACCGGAGGATTTCGACACTCCTGAACAACGCATAGAAAGATCCCTTAGGCCTTGGGAAGCATGCATGACTATAGATGATCTCTGGTGGGGCTATCATCCTGGCGACCCAAATCTGAAATCTCCAATGCAGCTTGTGAGAAGTCTGGTTAAATGCGTCTCGGGAAACGGGAATTTTCTGCTGAACGTTGGACCTAAAGCAGACGGCACCATTCCACCAGAGCAAGCAGCCAGAATGAGAGCTATTGGAAGATGGTTGCGGCGAAACGGCGAGTCAATATATGGCGCTGGGGCCGCTCCATTCCAACAGCCTCATTTGGGTCAAGTCACTATGAAAGGCAGTAAAGTGTATGTGCACGTTATGTTCTGGCCTGGAAGAGAAATGTGCGTAGCCGGGATTAAAAACAGGGTTTTAAAAACATACATGTTGGCAAGTGGGAAAAAACTCCTTTTCGAGCAAAAGGAAGACCGTCTTTTCATACGTGGACTACCCTTACGCGCACCAGACCCTATAGACACCGTTGTCGTCTTAGAAATAGAAGGAGAGCCTGAGGTCGCCCCGCCATCATTCTGGAAGTGAAGAGAAACACTTATGATTCAAAAAACTATTCCAAGCCTTTTCCTCTCACCAACGACGTGTTCAGCCACATCCATCACTGGGGCAACCCATATCTCGTCACGACGTTCATACAGGAATCTTAAAAACCCCGATAGGTCTTCATAAGCAACGGGTAGATGACCCTCATCAATACCGTGAAAAGTGAATATTGCCCACCTGCCCTCGTGAACAGTCTTAACGGTTAAGCCTATCATTTCTTCGCATCTCATCCGGTCAGCCGGCCATGACCATAGCTCATGCAGGTCGCAGGCAAGCGGTGAATTAGAATAACCCCTCTCTCCGTAAGCCCTAGCTGCTAGGAAGATTTCAGCTACAATCGGCACGTAGCTCCTCTTGTTCAAGCCCCTGCCGACGCTTGTTTGATAACAAGGGTAAGCGAAAGTTCGGCTACCGTTAGGTATTAGGCTTCTTATTCTTTCATGAGCCTTAACAATGTCTAGGCGAATATCCTCTAGAGTCATGTTCTCCAATCCTCTGCAGCCAGGATCGCCTGAAAAATTGCATGAACAGGGATGCGTAACACTGTGGTTACCTATTTCATGGCCACGGTCAGCAACATCCCTCCATGCTTTCAAAGCATTCTCATAACCGTCTCCAGGATTTATGTAGAATGTTGCCTTAAAACCGAATTGCTCGAGCAGGGGTACGCCCAAACGCAATTGCGAAGGCAAACCGTCGTCGAAAGTCAGCGAGACAGCTCCTTTAAACCTGCTCGGCCAATTAAACCTCATAACACGGCATTTTCAAGCAATGCTTTAAAAACTTAACCAGGACCTTTTTCAAACGATTTTTACAACGCCTTGCTACTCGTTGAAAGGAAGATTCTGGAAACGCGCAAGTCTCCCCCTTAAATCTTTTTCCAAGCATAACTGAAACCATTACGAGGCGCAGGGGAGGCTGACATTTAAGCCCAGTAGAAAAATGTTTTTGAAGCGTTTTTAATAGTCTCAGGACACCGGCTTGTCAAGGGCATTTGGAAACACGCTTTTTCAACAAAATTTATAACAAGGTTTTTCCCACCTACTCTCAGAAGTATGAAATACTGGAGAAACAGTAGAACGATTTTTACTATTCTAGTATTAGCATTAACCCTCCTAACGCTGCCTCTCGAAACCAGTCTTACGAATTGGCATAATATAGATGGGAAAAAGGCGTTCTCCCAAAGAAGCATGGTAATCGGTGCCGTAGCCTCACCAGTGGTCTCAATGCGCGTAAAAGTTCTGAACGCTTTAACTGGTGAAGCAATTCCAAACGCTACTTTAATAATTCTGGATTTAAAGAATCCTAGAAGGCCGGAAATAGGTCAAAGCATTTTCTTCACCAACGCGGATGGAGAGTATGATGTTCCAGAGGAAATTGTAAAACCTGGAAGAACCTACTGGGTTTACGCTTACAAGGGGGATCTTAAGGAGAAGAGGATGGATTTCGTACCGGTTAAAAAAGAGGTTCGAGTCGGGGAAACCGGCAGTATTGAAGTGACTCTTTCACTGGTTCCAGGCGCACTAGTAGAATTGGAGAGCGTTCCATATATTGTTCAAGCATCAAGCCTTCAAGAGGGCAACATGATAATAAGAGTCATAGTGAAACAGAAGGGTTTCAATTTCTCGCTAATCACTGACTACGGGGACGCGATAGACGTTTTCTACCTGGGGCTGGACAGGAAAATGATCCCGGTTCCGTCTGGAACACCTTTCGAGCTTGAGGTCAGCGTCTCGCTTGTATTGCGGGAACGTGAACGAGTATCGGAAATTTTCTACATTATGAACGGGACGCAACCCTTCATCATGCCGCAGAGAGGTTACGCAACTGTTAAAATTTCAGAGTACAGTCTAAGAAGGGGTTTGGAATATGTGAAATCAGCTCTAGTAGGAGTTTCTTCAAAGGTTGACGAGGCGCAGGAAATCGGCTTCACGGTTTTCGAGGAGAGGCGTGTACTGGGGCATGCAAACCAGAAACTAGTGGAGGCCAGCACTCTACTGTCAAACGCGAAAACAGATGAAGACTTCGAAAAAACCTGGTTTACACTCCGGGAAATACTTGGAGAAATAAATTTCGTAGCCACGATGATAGAAAGCAAGTATCTGGTTGGAAAGACTAATGCGGTTTACCTCTCCGCAGTAATCGTGATATTCAGCACTGTTCTCGCGTTCTTCTTCTTTGAGAAAACCATGTTAAAAATTGTTTCATTAGCCGTCATCTACGTAGTGTTATTGGGAGCAATGTATTTTATAAACCCAGGTACTCACGTTGTAATCGATGAAAACCTTCCCCTCTTCTCTTGGACGGCAGCAGTATCCTTCATCATAACCTCCACAATTGTCTTCGGCATTCCACGCATCTGGAAGGAGAGAAATATTGAGGGAGAGGTTCAATGGAGAAGCGCCATTTCAGTAATATTCTCAATGAGTAAGCGTCAGATAAAACGCAAAAAAATACGTGGCTTCTTCACAATATTTTCAATATGCATGCTTATTTTAGCGTTCACCGCTCTAACCACCTTTGGAACAGCCTTCGGAATAATTTCTAGAAGGTTGGAGGGAACTCCGTCTTCAGACGGTTTCCTCATAAAGCGCATGGTTAACGGCTCGTCGCTGATCTTCTCCCCCTTGGGGGCAGGGGATGCTCAAGTCCTCATGAAGATAGTGCCCGCGATTGATGTGGCTCCAAGGATGAAAAGCGTTCCGCGGTATGAGCCGGTTGCTAGACTCATAAACCCGGCCACTGGCAACAGTCATCCTATTTACGGTGTGCTCGCCATATCGCCAGGAAACGAAGCCCTCTACACAATGCTCGACGAGATGGTTGAGGGTAGTTATTTAAGCGATGAGGCGTATGGTGAAGCAATCGTAGGATTTGGAACACTAAACAGACTAGGTTTAAAAGTAGGCAGCAATGTCACGCTAGAAATACCGGGTACTACGATAACGGAAACCATGGTAATCAAGGGCTTTATCAGGGACGAAGAGTATGAGAGGCTAACGGATGTTGACGGCAGCCCTCTCGGCCCCGCACGTCTCCTTCAAGACGGTTCGGCGAGAAGATGCAACAGTTCAGAGATAATAGTGATTAACCTTGAGACTGCGAAGAGAATTCAGGAGAAGATCAACAGTCTTTATGGTGCGAACGCCCCTCAGCTCGTCGTTCCCTCCGAGATACTTTTCAGGCTGAGAGACTCGGAAGACGTGGGGGCAATTGTCAGAAGCATTATTTTCTTCTTTAACTACGATGTCTTTGTCTCATCTAAAGGCGTAGCGAACTACTACTATATTGGTTCGTATATAGAGTTCGGCGGGGCTGCGGAGCTGCTGATTCCACTAGTGATGGTTGTATTAAGCATAGGCATGGTTATGGTCAACAGTGTCTACGAGCGTGAGAGAGAAATAAAGACTCTTTCAACACTCGGGTTAAACCCGACCCACATAGGATTAATGTTTGTTGCTGAAGCAATAATAATGGGAATGGTTGGAGGAAGCATAGGATACTTGACCGGGTTAGGCTTTTATAGAACCATGGTTTTCATAGGACAGAACCTTTTAGAAAACCTCATGGTCAGAGAGAAACTGGAGTGGTGGTGGAGCGCACTGGGATTTGTTTTCGCAATAGCCGTCTCAGTATTCTCGGCTGCAAGACCTGCAGCCCTAGCTATCCGCACTTACACACCGTCGATGGTGAAGAAGGTCAGGAGAACGGAGGAACAACGGAAGGAGCGGAAGGAGAAAATATTCAGGGTTTTCCAGGCGAGAAGCGTCAGTATGCCTGTGAAAATACTGGTTAACGAGAAAGAGTTCTTCACAGGCTTCCTGATTGACCACTTAAACCAGTTGAGGACGGGTTATAAGGAGAGAATCGAAAACGTTGAGGATGTTCCGGAAGAAGCGGATTCTAAAGGCATGCTTACGAAAACCGTAAGATTCAACTATTATGTGGGACCGGTTGGGACCAAGAACGGGACGAAGAATAGCCTGGTTTTAACCAAGACCCCAGCTGAGGAATACTACAGGGTTACACTTGTTACAGAGCCAACATCGCCAGGGATTCCGGAGAGCACAATAGATAGAACGGTTGAATACGTCCATTGGATTCTAATGCTATGGGTTAAGGAAAAGAAGAGAATAATGGGTTCGGCTTAACACAAACAGCATAAAGTCGATTTTTAAAACCGCTATGTCAAAATCCTCGAAAGGTAGCTGAAGGCTTCATGAATCATCATAGTCGTTAACCATAAGCTTCAAAACGTGGGTAAAGAAAGTATAAATTTAAGCTTAGCACGGAAAAGCTTGTGAGCAAAGCTCCATACATCGTTGGAGTTGACCTTGGCACCTCATCCTGTAAGACTGTCGTTTTCACTCTGGACGGCAGGACGGTTGCTTCCGCTTCCAGAGAATACCCGATTATTCAGCCTGAGCCAAGGTGGGCGGAGCAGAACCCTCTAGAATGGTGGAGAGCAGCTGTCGAAACCATATTGGAAAGCCTTAAGAAAGGAGGTATAAAAAGTGAAGAGATAGTTGGCCTGGCTGTTGACTCTCAGAGAGAAGTTGTAGTGCCGATTGGGGACGATGAGGAAGTACTGTACAATGGCATAATATGGCTCGACGGAAGGACTGGTCCCCAGACGGAAAGGATGAGGAGAATTCTTGACCAACAGGAAGTTCTTCGTGTAACAGGCGTGGGGATAAACCCTGTTTTCTCAGCATCCAAGATTCTATGGCTTAAGGAAAACCATCCCAGCGTCTTTTCTAAGACTAAAGTCTTCCTCTCAGCGAAGGATTTCATAATCTACAAGCTAACCGGGGAGAAAGTCATTGATTACTCCATGGCCTCCAGAACAATGCTTTTCGACATTAGGAGGAAAAAATGGTCAGACGAAATATGCTCAGTCCTCGGCATACCTTTAGATAAGCTCCCCATCCCTTTGGAATCCAGCATTGTCGTTGGAGAAGTATCTTCTAAGGCTTCAGATGAAACATCTCTCCCGCGAGGCCTACCGGTTGTGAATGGTGGAGGAGACAGACCTTGTGAATGTCTTGGTGCAGGAACTATTCGAGAAAGGGATGTAAACGTAGGTACTGGGACTGGGTCTGCCTTCGAAGCACCCTTAAGCGAGCCACGTCCTGATTTGAAGGGGAGGATTAACTGTTGCTGTCACGTGATGCCTGATATGTGGGAGTATGAGGCGGCAATCTCAACGACAGGTGGCGCTCTACGCTGGTTTAAGGATGTTTTCGGAGAGAAGGAGAGGGCTGAGGCTGAGAGAACCGGTAGGGACCCGTATGATCTGCTGCTTAAAACTGCTTCTGAAACAAGCCCCGGTGCAGACGGCTTAATGTTCTACCCCTATTTAGCAGGTGCTTTCCCGCCGAGGGTTGACGGTAGAGCTCGCGGCGTATTCTTCGGCATCAGCCTCTTCCACTCAAAAGGGCATTTCGTTAGAGCCATGTTAGAGGGAGTTGCCTACCATTACATCTTTATGCTCAAGCTTCTAGAGGAGCTCGGCCTTCATATAGTTGAGATAAGCATGGTCGGTGGAGAGACGAGGAGCGATTTCTGGAACCAGCTTAAGGCAGACGTAACCGGTAGGAGAATAAGGATTCCTGAGGTTGAGGATGCGGCTGCTATGGGAGCAGCACTGCTTGCAGGAATCGGCACAGGTCAGTATGGGAGTGTGAAAAAGGCTGTTGAATCAGCAGTGAAAACAAGAAAAATATACGTACCTAATGCTGAGAATCATTACACCTATTTAAAGCTGTACAAGAAGTACGAAGCGATATACGCTTACATCTCAAAAGGGTTTGAATTCTACTGATAACGAGCTTCTATAAAGATACTCTATGATGATTGAAAATAGTTTGCGAGATCAACCCAAGCTCCTGAAGAATCTAGACAGACATCGGCAAAAACAAGGATTCCTGAAGCTCCTCCCCTCATCGCCCCCTTTACTGACTCGACCCACTCCCAGCCAGGCATGTTTCCAGTTCTTGATAACGATCCGCCGACGCAAGGCACGACCAGAATTTCACCATTATTCTTCTCAACCTGCTCAACTATCATCCTAGTAGTGTCCTCAACCCATTTAACAGGCATTTCGTGATCCCTATGATAAAGCATGGGGCAAACAACGTCGACAAGACCCTGTCTCACCCACTCGCCCCAGTCGACACCCATGGTCTGCCTGTTCCAATTCAAATCGTAAGAAACGTCAGCTGATAGAGTTATCTCCGGGTTAATCTGTTTGACAGCATCCCTGATTTCCCTCAAGAAACCCGTTACGATCTGCACCCTCCAACTTATCCACTCGCTCCTCAAGCTTCCCCCGGCCAGCACGTCTTCAGGCCAGTTCTGTACCTTTCTGCCGATAAATGATTCAAAAGACTTTTTCGCGCTCTCGCTGAAGTCAGCCTCAATGCCCGGTGGGAAACCGAAATCATCCTCTATGTTTATACCGTCAACACCATACTCCTGCACTAGTTCGATAATGTAGGACTTTATATAGTTCCTAGCGCCCTCGCTAGCCGGAGACAAGTAGTACCAGCCGTATGGGTTAAACGGGCCGTGTGAAAGCTGGTCCTCACCCTTCTCGTTAACTATTCCCCAGTCAGGATGTTGAAGAAGCACCGACCTGCTTGTTCTGAAGCCCAGAACCCACGCCCAGACCCTCAGGCCGTTCCTATGGCTTTCTTCAACAACTATTTTCAAAGGATCTTCATCGCTTTCAAAATTATTAAGGTAATCCATGTCAACCGGAACGATTTTACTCCTGTAGTCAGCCAACCCTCCAGCATGGATTACAAAGGGAAGCACAATATTGAACCCGCTATTCTTGATTTTGCTTATGTAGAATGTGAGGTTTCTCGCAACAGACCTGTTGGGAAACTCGTACATGTATAGGAATACTCCTCTCACCTCCGGTTTAGGAGGCTCTTCAACCCTCATCATCCTGTTTAAGAAGAAATATGAAGCAGTCATCAGAAGCACTGTCAGAATTGGAAAAACAAGCATTATGCTTCTCTTAAACATGCAATCTTAAGGGAGGAGACGTTTAAAAGCTTAATCGATAAATCAACGTGGAAAAGAAAAACCCATATAGCCTGATGATAACGACTGCGGCCAACCCTGTGAAACGCATGCCGATTCTCTAGAAGAATAGCGCGCGCGCTAATAGACTGATATCTATCGTTGAAGAAATCGTTTCAAACTATGATGTAGACGGGTTGCAGTTGGACAGGATAAGGATGCCGGGGCCAGTAATAAGGGCGAAAGCCAGTGAAAAACTCTACACGGAGACAACTGGGCTCACCCCAGCTAACGATGAGAAAAAGTGGCAGGAGTTCGTGAGAAGCCAGGTTTCTAAAGTCGTGCAGAGAGTATTTGAAAAAGTTAAATCAATAGATATGAGCCTGAGGCTTTCCGCCGCGGTTTTCCCATCTCCTTCGAACGCGGCTTTAAACCAGCTTCAAGACTGGAAGAAATGGGTTGAAGAAGGATGGGTTGACTACGTATGCACGATGGCTTACGCACAGGGGTTTTACACATTCAAGGCTTATGTAGATGAGGAGAAGGAGGCTTGCGAGCCTGGAAAACTATATGTGGGAATAGGCGCGTGGCAATTGTCCGCGTCTGAATTGAAAAAACAGATAAAGTACGTTGTAGTCGACTCAGGACTACCTGGAGTACTATTGTTTAACGGGGATTCTCTACTCAGCAATACGGAGCTTTTAAACGCCGTAAAGGAGGCGAAGGAGGGAAAGTTTGGGGAAGACTCATCCTCCTTCCCGTTTATGCTTAGCGCCTCCTCAGCCACCATACTGCTCTGCACAACGCTATTCTTGCTCCACCTACATAGAAAAAAGCGGAGGAAAAACGTTTCTTTAAAGAAAGCTTATTAGACAAGTATGTTTTCAAATGCTCAGGATAAAGGTGAACCCTAAGCTTCAAGAAGCTGATGACTATACTATATTATGATGATCATGCTTGGCGCGCGTTACAGTTTCCCCCGAGAAAAAGCCTTAGAAAGGCTTAGCCACTTACCTTCACGCTTCTTATCCTAATCTTTGGCGCGATCCTCCCCGCCTCGTTCATCGTCCTCCTGCCAACAGCATCTATGGATTGAAGCATTTCGAAGACTGTGCTTCCAACCATGGCGTTTTTAACAGGATGCTTCACCTCACCATTTTCAACGAGGAACCCATGGTCTATAAGGCTCGAAATATTTGTCGATCCGCCGACTGGACCCAGAGAACTGTCGTAAACAAATATTCCTCGTTTAACGTCTTTAAAAAGCTCTTCATCCAAATACTCTCCCGGAGCTATCTGAAGATTAGTTAAGCTTGGCACAGGCTTCTCGGCTAAACTGGGTCTAGAAGCATGACCATTGTTCTCAATTTTTAAAGCATTAGCAGTGTAGGAATCAGTAACGTAGTTAACCAGTAATCCTTTCTCAATAATCCTTACCTTGCTGCAGGGACATCCCTCGTCGTCGAAAGGCGAAGAAGCCCATCCGGAAGGATAGAGAGGATCATCAATAATGCTCAGTTTTTCGCTTGCAATCCTTGACCCAAGTTTTCCAGAGTAATAAGAGGATTTTTGCAGAACGTAAAACGCGTTCGCACCATAACCAACGATACGCTCCATCGTTCCAAGCGTTGTCCTCTCATCGAGAATCAAAACATACTCGCCGCTCTCAACCTTTTTACCACCAACACTTCCAACAGCCTTCCTTGCAGCATTGTCCCCCACCTCTTCAAACCTCAGCTCCCTGATGGACCTAGTCAAAAAATAATCGTAACCAGTTCCAATCTCACCATTATCTCCCTTCTTAAGAGCCTCAATACCGAAGAAGAGCCTTGAAGACTTATGAGTTCTCTCCACCCCTAGAGTGTTAACGATGAAGTCTTCAGCCACGCCTAGGCCAGCTCGTCCTGAGGCGTCAAGAGTTTCATCAACATTCTTCAAGGCTCGCACCCCGTCTAAAACTTTCGACACAAGCTCCTCTGGAGTCATTGCCGCTATAGCCTCGTCATACAACCCCCTAACCTCCACCGGCTTCCCTTCTCCAGGAAGAGAGACGAAAGCCTCATCCGGCGGGGTTCCTCTAGCTAAAGATATTGCCCTCTTCACAGCCTTTTCAACACTGTCTTCATCCAGCTGCGTAGAAGTGGAAATCCCTATCGATTTACCAATGTAAACCCTTACTCCAAAGGAGGAGGAGTAGCCTTCTTCAATACTCTTAACGGAACACCTCTCCACAGTCAGGCTGAGAGACCTTCCTGCTGAAGCAACTATTTCAGCCTGGCTGGCGCCAAGCTTCTCAGCCAGCCTAACCCCCTTGACGCACAAGTCAAGCGCACCCATCTATCTCCTACCTCCAACAACTACGTCCTTAACTGCGAGATGTAACTCTTTAGAGCTCGGGCTCATTAGATTCCTGCGAGAAGCTATGTTTAAAAACTTTATGTGGTAAGAATGGAGGGGTTTAATCATCAGCATGGCTGAGGAGAGAAGGAAAAAGAGCGGGTTCAAGTATCCGGATTATCTGGATGAAGAGAAGGTTATGGAGAAGTGGAGAGAAGCAGTCGAGTCAGCTTCTTCTTTAATCAGCTCAATATTTAAGGATGGGCTAGTAAAGATGATGGCGTATAGAGAACTGTATGGTAAGCTAAAGGAGAAGGGCATAGACTACGATGATGCTGAAGACGTGGTCTCTGAAGCTGAAAGAAAGAAACTGATATATTATGATAGTAAGACACGGTCATATAACTGGATTCCCGAGGAGAGAAGGAATGAAGAGATGTGTAAGACAGAGCAATTAGAGAAGACGATTGCAGACATATTCATAGAGAGAAATGCCAAATGGCTGCATAGAGATGAATTGGTAAGAGGTTTAGCTGGTAAGGGGTTTTCAAGAGAGGATATAGAAAGGGCTGTTTATGAAGCTATAAGGGATTTTGTGGTCGACTTCCATGAATCCGAAGACATGTTTAGACTCGTTCCAAAAGATGAACGGGTTAGGATGGGGGAGCTTAGGAGGCTAAGGAAGTTGAATTCAAAGAAATGGTTTTATGAGAAGATGGTGAGAGAGCATGCTTTGGGCTCTGAATCATAAACCTTGTTGAACCTCGCGTTATAAAAATCACTTATTAGACTTTTAGCATGTTATCATTCATGCTTATATATTGTTCAGTTAATATTCAAGAGTAGATGAGGAAAACGGGGGGATGCAGGAAGAACTGTATTGAATGCGACCTATACCAGATATGCGGAGGATGTGAGAGAAGAGATGACTGCCTAGTTAACCTATGCATATCGAAGAGATTGAGAATAAAGGGAATTACATTGGATTGTAAGAAATGCGCCTATGCATCCGTTTGTGCTAAGTCAGGCTCTTATTCACCTTTGAAGCCCAAGCTGAGAGAACTTAACTCCATTCTAGAATCCCGGAGTATAACATCTCCGACAATAGAGCTACCCCGCTTCATACCGGAAATACCAGTAGATGAACCCTTAAAACTGAGATGGAAGAAGCTGAAAATAGAAGCAGTCATAGTCACTTTCAGAGAGTTGGGAAGTGAGGTGTTAGAGACCATTAGAAGAGACGGTATTCATGACATATTAGGCTTTGAGGGCACTATCTTACTTTCTACAATTATGCCCGATGAGTATTTGACTGAGGAGACGTTCAATACTACCATCGGATTGATAAAAGAAGGAGGTTTCGATGGAGTAGTAGGCTGGGACATGCCAGTGTACATCGATTCTCCTAAGGTGACTAGCTTGACTAACCTGGTTTCAGCCACGATATATACTGCGAGGTATGTTAAGGAAGGGATTCCTACGATCCCTCTGCTCAAGGGCAGCGATGCCGGAGAGATGAAGATGCATGCCAGATGGCTTAAGTGTTTGGGTTTTGACAGGGTTGCGATCCACGCTACCGAATACGTCTTAGAGCAGGGGGAACTCAGGGAAAGAGCCCAAGACCTTTACGCGACGGCGTTGGGCGAGGTGCTGAAAAAAGGATTTAAGCCGTTAGTCATCGGGGTAATGAGTCCTAGCTCCTTCCCGCCCCTATTATATGGGGAATGCTCTGATGCTTCTTTCGCAGGTATGAGCTGGCTGTTGAGGGCTGAGGAATACATGGTGTACGACTACGATAAGACCCTCGACTTGAAGAATCAGATAATGGTATGTAATTGTGAAGCTTGTAGGGGCAAGTCGCCTACTTGGGTCTCTAGAAGTGTAGATGATCTAGCGGAGCATAACCTAATTCAATTCAGAAATTTTGTAGAGAGAAGACGTAGTGAGATTAAAATGTATGACGTGGTCTTGGAGAAAGACACCATGGCGGTTGTTGGTGATTTACACATAGGAACTCCACAATCGCTTTGGCAAGAATGCCTTTCCAAGCTGGAGGAGGTTAAGCCTTCTTACATCGTCTTTTTGGGTGATACATTCGATTTTGAAAACGGGAAACCAACGAGATGGGAAACGTTAACCTTCTTTAGGAGGTTGAGGAAGATAGGGGCTGAAGTGATACCTGTATTGGGTTGCTCCGATTCCAATCGTAGGAGGCTGTTTGAGGTTTTAGAGAAACAGGCCTTTAGAACATATCCGGTTAGACCACAGTTACTAGAAGCATCTCCGTTTATGGCTGAAACCGTGCTAGATTTAATCAGGTTCTATGGAATTGCAAAAGAGAAGGTAACTGTAAAACTGGTAAACGAGAGGAAAGCGATACTTGAACATGGAGACGGTTTGGGGTTCAAAAGAGGAAGCAATTTAAAGAAGATAGTGGAGGCGTTGATGGATAGAAAAGACTCTGATGTTATATACATAATAGCTCATTACCACAAGTCTTACATAGATCCTGAAGGGGGAATAGCTGTATTAGGTTCTTGGCAGACAGTCACCCAAGGCGATAGGGAAAGCGGTTTTGTCCCCGACGTCATGAATATTCTGCTGATAAAGGAAGACGGGTCTTTGAGGCTGGAAAAAGCATAATTGGGCCAATTCAGTCACTTTAGAAACGTCGAGAGAAGGTATGAAAGGTTTTGTGCAGAAGCCAGTGAAGAAGTACCGGGAAAAGGAGTTGAGGGAGAAGGAGAATTTCACAAAGCTCATGTGGATTGGGATGATCTTGGGGAGCATGAGATTTTACACCTTAGACATGGAGTACTACAGGAACTTGTAGAGGGAGCAATAGAAAAGACTAATAGTATGCTGAGGATACAAGAAGAAGCAGGTGTATCGCGAAAAGCCCTGCATGCGATAGAAAAAGGGAGCGATATCATAAGTGTTAAGAACCTAAAAGGTCTGTGCGATTACTTAGAGATACCGCGTTGGGAAATGGATAAGCATATAATTGGGATCGGTAGTTCTCGAAACCCAGATGCATTAGAGAACCCACACCTACCTTTTGACTTCAATACTCCTGAGGGAGCTACGATAATAGCGGCAGCCCTACATGACGGTTATCTTAGGAGTGATGGGACGACTTTCTCATATGCAAACAAAGATGAGAGGAACGTAGAAACTGTAAAGGAAGCCGTTAAGAAAGTTTTCGGGGATATAAAGCCACTCGAAGAGAAATACGAGTGTGGCGTGAAGAGAGTGGATTTCATGTCTTGTGCAATAGTGGACGCCTTGGAAAAAATAGGCTTACCGACAGGGAGTAAGACCAAACAGCGATTTCATGTGCCATTATTCGTCCGAGAAGGCGATGAAGAGTTGCAAAAGGCATACTTACGCCAGACCTTAATGGATGAGGGGAGCTGGAGAGAGTATAAGGGTAGAGTAGAGGAAATAGCTTATACTCAATCAACATATCTTGATGAGGATAAGCTCACTACTAAGGACATGGAATTTCTCAGGAACTTAGGATTTGAAGAATGTGAAATGCCAACAGGAGCCCCAGTATACCGTCTTCGTCTTACTAAAGAAGTAAGGGATGAAATAATGAGTGAGGACCCCAATTTATGGAAGGCAATAGAAGAATCTAAACCACCTAATTTTGAGGAGGAGAGGGAAATGTTCGAAAAATTGTTTGGCGCGCATCCAGATGTGCATCCCAGAGACGTATATTATACAGAAAAAGGAGGTTATAAAGTGTCATGGGAACTAGTAATTGACGAAGCAGAGGACGCCCGCAGAATTGCGGAAGAACTTAATCTCCCTATACCTAAGCATGGGGGAAAGGAAGGAGAATAGTGCAGAGTGTTGAGTTATCCTTCTCTTTTATCTCCTACCTCCAACAACTACGTCCTTAACTGCGAGATGCGGACCACCGCCGGAGACGGGGACCCACTGCCCATCCTTCCCACAGCTGCCAGGGAACGCGTGCTTCAAATCGTTTCCAACTCCAATCACGTTCTTCAGCACCTCCAGGGTTAATCCGGACATTGACACGTTTTGAACCTTCTCTCCTATTTTCCCGTTTTCGATCAAGTAGCCTTCTTGAGCAGTAAAGTAGAACTGGCCCCTCGCTGGGTCGACATATCCTCCGTAGGATTTCGCCAGGTATATGCCATTCTTCACTAGTTCAGCAAGCTCGTCAAAGCTGTATTCACCGTTTTCAACAAAAGTGTTGCTCATCCTAACTATGGGTTTGCTTGAGAAATTCATTGCCCTAGCAGCCCCGTTTGGCTCAGCATTCAGATGGGCAGCGGTCTCTAGGGAGTGGAGATACCCGACAAGAATACCGTTTTTAACTATTTCCCTTCTCACTGCCTTCGTCCCTTCTGAGTCGTAAGGATATGATCCTCTCATACCTGGCAGGGTTGGGTCGTCAACCACGTTTACAGTTTCTACCCCAACTCTTTTACCGATTAGCCCTGAAAGAATCGACATGTTAGCCTTTACTGCATCAGCCTCAGCCGCATGCCCGAATGCCTCGTGGATAAACACTCCCACCAGACTCTGATCCATTAGAATATTCATTCTTCCGCTTGGAGGAGGTAGAGCCTTCAGAAGCTCTATTCCCCTTTTACCCAGCTCACAGCCCTCCTTCACATAGTCGAACTCTTCCACCAGTTCCCAACCCCTGCTCCCGCCTACGGCGGTACTCACGTTTTGAACAAGATCACCCTCTTTGGCGACTGCTGAGCCGGAGAGCCTTATGCTGCAAACCTCATATCGGACTTCTGAGCCTTGACTGTTTACAATAAATTCCTTCCTCACGCTGTCAGAAAGCCCGACTGTAGTCGTAACTATCCTCTCAGTATCCTTCCATATACATTTGTCAAACTCTAAGGCGGTTTTCACTTTTTCCTCGAGAGAAACACTCCTAGGATCAATCTTCACATTCAAACGGACATCATCCTCATAAGTTTTCTCTATTCTAATCCTTGATTTTTCAGCCACCTTCACTGAAACGGCTTTAGCCGCCCTATAGGCTTTCTCTAAAGCAGTATACATTCCTTGAACAGAAAGATCAGTAGTATAGTAGAACCCCCAGCCTCCGTTGAACAGGACTCTAGCAGCACCACCTATGCTCGTGTTATAAGACACCTCTTCAACAATCCCCTTTCTAATTGAAATGGATGTTGACTCGACCTCTGTTATTCTGAAGTCTGCAAAATCTTCACTTCCCAGATGTAGTAATCCAAATAGCTTTCTCATTTCATTCAATCTGGCGTATCAGCCGTTTAAACGCTTTTATAACCTTTACGCGGTTTCCGATGTGGATACAATAGCAGCCAAAGGCATTAATATTACTATAGTGTTGTTTTAACCATTATGATTGAAGACAGGGCTGTTGAGCTCCACAGGAAGTATGGTGGCAAGATCCAAGTTATTCCAAAAGTACCTATTAAAAGCTTTGAAGACTTCTCCATCTGGTATACGCCGGGAGTTGCTTCTCCATGTAGACTGATATCCTTAGATAAAGACCTTTCATTCGAATTAACGTCTAGATGGAACATGGTTGCCGTGGTTAGCGACGGCAGCAGGGTTCTTGGCCTTGGGAATATTGGACCCTACGCCGGATATCCGGTTATCGAGGGAAAATGCCTACTCTTCAAGTTTCTAGGGGGTGTTGACGCTGTTCCAATAGCCTTGGCGACGCAAGATGCAGATAAGATAATAGAGATGGTTAGGCTGATCTCACCATCTTTCGGCGGAATAAACCTGGAGGACATTGAAAGCCCAAAATGCTTCCAGATACTTGAAACTCTTCAAAAATCTCTGGAGATACCTGTTTGGCACGATGATCAGCAGGGCACTTCGCTCGTGGTTTTGGCAGCGTTAATTAACGCGCTTAAAATTGTTGGAAAAAAGCTGGAGGAGGCTAAGATAACGATAATAGGATCCGGGGCCGCAGGAATGGCTACTGCGAGGCTGTTGATGGAGACGGGTGTCAGTGGGAGAAACATGCTTATCGTTGACAGCAAAGGGATTTTAAGCTCTTCAAGACACGATATGGAAAAACTATCAATATTAAACCCTTGGAAGGCAGAGTTAGCTAGAATGACGAACCCTGAGAATAAGGAGGGGAGTATTGAGGACGCTTTGAAGGGTTCAGATGTCTTAATCGCGCTGTCAGTGCCTAAGCCAGGTACAGTTAAGAAAGAATGGATAAGTAAGATGGCTGGAGACCCCATAGTCTTCGCCCTGGCAAACCCTCTTCCTGAAATATGGCCTGAGGATGCTAAGGCCGGAGGCGCTAGAATCGTTGCGACAGGCAGGAGTGATTTTCCAAACCAGGTTAACAACAGTTTAGCCTTCCCCTCGATGTTCAGAGGAGTTTTAACGGTAAGGTCTAGAGCAATAACTAATGAGCTTTGCATAGAGGGCGCCAGGTCACTAGCCCGTTATGCTGAAAGCAAGGGGTTGAGCGAGAACAGTATACTGCCGACAATGGACGATTATATGGCTTATGTTGAAGTCGCACGAAACGTTGCGAGAAAAGCTATTGAACTAAACTTGGCAAGGAGGAAATATTCTGATAATGAGCTGTACGATGCGATACATTCTATAATAGCGTATCAAAGGGTTCTAATGAGGAACATGATTAAAAGCGGGTTGACTGGCGAATATCAGCCTAACACTTCATGCATGGCTACAGATGAGCAGCCTGAGTGAGGACAAGCGCGGGTTATGCGTATGGACAATAGGGTATGGAGGCCTTTCAAAAGACTCTTTCTTAAGCCTATTGAAGAAGCATCGGATCGATCTGCTGGTGGATGTCCGCAGGTTTCCGAATTCCAGGCTTGAATATTTCCGCCGAGAAAGCCTGGAGAAATGGCTTCCCAAAGAAGGTGTTGAATACTTGTGGCTTGGAGAGGAGCTTGGAGGCTACCGTCGAGGAGGCTATGAGAAACACATGGAGACTAAGGTTTTCAAAGAAGGAGTTAGGAGGCTTCTGGAACTGGCGAGGCATGGAAGGACATGCATAATGTGTCTGGAAACGGATCCAAAATATTGTCATAGAAGGTTTATAGCATCATGTTTGAGAAAAAACGGAGTCAGAATACTCCATATAACAAGGGGTTAATAAAGCAGCCGGAGACTAACCCCTGAATTTAGGATTAAATATTTCGAATAAGTAGAAACAGGCTTGCCTCCAAATTCTCCTGATCATAGCTCTATCGTTAGCCCGTCGTAAGCAACTTCAACATTTTTGGGCTTTAACCTCTCGACCAGTTCTTCATGCAGCAAGCCGCCGATATGTGAAAAATGCGTGGCGACGAACACTGTTTCACCATTTGCAATCCCCCTCTTCACCATCTCATCCTTAACTCTTAATACACTGTCGATGCCCATGTGGTACTTGACTTGAGGCAGGGGGCCATGTGTGCAGTCCAGTATCACTAGATCCAGCTTAAAATTCTCAAGACACCTCCATGTCTCCTCCGGAAACCGTCCTGAATCATGCCCATGTAGAACAGTTGTTTTCCAATCCGATACTACGTATATTAAGCATTGCTCCGTTTCCGAATGGTCTGCGAGCAACGGGGTAACTAAGTATCTGCCAGCTTTGAACTCTTTAAACGGTTTAACAATATGAGCCTCCACCACACTCTTCAACCTCCCGTTCGTTGAAGAGTCTAATTCGCGAATCCTACTATAGACAGCAGTATTCCCGTAGGCGTGAAGAACCTCCTCGTTCAAAAGCTTCGCGAAGGGCTTTGCCCTCATGCAGCACTCTTCAAAATAGAAATGGTCCTGATGAGTATGGGTGGCGAGAAGATTCTTAATATCAGCTAGCTCAATCTCATGCTTAAGGGCATGGTGATACGTGTCCGGCGGGAAGTCAATCTTCAAATCATTGTTTACCAGTGTTGAAGACTTTGTCCTCACGTTCCTACCGCCAGCATTTCTTGCCCTCCTGCAATTCGCGCACTGGCAAAACACCGCTGGCCACCCCTCGGCCGCGCCTGTCCCCAGAAACATGACCCTCATATTTTGACCCCGAAGCTTCAAGTAGGTTTATATAGGCTTACCGTTAACGAGCTCGGCCGTTAGCCAGCATTAAGAATAGTTAGGCGCATGGTTTTGTAAACGTATTTCACCACGAGGATTTAAATGAGGTTTTGCCTTCTCATGTGAGAGAACCCTTAACTCGTAAGTCCATGCATCATAGTAAAGGTTTCCTCCTTTCCACTCAACCTCTCCACGCTGATTATCCACAGTATCCGACCTGAAGTGAGCCTTGGGAGGAATAAAGTTTGAAGAGATATCCATGTTAGCCACAAGCCTGTAGTGGTCGATATTCCCGAAGTAGAACCTGCGGTATTTCTCGATGTTTCTAAAATGGCCGCCAAAAGACGGGTCTGCGTAAAGCCACCCGTATGGTTCTACGTAGAACTGGGCCCAATCATGCGGACTCGGCTTAACCGGATTCAGATACCATCCTGATTGCCACCTTGCAGGAACCCCGCTTATCCTGCAGAGGGTTATGAATAGCAGGGCTTGAACCCCGCAGTCTCCTCTAAGGTTTCTCGCAGCATAATCGCTGATGCATTCTATCGTCGAGTATTCCGGTACTAGGGCGTAACTAACGTTTTCAGTTATCCACTCGTATATGTGCCAAGCCTTAAGATACGGGTTTGACTCCCCGGAGACAAGCTCGTCTGCAAGCCTTCTCAGATACGGGGTGAAAACTATGTGGGGTAGAGTCTCAGAAGTGTATCTTCTGTAGGATTCGTCCTCAAAGTACGGACCTATCTTCTCGGGCTTTATCTCAACATAGGCTGCGTTAACCGCATACTCGTATTCAACACGGAATTCAAGCTCCTCGCCCTTAATGGACTTTTTCTCGAAATATATTGTTCTTTGTGGAGTATCCTCTGGAGCTATAAAATAATTCTCTGGAATTGTAGACACGAGTCTAACAACCGGTTGCAACAGGCTCCTTTGAGGAAAGGGCATCCAGACTCTCACAGTTTCACCATCCGGAACAACGTCAGGCTTAACTCTCAACACCGTCAACACCCTGTTCCATACCGGGTCAAAATATCTGGCTTCAGACCTTCTTCCTCTGAGAATCACGGTGTCTAAGTGTTCGAACAGCATGCTCCGAATCCCATTATTATCTTCCCTCGCTTTCAGCCTACTTTTAATCTCAACCCTTTCCCTAAGAAGATTAGGCAGGAAGTTTCTAAATATTCTTATCTCCCCCTCTATCCTAATACAGTCTATGATTCTCCTTCTAACCCATTCGTCAAACTCGTCCCTAGTCAAACCCTGAACCCTCTCCTTAAGTAAGGCGAAAGCCTCTTCTTCAGAAAGCGAATAATCCCACCTGATCCTCCGAATTCTTTCCAATTCCCACTCTAATCTGGATTTCAGGAAGCTTGGAAGCCGCCTCCCCTCACGCAGGATCTGGTTTATCGCGGTAACTGCTTCTTCGAAAAGCCCGTCCTCCTCAAGGCGTCGAATCCTGTCCGGCAGACCAGTCGTCAAGAATTCGCTTCCAAGAACGTCTGTTTTTCGCAATACTGCTAATCTTGAAGCACAGAGGAATATTTAGGCATTAAGGCAGACACAGCTAAACCCTTATGTATTGCTTGGGTTAACACAATAATGGTGAAGCCCATGTGTATGGAGAAGCCGTCGCCCTTCCCCTGCCCAGAGGAGAAGATACCCAGCTATATAGCCTACCGCGTTAACGAGCAGATCCGGATTGACGGACTGTTAGACGAGGCTTGCTGGCGAATAGCACCCCGCTCCCCCCGCTTCGTAGATCTTGTTAGCGGCCGGCCGGCCCTCTACGACACGTATGCAGCAGTACTATGGGACGATGATAACCTGTATGTAGGCTTCTGGGTGGAGGAGCCTCTTGTAGTCGCCACCCTGACCGAGCGCGACTCACCGATCTACGAGGATAATGACGTGGAGCTTTTCATCGCTGGCAGAGACGCCTACTACGAGTTTGAGATAAACGCGCTTGGAACCATCTATGAGGTTCTCTTCATATGGGAAGATGCTTACGAGAAATCCGGCTACAGTAGTCTTCCAGAGCTTAGAAGAGACGTTCCCGGTGTAAGACTGTTTCCAGGAGTAGGATTTAGAAACCATCCTCGTGGCCGGCGAATAGGATTCTGGAACTGGGATTTTCCTGGATTAAGAGCAGCGGTCCACGTTGACGGAACTCTCAATAATAACCAGGATAGGGATAGGGGTTGGACGGTTGAGCTAGCCTTGCCCTGGAAGGGGATGAAGGTGCTCGCCATGTCTGACAACCGGCCGCTGCCTCCTAAGGATGGAGAAACCTGGCGTATGAACTTCTTCCGCTTCAACCAGTATAAGGAGGCTCCTCCAGCACAAGACTCTGGAGGCTGGGCCTGGAGCCCGCATTACGTGTGGGATTCGCATGTTCCAGAATGCTATCCCTACATACGCTTCTCGTCCAAAACAGTGAATGAGGCGAGCGAAGGCTAGAAGTATTGCCGTAGGACTTAAGGTCCAGCAGAATGCTTAAACACGAGAAAAAATGGAAGTAAAAATTTTAATTCTCGCCTGACGATTTAATGGGACCAGGGACACGTATGTTTGGCAGGCAAGAATTCACACGATTGCTATGCGTAGCCGTTGTTATAATTGTTTTTGCAGCCATGACTGTCTTCATGCTTAAAACAGTCTTAGCTCCTGGACCCTACCGGTTAGAACCTGCTTCGCAAACGCTTTTGACGAGCAGGTTATTCTGTCCAAAATGCCTCGGTTCAAATGGTTTAGAGCTTATGGATTATAATGCTGTGAGATGTAAAAACTGCGGTTTTATCTTCAGCATGGGGGGCTTCTGGGGAGAGTAATGTTAATGAAAAACTTTGCTCTTAGTTTGAAAACAACCAAGTTAAGAAGAACAGTAAACCAGTTTAGAAAACGGGGACAAGACTATACATGCGCTAAGACGAGTGAAACAAATAAAGCCTCATCTTATTTCCTGTTGCTAATACTTCTGGCCTCCTTAGCAACTGTTACCCCATGCGTCTCCAGTGAAACAGGCTTTTACGCTAACGAAGACTTCTCAGGATTCTACGACTACGATAAGTCCATTCCTCTAAATGCTACTGAGGAATTAATCAGGGACGAGGGTGTTTGCAAAATATACAGGGTCTACTTCAACTCTATGCTTAAGGACGTGGTGATACGTATCTGGTGGAAAATCGATTTTTAAATCCGTGTTTATCAGGACAGAGGACCTGGTTCTAATGTTTTTGCCCCCCGCATTTTTCGCCCTCCTGCAATTTACGCATTGGCAGAATACTGCTGGCCATCCTTCGGTTGCATCTGTTCCTAGGAACACAACCTTCATATATTACTCAACGCAGAATTTAACAGGTGGCTTATATGTTTACTGTTAACAGGCTTAATCATCAACCCGCATCATGCCTTAAACCGTTTAGCATTCATGGAGAATTTACGATTGTGAGCAGTTCCATCTATAGATATCAACTGACGCTCGTTAAAGAATTCATAGAGCTAGCTATTAAGGTGGTTAAATATGGTATTGCCAAAAATCATGTTCCATGCATTTAATATGATGGTCGAAAAAGGGACTTATTATTGAAGAAGTCGAATTCTCGGATTTAACATATGAAAAAAAGGTTTAAAGGAAATGAGTTCGATTGGACATAGCTATCGCAGTAATTCACTTGAAAGAAACGGATCCGAATTATTTAAGGATGTTTTGTTAGAGAATAGCCTTTATAATGACACCGATTCATTCTGTTTGAGAAAGAGCAGTCATCAGCTGTTGCCTAATCTCGTTAAACTTCGAAACGTTTTTCTCGTAGTCGGTTATGGTTCTGACGAGCTGGTTTGCTAGCTCCCTGGCCTTAACGGGGTTTTGTTCCTCCAGCATCTTGAGCAGTTCGTAGTCCTGAACCCCTAGTCTTAAAACTTCAAGCCTTATGGAGCTCAATGGGCCTTCTCTTCCAGGGTATATTATGAAAGCGTCGCCAGGAGGCAGGTTGTTAGGCTCCACGTTTTTAAACGGGTTTTCAGACCAGTAGTTTAGTCCCCAGTGAAGATAGCCTGAAAGATTATACTTGAAGTTTATCCAGTGCAGGATCCTGACTTTTATTAACGGATAGTCGATGAACCTGTTCGGATACTTTCCAGTTGGAGCAAGACAGGTATAGAACCATACTTCTTCTCCAGCTGCTTTTCTCTGATTGTAAAAAGCTTGATTCTCATCAAACTGGTTTAACAATGGGACCCAGACGTCTAAGGCTCCGACAAGCTCTTCAGTAGCCTGGTTCGCTTCAATTATCCTTATTTTCGGCGCCAGCTTCCTAACATAGCCGGCGAGTATTCTATAGCTTTCTGAACTTGCAGGAATCGGTTCGTCGGCTAAATGCTGCATGTAGATATTGATCCACCCTTTTTCCTCCAGATGCTTCTGTAATTGAGGAAGGAATTTGGAGAGGAAGCAGTAGTACTCTTTTGAAGTTACGTCCATGGAAGGCACCTTATAGGCTAGGGATCCATCCGCTCTGTAAACCATTGTTTCGTAAGAGTAGAACTCCTTTGCTTCCCATTCTTTCCTGTAGGCAAGATGCCCTCCTTCAATTCTTCCAACCACGCCTTCTTCGATGAAAAGCTCAACCCAGCGATCAAAGTTTGAAAAATCGCATTCAATAGTTCCATTTGAGGCTTCTATGAATTTTATTAATTGGAGGATTGGAGTTATAATTATGTTTTGACGATACTTAGAAAGAAACTTAGCATAGTTTCTAATCAACTTCCAATATTCCTCATCTCGTGACTTTATGTTATAATAATCAAAGAGCTTGTAATCTCCAAACCAATTTGTTATCCACAACGTTCTTCTTGAAGTGAGTATAACAGGATAAACCCTTAAAGTAATTTGAATCGAAGCATTTGACTTTTCTGAGATCACATAAATCTCTCCCGTGTAGTTTCCTGGGGGTGCTTCTGGTGGGACGAAAATAGTAACCCAAACTTGTTGAGTTTCTCCGGATTTCAGATCAATATACTCAACATTCAACAGTGGGTCCGGAAAATCCAATGGGGGTGAACGTACTACTCGCACCAATTCCTCAGGAGGAGTAGCTGGCGTATTCTTACTAACCGGAACGAATCCAACAAAGTTCGCAGAAAAATTCATCTTAAATCCATCCGGACCCTCAAGGAATCCAGTTTTAAGATGAACCTTTAGATCTTCTCTTCCTACGGTTATGGCGAATTGCGCTGCAGCATACTCATTTCTTACAGCCTCGACATACAAAGAAGTTTTTCCACTCGGCTTTGTATCTTTAAAGATCTTTTCAAGCGGATCTGCAGCCCAAACTAAGAATTCCCCCTCTATTTGATATTCCTCCTTCATTTGATTAATCGATAATAGTGAAACTAGACATAAAAATATTGCTGAAACTGTCAGTATAATAATCTTCAGTTTTCTCATTCTTCTATGTTTGTCAGCAGCCCATTCTATTATTAAACTTTTTTACTAATACCCCTAACGCTAACCAGCACATACCGTTCGATTTCAGAACCAATTCTGGTGATTTACCCATAATCGCAATAGCGTTTAGCGAGCCCTGCGGGAAGACGATTATTCGTAAAGTGGAAGCCGCTGTTCCCGAGGGGTTAAACAACGAGCTCCCTCCTCTCCAAGAGGTGTTCTATGCATTCCCGGTAAATATCTTCCGTAGTATAGCGCGGCCGGTAGCCGAGTAGCTGTTGGGCCTTCTCTATGCTGACGCAGGGAGAATGAATAACGTGATCCCTAGTAATGGCAAACGCCTCCTCACCAAGGACATCCGACATTTTTTGCAGCGGGATAAACCTGAGGTTCGGCTTCCTCCCGAAAAGAGACGCTACAAACTCGCAGCAGTATGAGAGGGTTACAGCGTAAGGCGCTGCAACGCTGAACGATTCTCCCAAGGCTGCTTTACGGTTTAGGATCGCCAGTTCAAAAACCTGTGCCACATCATCAGCATGAACATGATGAAGAGTTGCGAGTCCATTATCAGGCAGGTATACAACGTCTCCGCGAGCCAGGCTTCTGTACACATTAACACCGTTTCTAGTCCCCTGAGGATCTATGGGAAGCCATTTCCTACCGCAAATGTGGCCCGGATGAATCACTGTTGC
>Ga0272449_1001377_pt1 | contig 25082 bp, 20 predicted proteins | sample YNPCB0241_FD_198679 | JGI IMG/M metagenome (GOLD analysis project Ga0272449, IMG submission 198679) | Hot spring sediment microbial communities from Yellowstone National Park, WY, United States - YNP-CB-024-1 | ecosystem: Environmental > Aquatic > Thermal springs > Hot (42-90C) > Sediment... | reverse complement strand
TAGGCAAAAAATTACTGAACGCAGATGCGCTTATAAACCTCGCCCATTTTACTTTTCACATGCAGTTTCCCTTTGGTGCCGCAATAAAAAACATAGGCATGGGAGGGGTCTTGAAAAGTTCAAAAGAAGAAATGCACGGGGTAAAAGGAACAAAACCGCGAGACCTCGGGCTGTGGGAGGCAACAATAGACGGAGCCAAATTTATACTCAATCATTTCAAAAACAAAGTTTACCATTTCAATCTTATAATTGATGTGACTCCGGATTGTGACTGCTTTTCAAAATGCAATATTCCTGTGGTCCCGGACATAGGAATTATGGGCTCCTCAGACCCTGTGGCTCTGGATAAAGCCTCCTGGGACATGGTAAGTTCCGCCCCCATCTATCCGGGTTTTTCATCTGGCAATGAAAAAGATAAACTGAAAATTTTGAAAAGGGAAGAAATGGACCCTGAACTTTTTTTCTCAAGATGCAGAATAGCCGGAATTGGAAAAATTGATTATGATTTATTAAAAATATAGGAAAAAAGGAGGAGGAAAAATGAAGGTGCCAGAGGAGGTAAGAAAAAGGGTTGAAGAATTAAGAAAAGAAATAGAATATCACAATTACAGATATTATGTTCTGGATTCGCCCGTAATATCTGACGCAGAATACGACAGGCTCATGAGAGAGTTAATGGAACTGGAAAAGAAGTATCCAGAACTCGTAACCCCTGATTCCCCAACCCAGAGAGTTGGTGCTAAGCCCCTTGACAGATTCCCTGTGATGAAACATGCCATTCCAATGCTTTCACTTGATGATGCATTTGACGAGGAAGAGGCAAAGGAATTTGATAAAAGGATAAAAAAACTCCTGAACCTTACGGGCAAAATTGAGTATGTATGCGAACCAAAAATGGACGGTCTCGCAGTTGAAATAATATATGAGAACGGAACTTTTGTAAAAGGCGGAACAAGAGGCGATGGATATGAGGGCGAAGATGTGAGCAACAATCTAAAAACCATAAAGGCTATACCGCTGAAACTGGGATTGATTAAAGCGGAAGACCTTCCAAAAGATGCCATAGTGAAAGAAGTTCCGCCTCTTCTTGAAGCAAGGGGAGAGGTATTTATGACAAAAGAGGAGTTTAAGAGAATAAATAAAGAAAGGGAAAAGACAGGGGAACCACTTTTTGCAAACCCGAGAAATGCTGCGAGCGGTTCGCTGAGGCAGCTTGACCCCTCTGTAACTGCTTCAAGAAATCTTGATATCTATTTCTACGGAATAGGAAGGTGCGAGGGAATTAAGTTCTCCACACACGAAGAGGTTCTAAAAACCATGAAGGGATGGGGACTCAAAGTAAATCCCCTGGTAAAGACCGTGAATGGCATTGAAGAGGTAATTGACTACTACCATGACATTGGAAAGAAAAGGGAAGACCTTCCATACGAAATAGACGGGATAGTGGTAAAAGTAAATAATCTGGACTATCAGGAGAGACTCGGACAGAAGACAAGAAGCCCGAGGTGGGCTTTTGCCTTCAAATTTCCGCCCACCCAGGAGGTGACAAAACTGGTGGATATAGTGCTTCAGGTAGGAAGAACTGGTGCAATAACTCCTGTAGCAATTCTTGAGCCTGTAAAAGTAGGGGGAGTGGTGGTAAAAAAGGCAACTCTTCACAACCCCGATGAAATAAAAAGAAAAGGAATAAAAATTGGAGATTATGTGATTGTCCAAAGAGCAGGCGATGTTATCCCTGAAGTTGTGAAACCCATTCCGGAGAGAAGAACGGGAAAGGAAAAAGAGTTTGTAATGCCCGATAAATGCCCGGTATGTGGAGAGAAAATATATTATCCTCCTGACGAAGCTATTCCAAGATGTCCCAATATCAACTGCCCTCAAAAGATAAAAGAAGCTATAAAACATTTCGTTTCAAGAAATGCTATGGATATAGAGGGACTGGGAAAAGAAAGGGTAAATCTTTTCATAGAGAAGGGGCTTATAAAGGATATGGCTGATATATTTTATTTGAAGGAAGAAGACCTCATAGGACTGCCCGGATTTGCTGAAAAAGCTCCTAAAAAATTAATTGAAGCAATTGAAGCTTCTAAAGATGTCCCCCTTCAGAGATTTATATATGCCCTCGGGATAAGAAACATAGGAGAACACGCAGCGGGTCTCCTCGCTCAAAGATTTAAAACCCTGGAGAATCTAATGAAAGCTAAGTATGAGGATTTACTACAAATTGAAGGAATTGGACCGGAGACTGCAAAATGTGTGGTGGAATATTTCTCAAGCCAGCGAAATGTGGAGATGATACAAAAAATGCTTAAAGCCGGGGTGAAACCCAGACCTTATGAGAAAAAAGAAGGAAAGCTCAGAGGCTTGACATTTGTATTTACGGGGGCTCTGGATTCTTTCTCAAGGTCTGAAGCGGAAAAAATAGTGAGGGAACTGGGAGGAGAGGTAGCCTCATCAGTTAGTAAAAAGGTGGATATAGTTGTTGTGGGAAAAGAACCGGGCTCAAAACTGGAAAAGGCGAAAGCCCTCGGAATAAAAACCATCTCAGAAGAAGAGTTCTTGAAAATGATAGGAAAATAACTGACTGTCAAATATACAATTAGCACTTTCTAAAAAAACTTTTTAAGGAGGAGGGGTTATTTTGGTTTTTTCTTTTTAAAGAAGGATAAGAAATAATTTTTTTAAGAAATTGAAAATTTTTACCACGGTGGACATGGGTCACCTGTATAAAGACCGGAATTTTTTACATCGTGTTTAAATTTTGACCAGGGGAGGAGATTTGGAGGAGGGACCGGGGAATTGGTTTTGATCGTATAGATTTTTTTATCGTAAGAGCCAAAAACAACCTCAAGTTTTCCATCGTTATCTATATCTGTTATGGTTGGAGAAGTCTCCACATAACTTTCTGGTTCAAATATCCATAAAAGCGAACCATCCTCTCCGTTTAAAGCATAAAGAGCCTTCCAAAATGAACCGATTACTACTTCAAGTTTCCCATCGTTATCTATATCAGCAATGGAAGGGGAGAGCCAGGGCTTCCCTGACTATCCGGTTCAACAAAATAAAAAATCCATTCAAAAATCGCCACAAATAACACCACTTTTTCAGAGCTTCAAATAAAATTATAACTTTTCTATCACTCTCTTTATCCTTTCCATAAAATCTTCTCTTTCATACTCCACAAACTCAAGGGTGTGAAGGTATTCAAGAAATCCATCCATATCAAGGGAATTCCATATTGCCTTTACCTGAAGTTCCTCCGGAAGATTGTAGAAAAAGTTTCCCGCTCCGAGGGCATCTTGAAGGGTTGCTATATCATTCCTTATAACTTCCCTTACAACCTCCTCTGAGGGGGAAAGCATAATGTCCGGAGAGGGGCAAAAGGTAACCTTTCCGTCAATACACCTCGTCTTAATTCTCTTTTCCATCTCAAGGCTTTCTGAAAGAAGGCTCCCGTATATGGGACCAAAAAGGTGAAATACTACTGCCTCTCCATTCTGGATTGTGAAGGGAATTGAATTCATGTTCACTTCCGGAAAGATTTTTCTTCTCAAAACCCCTGAAAGCTCATAACTGTAGTTCCCAAATCCAACACCTTCAAAGAGATAGGCTGATTCTACCTCCTCCCCGCTCCTCACATAGGCTATCCTGTTTTTCCTGTCGAGTTCAACGAGGTTCCAGATTCTTCCACCAAGTGAAAAAGAAGAAGGCACATAAAAAACACTCCCTATTCTCCTCCCAGTTTCTGCTTCCACTATCTCATATTCCTTTGAAGAAAGGTCCTTTATTGTGCTGTGAATTTTCCCATATCTTATAAGGTTTTCAAGTTTTTCAGATGGGGCTAAAATTCCCATTTTCATCTCTCTGAGATAATTTTTCATAATTGCATGTTCAATAAATCTGTCCACATCCTCTGAGGAATATATCCCCTCAAATATTCTTTGAATTGATTTCCTCGTAGCTCCTGTTCTTCTCTTCTGATAGAGATAAGAAAAAACCTGCTGTGGAATAGCTGCTATAGCCTCTCTGTATCTCCTTTCATAAAATTCTCCTTTTTCCGCACACTCAAAAAAAGTTTCAAAAAGAAGCCTCTCCCACTCATTTGTGTATATTCCCACAGCAGTGAGGGAATCATTCCTTCTCCTGTTCCCCCTTCCTATCCTCTGAAGAAGCGAACTTATTGAGGGAGGAGGTCTGTAAAGAATTACGCAGTCAATATCTCCAATATCAATACCAAGTTCCAGAGTAGTGGTTGCACAAATGATTCCCGCTTTTCCAGTTAGCATAAACGATTCGGCTTCCTCCCGCATACTTTTGGAAAGGCTTCCATGGTGCACCAGCACACTGTTTGTAAAAGGAGGGAGGCTGAACCTTGCGGAGAACGATTCAGCAAGGCTTCTTGAATTAAAAAAGGCTATGCATTTCTTAAACTGATTTTCTGCAAGAAATTTGACAAGTAGTGAAGGGGTTTCCGGAGAGTCTCTGAAAAAGAAACGATTGATCTCTCTTTTCTTCTTTACTACCACCGTTTCGTAGTTGTCCATGTATCTTGCTCCAAGTTCGGGTCTGTCCACAGTAGCAGAGAGAGCAAATGTCAAAACCTTTCTACCTTTGAGAAGGAGTTTCAGCCTTTTCAAAAGGACTCTGACCATATCCCCCCTTTCTGTTCCATCAATCAGATGAACCTCATCAATTACTACTGCCTTAATATCCTCCAGCAATGCCGGAGTTCTTGCCATTATTGAATCCAGAGATTCAGGAGTTGTAATTAACAAAAAGGGCTTTGATTTACTGGTAATCTCCTTCCTTTCTCCTGTCCTTCTGCCTATAGAGAGACCCATCATCTCTACCGGATCATTAAGTCTTCTCATCACATCGTTCACAAGGGCTCTCGTTGGGGAAATGTAAAGAATAATTGTTGAATTGGTAGAATGGTCACAAAAGAGTTCACAAAGGGGGGCAATCACTGCCTCTGTTTTTCCCGTTGCAGCGGGAGAAATCACAAGGAGGTTTTTCCCCTCAAGAACAAGAGGAATGGTTTTCTCCTGGACCTCTGTCAACTTTCCAAATCTGCTGAAAAACGGATGCCATGCTCTCTTTAACCTTTTCTTTATCTCATCTGATTCCATCTTTTTTCATCAAGAAAATCCACACAGTATTTTATGTAGTTTCTTATTCCATCTCCTCTGTGAGAAAGAATGTCTTTGATCAGCTTTCTCTGAGTGGCTTCGTTGATTTTGAAATGGGGATATGCGGAGGAATAGATGTTTATCAGGTCTTGAACGAGGTTGGTAATGTCCATCGTTGAAAGGGGAGAAAGGGAGATAAATGTATCCATAATTTCTTTTAGCCTTTTGTATGGATTCCATTCGTAAAGTGGGGTTGTGGCTATAATTACCGCAATTGAGGGATTCCCGTAAATATAGGGAACCGGTCTTATCTTTATGTGAAGGTCATCCTCTCTTACCTCAGTAAGCTCTTTCTTCTTATGAGCAATCCCTACAAGTCCTTCAAAAAATTTCCATCCCCTTTCAAGATACACTCTCTGTTCAACCCTTGAAATTGTCTCTGCCTCATCAAGAAGGAGAAGAAGCCCTTTTTTCCCTATTCCCCTCAGAGCGCAGCTGATTCCACAAATCAGGTTACAATAAAAATCAACCGCTGTGGATGAATCATATAGAGCAGGAATATCCTGCCCACCTCTTATCTTGTGAAAGTAGCGCGAATCAAGGACATACTCCTTAGTAGATTCCCCCTCTGCCCACTGCCATAATAAGTTCCTCCCTTCTTCTGGAGTTCTTTTTAATTTTCTCAAAAAAGGTCCAAAAAACACATGGTCACCAAGGAGCTTTTTTTCAATGGCTGAAAACATCAAATCTCTGAATCCCTTTTCAATCCCGTCTTCAAGATAAACGAGGTTATTAATCAATTCCCTGTATACCCTTTTGGGACGATGGGGGGGAACCTCTTCCGGGTCAAGGGAACAGCTCGCTACCCCTATATCCATCTCCAGTGCCATTCTTTTGATATACTCAATCATGTGGGTCTTCCCTGCTCCATATTCTCCCTCAATAAGAATTGCACTTCCTTCTCCTCTCTCAAGAGCAGAAAGTTTTTCCCTTATTTCATTTATCGCCCCTTCTCTACCAAATGTAAACCTTTTCACATCAACCGACGGAACTATTCCAAGTCTGAATGCCTCCACCATCCTTCTTGCCTGAAGAGCCTCAATCTTCTCTATGGAAGGTTTTGTTATTATTCTAACCCTTTTGCTTGATATCCATAAAGATAAACCGTCCCTAAAACGAACCTTTAACTGACTCCCGCCCCACCTTTCTTCTTCTACAACTCCCTCTCCAAATACGGGATGAATGACCAGCATTTCAATATTCTTCCTCTTCGGATTCCTCCTCTGCTTTCTCTGTCAGAAGCTTCATTGCATCTATCACCGCTTCTTTGGCTTCCTTCTTCGTGATAGGAATCTCTATATTTCTTCTCATTCTCTGAAACACCTCTATTGCAGATATCACAAAGATCCTCCTGTAGCTCACATCAAACTGATATTCAAGGGCGGTCTCCGTCAAATAGGAAATGACCTCTCTCAGTTTGTTCCTGTCAAATTTAAATCCGTAGGCGACCTCAAATATATCGGCGAGTTTGTTTCCAAGAGATTTCAAAAACTCTTCAGGAGGAATACCTATGTTCTCAAGATTTATTTTCACGCCAAGGGGATTGCCCTCTGTAAAGGAACTTCGCAGCCTCTGCTTCAATGCTTCATACACGCCTCCGCTCCCGCTCAAAAGAAGGTTTTCATCGGGAATAGCATAAAAAATCATCGTCCCAGGAAGTCTCGCATTTCCACACTCGTCAATAAGCTGTCTTAAGTTGTCAAGTGCCCTCCTTTTGTCTCTCGCACTATAGATACTCAACCCCCTTTCTGCTTCGTCAAAAAGAAAAATTATTCCTGAAAATCCCATCTGATTCACTGCCTGAGCAAGCGATCTCATCATTCTGAAGGCTGTAGTCTTTTCAATTCTTTCCGAAATTAAAAACCTGCTCCTCCATTCAAAGGGAATCTCCTCCCCTTTCAGCCACTGGACCGCCATCTGGAATCCCTCTTCATCGTTTTGAATTATAGAATGGAGGGCTCCCCTCAGGGCGTTTCCAAAACTTGAACTTTCACATCCTCTTATGGAATTTATAACCTCTTTCGCCGCCTCAAGGTCTTCGTTAGACCTCTCAAGCAATCCCTTTGCCCATTTTCTCAAAAATGGTTCAATTCCTTTTTCCCACGGACTCATCATCTCTGCTGAAGTCATTGGATAGGAAAGACCAGTCATAACTGCTTTGTAAACGAGTTCAAGCTTATCAAATGGACATTCTGTAGGATTGAGACTGATATAGGAAACCACATAATTTTCCTTCCAGGCTCTATCCCTTATGCAGTATAAAAAATGGGTTTTACCTCCTCCGTAACTCCCTGTGACAATTTTGAAGGAGGAAAGCCCCATCTTTAAAATTCCTTTCAAGTATTCTTCTTCAATTGCAGAAAGAATGGGTTCAAGCCCTATGCTGAAATGCTCAAGCCCAAATTCGGGCGGAGTTCCCGAACTGCCAAGTTTATGAATTATTGCCTTTGCTAAGAGACTGTCCATTTATCCCCTCAATGTAAATATAAGAATAATAGGTCCCGTTCCCCTCTTCGTCATCCGGAACCCATATAGCAGTGCTTTTGTCAGTAGTAGCATCAAATGTAGCAACGCTGAGCCTTATTTGACCGAGCCCCTCTTTCCTCAATCTGTATAGGTCGTAGCTGAAAACATACCTGGGATATTCTACGAAGTTTTTTCTAACTGGATTCTCTTTGAATGCTTTGGGCTGTTGAAGCAAAGTTACTTCTCTGAGAATCTCCGTGAGAAGAATCTTTTCCTTTCCCTCTGAAAGGAGCCTTTTATAAGCCGTAACCAAATTTTCAAAAAATTTTTTTGGGTCAAACTTCCTTTTCATTATCAAATCGTTTGCCTTTTTTATTGCTGAATAAACCTGCTCAGGAGAAAGTGGTATATTGGAAGCAATGAGTTCAGACTCATTTCCCCAGTAAAGGGCTGCGGTTCCTGTCTCAAAGGAAACTTTTATTGTATAAAATTTAGATTTCAAAACAGGATACTGACCTTTCAAAATTAGGTTTTCATTTTGAAGAAGCTTTGAAAGTTCATTTCCGAAATTTGCTCTCCACAAAGTCTCTTCCGAACCTATTTTTTCCTCTTCGTTTTGGACCCATTCCTCAAGCCCTTTTACCATAATGCCCTTTTCAATTAAGGATTTTATTTCCCTCAAAATTCTTTTTCTCTGGAAAGGTGAAGGGGTTTTTAAATAAACTAATAGGTATTTCCTAAGGGCATTTAAATTATCAACTCTTGTCTTTATTTCTTTCAAAATCTCCTCCATGTGTTTAATGATAAACCCTTTACCCATTCTTTTCAACTTCACCACCCCAGCTCTTATGTTACCGGATTTTGATGATATTGATTCCCTCTTTAAGAAAAATATAATGATGAAAGGAAATAACACTATGAAAGGTAAAAGAACGAATAAAATTTTGATTCTTTCCCTCTTTCTTTCCATTTTTCTCCATGCATCTATCATCTTTCTCCCTTTTTTTAAAAATTATTTTACTGCAGAAAATTCTGAAATAAGCGTGTTAATTTATACCCCTTCTAAAAGCGGAGAGGATAAAAAAATAACGAAATCGGGAAAAAGTGCCTTTTCAAAGGAAAGAAGAGAAAGTCCAGAAAAAGAAACTTCTTCAATTGAAGAGGGATGGAATGGCGATTTTTCAGAAGAAAATAAAGAGTCTTTCCAAGGGGGTAATGAATTTGTAAAAGGCGATGGCTTCTCCGGTGATAGTGAAGATGGAGAAGGTGCTGGTGATAGTGAGTATGTAAAAGGTGGTGGTATCCCGGATGAACTTCTTAAAAAAATTGAGAGAAATAAGTTTTATCCGCAGGAGGCGTTGAGAAATATGATTGAAGGAGATGTGATTTTGAGCTTTGATGTTTCTGAAAATGGATATGTTAAGGAATTAAGGGTTGAGGGGAGCTCGGGTAGCATCTACCTTGACAGGGCAGCAATTGAATGTATAAAGAAATCCCAGCCCCTTCCACCTGTCTCTCACAGAGTAGAACTCATTTTGAGATATAGAATTAAAAAGTAATAAATTTTTTCAAAAGGTTAAAAAATGGGTGGAATAAGGTTTTAATTTGTTGTATAATTATGAAAAGGGCAAATTTTCATGAAGAATAAAATTTTTTATCTTCTTTTTCTTTTGTCATCCTTTGTGTATTTCACAAATGTTCATGTTCAAAAGGGCTGGAATTTGTAGTATGAAGTTTTTATCTTTTCCGCGAAATTAAAAATAATGATTTATTTTTTCATTCAGGTTCGTCAAGAAGCCTTTTTTCACCTTCTATTTTCTTAATTTTTGTTATATCCTGCGTAACCTCAATGCAACCAAGATAATTGCCGTTTTTGTCCCTCACTGGAAAGTATCTTATGTGAACTAATTTTCCCCTGTAGTCAATCCAGAACTCTGCAACATCCCTTTTCCCATTTTTGAATTCATCAAGTATTCTGTTAACTATGTGAAGGCTTTTCTGGGGATGGCACTGCTGAACCTTTCTTCCTATCACCGCCTTTGTTCTCACAAATATCCTTCCCTGTGGACTTTCGCTGTAAAATCTAACTATATCGTCCTTGTCCACAAATGATATATCAATGGGTAGAGCTTTAAAAATTCCCTCTATTTCTTCTGGAGAAAGAGACCCGGTTTCAAACTCAATTCTTCCGGTTTCCTTCCTTTCGGGTTCCTTCTTTACCTCTGCACTCCATCGCTTTTGAGGGGTGAAACAGCAATAGCCCACATCATCAAAACCGACCATCACTTCATTCCATTCCTCATCTGAAAATATTCTCATTGAAAGGGGGAAAAGTATGTTGTTCTCTTTGTAAAAATGGGATGAAAGCATGTCAAACAGTTCTACCGAACCCTTTGATAGGTTTTCCACGAATTCCTCAAAACTAATTTTTTCCCTTCTGTCAAAAGTGGAATATAGTCCCTTCTTTATCTCCCTTATTCTGTCATGTTCCATCCACATTATCGCAGGCGGCTGAGTGACTCCGTGTTTCTCAAGAATTGGGAAAAGCACATTTTCTTCTCTTAAATAATGCTTTTCCGAGTCCTTTAGGTATGAAATTATATGCTCAATAACCTCTATTGGTTCTTTTGCGGATTTCAGGTCTTTAAATCCCTTCAATTTTTCCAGCGTTTCCTTCAGTTCTTTTGAAAATTTTAAAAGGAGTCTGTGCTCCTCCATCAGGATGAATACAGGATGACCCTCGGGTGCTATATGCTCTTTTGATTCCAGCCCCTCTTTGAAAAGTTGAAGGTGAACCTCACAGAGTTTATGAATTTCCTCTCTTGATACTCCTTCTTGTATAAGTTCCTCCTCCACTTTTACTATTTCCTCTTCGCTTACACTTTCAAGAAGCTCTCTGAATTCCTCCTTTATTTTTTCTGGATTTTCTCCCGAATGTATTCTCTTTAAAATGTCTTTTAGAATCTCTTTTCCATCCATTGCACATTTCAATCGTTTTTAAAAACTATACTTCTCATATCTATAAAGTCAAGAAAATTTGGAATCTATGCCTTTTTACAACAGCAAAAATTCAACCTCATAGCCCTCTTGAAAATAATTTTTTACTCATATATCCTAACAAAAAAAGGGGGATAGAGATGAAATTGGGTGAATGGACAGGGAATATAAAAGTAGAAGAAGGATTAGTTTTTAAAAACTGCCTACTTTTTCCTTTAAGGGTTGAGAAGGAAACAGACCTTAATTTGAGAACTATAGATGAACTTGTAAATGAAAAAAGGATAAAAATTGAGGAACTGAAAAATCCCACAATAAGCTCGGTAAGAATAAGAAATCTCTCAGGAGAACCTGTATTTCTTCTTGATGGTGAAATCCTCGCAGAAGCCCTTCAGACAAGGGTGACGAATACCTCTTTAATAATAGACGGCATGCAGGATGTAGTGGTTCCGGTAAGTTGTGTGGAGGAAGGACGCTGGAGCGGAAAAAGCGAGTTTACTGCATCAGGAATGTGCTCAACCATATCTTTAAGGAAGGAATTGATGAGGAGCCTTATAAAAGGAAAGAGCAAAAAGTTTGAGTCAAACCAGAGCAGAATCTGGAGTGCTGTTAACGCAACCCTTCTATCAACCGGTATTACCTCTCCCACCTCCTCCCTTTACGATGTTTACAAAACATACGAATCAAGGGGGTTCTTGCCAGAAGAAGAGGAGATAGCGCCAATTCTTGATGCCTCAGGAGTTATATGTGCTGTTAATGGAAAAATTGCTGTTATGGATGTTTTCCCGCCACGGAAACTTTTCAGAAAGGTGGCTAAAAAACTTATTGCAGGCTATGTAGTAGAAGCCCTGTCCTCTAAAAAGGGAAATATGGATGTAAAGATGAGTGAGATTGAAGCCTTTGTGGAATACATCATGAATGCCAGTGTTAAAAAAGTTGAATCTCCAGCAAAAAACTCCTTTGAATTGAGGTTCTCTAATGAAAAGGCTTTTGGCAGGGCTGTAGTATATAAAAATTCAGCAGTTCATATAAGCAGTTTTCCGAATTGATAAGTTCTTCCTTTGGAAAATACCGCATAAAAAAGTGGCTTGGAGGAGGGGCATTTGGAGATGTTTACCTTGTAACAGATACACTTATTGAAAAGGATTTTGCATTAAAGATTTCCAGATTGAGAAAAAAAGACATTCAATTGTTGAAGGAAGAAGCCAGGCTCCTTGCATCTTTAAATCATCCCAACATAGTTCGTTTCTACAACATAGATGAAATAGACGGAAAACTCGTCCTTGTTATGGAGTATGTTCCAGGAACCTCCTTAAGGGAGATCCTTGACAGAGGAAGGCTCCAGATAACAACCGCAATTGATATAATTTTAAATGTTCTTGCAGGATTGGAGTATGCCCATTCAAAAGGTGTGATTCACAGGGATTTAAAACCCGAAAATATCCTCGTAGAAGGGGAAAATGTAAAAATTACAGACTTCGGTCTTGCAAAGTTCATAAGAGAGGGGTCACTTTCAGCATCAATGGCAGGAACACCTGTGTATATGGCTCCGGAGGCGTGGGATGGCAGGTATTCAAACCTTTCAGATATATACAGCGTTGGGGTAATCCTCTACGAATGCCTTACCGGTATAAACCCCTTTCTTGACGAAACAATAGAAAAGGTTCGCGAAAAGGTAATGAGGGGAATAAAAGTTCCACCTTCTTCTCATAATCCATCAATTCCAAAAGAGCTTGACGAGGCAATCATGAGGGCTATAAGCCCGGATGCATCCAAACGCCCTCATAGCGCATCCTCCTTTTCTTCCTTGCTAACCTCTTTTTCTACCTCCCGTCCATTTGTGCCCTTAACAAAGGCAGTATCAAAAGAGGTGGATGGAGTAATTCTCACGCCTGCTCAGGAAGAGATTGTTAAAAGTCCCGAGAAGAGAATTTTTCTTCTGGGAAGTGCGGGAACCGGAAAAACAACAGTCCTCCTCCACAGGGTTGCCTGGCTTTTGAAAAAAGGGACCAAACCTCATAACATCCTGATTTTATGTTTTACGAGAAAGGCGGTAAACGATGTATCTTCAAGGCTACAATCTCTCGTCGGAGCTGAAGGAAGGGAAATTTTCATTGACACAATTCACGGGTTTTGCGAAAAAATGCTGAGGGCTGAAGGAGAAAAAATTGGTATCCCTTCGGATTTCAAAATTGTGGACCCATTAAAAGAAAGGGGTATTTATTTCCCTCTTAAAATGAAATTCGGAGAGAGGTTGAATTCACTCCTTGAATCCCTCACCCTTGCAAGGGCTTCTGGAATGACCCCGGACCATCCGGATTTAAAAACATACTTGAGGGAATTTTACCTCTACTACGAGCAAGTTCTTAAGGAAAACAATGCGATGGATTTTGATGGTCTCCTGATTAATGCCAATAAACTTCTTGGAGAGGATTTAATGGAGGGTTACAGAGAAAGGTTTGAACATATACTCGTTGACGAGTTTCAGGACTTTAACCCTCTTCAGTATGAAATAATAAAAAAACTTATAGGCGATGACACAGGAGTTTTTATAACCGGAGATGACCTTCAGAGCATTTATGGATGGAGGGGGGCAAGAAAGGAACTGATGAGAAGGGCTGTTTCTGAAATTCCTGGGGTGAAGGTTTTCAAACTTACAGTTAGTTTCAGACTTCCTGAAAGGCACATAAAAATTGCAAGAAATCTTATGAGCAGGGCAAAAAAGGCAGATGAGTTCCTTTCAGAATTTCCATCTTCATCAATGAAGGAATTTGAGGGAAAGGTTGAGCTTTACAAGGCTGGTTCGGTGAAAGAAGAAGCAGATTTTGTTTGTATGAAGATAAGGGAGGGAATAGAGAAAAACAGGAGAAATTTCTCTGATTTCGCAGTTCTCATGAGAGCTGCCAGTTACTCAAGGGAATTTGAAGAGGCATTCCACTCAAAGGAAATACCATATACCTTCATAGGTATGAAGGGATTTTATGTGAGGGAAGAGGTAAAAAATATGGTTGACCTGCTCCATGCCCTATACATTAGAGACCTTTCTCTGTCTGCTGAAACTTTGAACTGGATGGTTCGTTCAAGAAAAGTAAAGTTCAATGTGCAGGAAGGTGAGCTGGTTTTGAGCGGAGAAAAAATCCCTCTAAACCTCAAGAAGACTCTGGAATTCATAAAAGAGGTCATGAAATCACCGGGGGAATGGTCTCCCTCCGACCTCATTGAGTCCATTATAAAGGTTACGAAGTTTGAGGAAAGGATGAAGAGGAGTGGACCGAAGGGAATTCACATCCTTGAAAACATAAACGAACTGGTCTCCTCGGCAAAGAAATTTGGAAAGGGAGAAGTTGAGGCATTTGTTCAGCATGCAAAACTCCTTGAGGACCTTGAGGTTATAGACTGGAAGAAGAACTCTGTCAAGATGCTGACCGTTCACTCAGCAAAGGGGCTTGAATTTCCTGTAGTTTTTGTGGTGGGGCTTTTTGAAAACATGTTCCCTCTTGTGAGAAGTATAAGGAGTTCAGAAGAGATAGAGGAAGAAAGGAGGCTTCTGTATGTTGCAATTACCCGTTCAACCGAGGAATTGTACCTTTCCTTTCCCATGACCTACAGGTTCAGCCCTGTAAAACCCTCACGCTATCTCCTTGACATGGCAGGGATGTAAATGTCAATTTTTTATAGTTTGTCTTTACCGTGTTTTATAACCTTTCCTTTCACAATAAAAATCACATCTTCGCATAAATTGGTGGAGAGGTCTGCTACTCTTTCCAGACTTCTCGCAATCCTTATCAAATGCTGTGCTCTTTCAATGGTTGCTGGATTTTGCATCATATAGGTAATGAGTTCCCTATTAATTTGATCTCTCAATCCATCCACAATATCGTCTCTTTCACATACCTCCTTTGCTAACTCCGGATTTCTATCCATAAAAGAAGTAATGCTATCTTTTACCATCTGGATTGCAATTTCTGCCATTCTTGGTATATCAATCAAAGGTTTAACAGGGGGTCGTTCAATTAAAAAAAGAGCGCTTTGAGAGATGTTGACTGCTTCATCTCCCATCCTTTCAAGGTCGTTATTAATTTTAAAGATCATAAGAGAAGTCCTTAGATATTCTGCTTCGGGATGATAAAGGGCGATGAATTTCATTACCATATCATCTATTTCAAGCTCCATCTCATTGACCTTATTTTCATCTTTTTCAAGGACCTCGGCAAGAAGATTTTTATCCCTTTCTATTAGACCCTTTATACTTTTTTCTATCATGGATTCTACCAGTAAAGCCATCTCTATAATTTTTTCTTTGAGTTTATTAAGTTTTTCTTCAATCATTTTTTCCTCCTCATCCAAATTTTCCTAACAGGTAATTTTCTGTTCTCGGGTCAGATGGCACGGTAAATATCTTTTCGGTTTTGTCAAACTCAATCAACTCACCCATGAGTAAAAAAGCAGTATAATCGGAAATTCTTGCAGCCTGCTGGAGATTATGGGTGACAATGATAATGGTGTAACTTTCTTTTAATTGTAACAAAAGCTCTTCAATTTTTGAGGCTGAAACCGGGTCAAGCGCCGATGTCGGCTCATCCATAAGTAATATTTCAGGAGAAAGAGCAATCGCCCTTGCAATACATAACCGCTGTTGTTGCCCTCCGGAAAGAAAAGTTCCTCTTTTGTGGAGGTAATCTTTTACTTCATTCCATAATCCCACTTTTTTAAGGGTTTCTTCCACAATTCTCTCTTCTTCAATTTTTGAAATTTTTATTCCGTTCAAACGGTATCCAGATAGAACATTATGGTAAATACTCATGGTTGGAAACGGGTTCGGCTTTTGGAAGACCATTCCTATTTTCCTTCTTACTATCATTGGTTCCATTTCATAGATGTTTTCATCGCGCAGAAAAATTTTGCCTGTTACTTTACCACCCGGAGAGAGCTCGTGTAATCTATTTATACATCTTATAAGGGTTGTTTTGCCGCATCCAGAAGGTCCCATTATTGCGGTAATTTTATTTTCTGGTATCTGAAGGTTTATGTCTTTTAGGACATGATTTTCAAAGTAGTAGGCATTTAGATTTTCAATTTTCAGAATCTTACTTTCCATTTCCTTATCACCCACTTAGAAAGAATATTTAAAGTGAAAACCATTAAAATGAGGACAAAAGAAGCGGCCCATGCTTTTTGATGCCATTCAGAGAATGGACTTTTTGCGTAGTTATATATTAAGTGTGGAAGAGATTCTACCGGTTTAAATATGTTCAGATTCATGTAAGGATTTCCAAATGCAGTAAACAATAAAGGAGCAGTCTCTCCCGCAATTCTGCTTATACCGATGAGAATCCCGGTTAAGATACCGCTGAGTCCAGAGGGCAAAATGACAAAAAGTATAGTTTTATAGTAAGGAACACCAAGAGCCAGTGAAGCCTCTTTTAAGGATTCCGGAATCAGGTTAATGGTTTCTTCGGTGGATTTTATAATTACCGGAAGCATCATTATGGCGAGAGCAATTCCTCCGGATAATGCTGAAAAATGTTTCATCGGTTTCACTACCCATAAGTAGGCAACTATCCCTAAAACGATTGAAGGGACGCCTTGTAAAATCTCTACAAGAAGATTTATTATTTTATATAGTTTACTGTTTCTATTCTCAGCCATAAAAATTCCTGCAGATATTCCGAGGGGAATGGAAAGGAAGGAAGATATAAGAATCAAAATAAATGTTCCAACAATTGCATTGGCAATACCTCCTCCTTCTTCCCCTATAGGTTTTGGTAGATTAAAGAGGAATTCAATGTTTAAAGAGGACAAGCCGTTTTTTATTAAATGGAATAAAATAAAAAATAACGGGACTGTGGAAATAAATGAAAGAAAAATCACCACTGTTTTGAACAATTTATCTTTCAAAAGCCTTTTATAAATTTTGTCTCTCATTGGGTTATTGTGTATTTTTTGATAATATACCTTCCTATATAATTTACGCAAAAGGTAACCACAAAGAGAAGCAATCCAATTTCCACCAGAGCGGAGAGATATAAATCCCCGGTAGCCTCTGTGAATTCGTTGGCTATCACGGAAGCCATTGTGTTTGAAGGAGAGAAAATGTGTCTTGGAAGATAATTAGAGTTACCAATCACCATTGTTACTGCCATTGTTTCTCCCAGAGCTCTTCCAAGTGAGAGAATTATTCCAGATATTATTCCTGAACTGGCATAGGGCAGAATAACTTTTTTAATTACTTCATATCTCGTAGCTCCGAGAGAGTATGCAGCTTCTTTAATTTCCGATGGAACAAGTTCTATAACTTCCCTTCCGATAGTGGTGGCAAAGGGAATTATCATGATTGAAAGGATTATTGAGGCTGTGAAGATACATACTCCATACGGGGCTACTCCCAATTTAATCTGGATACTTCTGACTACAGGTACCAGGACGAATAAACCCCAGAATCCATAAATTATAGATGGTATTCCTCCGAGAAGTTCTATGAGGCTTTTCACGAGAAAAGATAGCTTTCCTTCTCTGAAATATTCTCCAAGAAAAATAGAAGCGGAAATGGAGAATGGAAGAGAAATTATAAGTGCCAGAAAAGATGTTAAAATTGTTCCAACGAGGAAAGGAAGAGCGCCGAATTGGTTGAGGACAGGATCCCAGGTTTTAGTGAACAGAAATTTGAAACCAAATGCTTTTAATGAGGGAGAAGAATGAATTACAAGGGTTATAAATATGGAGAGAATCAAAAGGATTACGAGGATAGCGGAAAGGGAGAGGATTTTTCTAAAGGCGATTTCAAGAATTAAATCCTTTCTAAATTTATGACCCTTTCCGCTATCCATTTTTTTTATCTCTTCCCTGAGTATTTATGAGACATCCAGCCAGTTTTCCGAATTTCTCTCAGCTCCATGGATGTTATTGCAGTATATTTTTTCCGTTATATGTAATGGATTTTATTATTTTTTCAGCCTTTAAAACAGCATTTCTGGGCAAGGGAGCGTAGTGAAGTTCTTTTGTATATTTTTGCCCATCGTGTATCATCCACCAGAGCAGTTTTACGAGTGCTTCCGCTTTCTCCCTGCTTCTTCCTCCATAGTTCTGTTCCTTGTAAACAAGAATCCATGTAAATCCGCTTACGGGGTAGCCATCTGGGGCATCGGTGTCAGTAATTGAAACCCTTGTATCATCTGGAAGATTTGTGGAAGCAGCGAGAGAAACTGTTTCAATAGACGGTTTTACAAACTTCCCCTTTTTGTTTTTAACAATACCCACTGGCATATTATTGTTAAGGGCATAGATAAGTTCAACATATCCTATACTTCCAGGTATCTGCTTCACAAGACCGCTGACCCCTTCATTTCCTTTTCCTCCAATACCCACAGGCCAGTTTACCGATGTTCCTGCACCTACCTTTTCTTTCCATTCATTAGAAACTTTTGAAAGGTAATCCGTCCATATAAATGTGGTTCCACTTCCATCAGACCTGTGGACCACTATTATTGACATATCCGGTAGACTTATGCCTGGATTGACCGAGGCTATTCTTTCATCGTTCCATTTAACAATTTTTCCAAGGAAAATATCGGCAAGGATTTCAGGAGTAAATTTGAGCTCAGGCTCTCCGGGAAGATTATAGGTTGGGACAACCGCTCCAAGACAAATGGGTATATGGAGAATTTCTGCAGGAGCATTTTTCAATTGTTCATCGGTCATGAAGGCATCAGAAGCCCCAAAATCCACAGTTTTATTTAGAAGCTGACGCTGTCCACCACCTGAGCCTATTGACTGGTAATTCACTTTTACCCCTGTAGTATTGTAGTATACATCAAACATCTTTGTATAGAGTGGATAAGGAAATGTAGCGCCTGCTCCAAGAAGCTCTATATTGCCTGCCATTATCAGTGATGGGAACAGGGTTCCCATTGCCAATCCCATCAGTATTTTCTTTACCTTTTCTATCATGGTCACACCTCCTTAAATTTCATTTTCACTTTCATCCTTTAGAGATAAAACTGAAACTGAGCACGAAGGAGATGCTCTTTTTTATCAGTAAGATAGGAATAATCTGCCTGAAGTTTTAGGTCGTGTTTGGATATGAACCAGGAAAGCCCTCCTGTAAACTCTTGACGCATTTCATTTTTGCCAAAAAGTTCTTTAACAAAAGAATACCTCAATGCGGTTTGAACCTTTTTCGTAAGGAAGAATCCGGTTTCAGCCCTTCCTCCTATCGCATCCCTTTCATCTGAACTCTTCATGTAATTGACCTCCCCTTCAAAAGAGATTGGGTTTTTCTTAAAAGTAATATCTCCACTTACCCCTGCAAAGGAGACCGATGAATAGGTCGTTGCGGGTTTTAAAAATTGAGGAAGGTCTTTTCTGTCCTTCAGTCCTTTCACTCCATCAGCATATATCGTTCCTATTCCTATAGCCCAGAAGGTGTTTTTATCAAATGCTCCCTGTGAAGGCTTCCATATCTTTTCGGGACTATTTTCTGATGAAGCCACAATCCTGAGTGCTAATAGAGGTTTGATATCAACAGGCTCCATGTTCTTACCCTCTCCAGAAAACACGCCGAGGGCATAGTTTAAAGAACCATCAAGAAAACCTCCTGTCAAAGAAACTCCTATATCCCTTCCTATACTGAAGTATTTGTTAGATAAGGACCTGTCAACCAGTTCAAGGTTTGAAGATGATGTGAGAAATTCCCTGTTAAAAGGGACCTTGTATTGCCCTGCCTTGATAATTATTGCTTCCTTTAATAAAGGATACTCTATCAGGAGGTCTCTAAGCGATGCCTCTTTTCCCTCAAGGGTAATCTGAAGTTCATACTCAAGAAGTTCAGAAAAGACATTTCCAGAAAATACAAGCCTTGCTCTTTTTATCAAAAAACCACCTTTTTCTTCTCTTTCACCGTTCACCTCTTCCGACTTTAAAAATCCCTGAACCTGCCCCCTTATTCTCGCTTTTAACGAGTATTCCTTTCCTTCTTTGATATAAAACCCCTTTGAGTAACCAGCTTCAAAAGCCATCGTGAGGGATGGAGCGACCAGCGTCGGAAGGAGAAACAGGAGAAAGAGCATTTCCTTCATACTGCCTTTTTTGTGCCTTTTTGCTTCGCCTCTTTCGTTCATCGTAGCACCTCCTTTTTTTGTGTTGTTCTTTCTACTCATCGTAGCACCTCCTTTTTTTGTGTTGTTCTTTCTACTCATCGTAGCACCTCCTTAGTTTTTATTTTTTCTTTCATGCCTAAAGGATAACACCCTATTATTAAGGGAATATAAAGAAAATGTTAATTTTTTGTTAAGAAATTCTCAGAGTGGTAATGTAATTATAAATCTTGTGCCTTCTCCCACTTTACTTTCAACCTTTATATCTCCGTTATGGAGTAAAACGATGTGTTTTACAATGGAAAGCCCGAGACCCGTCCCCCCTGTTTCTTTAGCCCTTGATTTCTCAACCACATAAAACCTTTCAAAAATCCTTGGAATGTGTTCTTCCGGAATTCCAATACCTGTATCAAATACTTCAACCTTCACCTTTGAATTGAAAATTTTTATTGAAACTCCTATTCTCCCTTTCTCGGTATAATTTATGGCGTTATCTATAAGATTTATGAGCATCTGTTCCATGAGCTCTGGATCAGCGTTTATAGTTATATTTTCTTCGCAGGAAAACTCTGCAGTCAACCCTTTTTCCTTCATTCTTTTTTCAAAAAGTTTCAATGTCCTTTCGGCCAATTCCTTCAAATTGACTTTCTCAATATTAAGTTGAAAGGCACTATCTTCAAACTTTGAAAGGGTAAGTATATCCTTTAAAATTTTTATCATTCTTTCGGTCTGTCTCTTCATAATTCTGATAAACGATTGAGCATCTTCGTCTTTTACGACATCTTCTAATGTTTCTACGAACCCCTTTATTGCTGTAAGAGGAGTTTTTAACTCATGAGAAATATTGGAAATCAGTTCCCTTTTTGTCCTTTCTATCTGTTTTAATGGGGTAATATCCGTAAAAACGAACACAAATCCTTCAGGAAGTCTTCCGCAACTCACGATAAAGAAATTATTTCCTATTTTGAGTTCTTTCGCTTCCGATTTTTGGGATTTTTTGATTTCTTCAAACAACTCCTTTGCCTCAACACTTCTCAAAACCTCCCAGAAAAATCTTCCTGTAAGAATATCAGAACTGGTAATGGTTTTGAAGGATGGGTTCAGAATAACTATTCTTCCATTTTTGTCTGTTACAACAATTCCCTCTTTTATGTTTTCTATTATTGTCTTCAATCCGTCTCTTTCTGCATTAATCTCGTTAATAAGCTCACGAACCTTTGAAGCCATTATCTGAAAATTCTTTATAAGTTCCTTTATTTCCAGTATGCTGGTTTCAGGTAAAGATACTTCAAAATTATGCTTTGCCATTTCCTTTGAAGCCCTATTGAGCTCATTTATAGGTTTTGTAATTGTTCTGGTTAAGAAACTCAGCATCAGAAATGCTACCAGTAAAGTGAATAAAAAATACAGAAATAATTTTTTTCTTACTTCACTTACAATGGTTTCAACATCTTTTAAGAACAGACTCGTTCTGACTACTCCAAGATTTTTCTCACCATCTTTTATGGGAAGCGCAACATACAGCATTTTTCTGTCAACGGTGGTGCTGTATCTTATGCTCTTTCCCAACCCTTTGTTTAAAGCATCTTTTATTTCAATTCTGTTGCCATGATTTTCCATATCCCTCGGGTCTTTAAGGGAATCTCCAAGAACTTTTCCGCTAACATCAACCACTGTGATTCTCACATTGAGACCTTGAGCGATTCTGTCTACAATTGAATCTATCTCTTCAATATCAGGATTTTCCATCATGGGTTTAAGGAGATTTCTGATAAGGATAGCATCACTTTCCAAATAGGATGTTATAGTATTAATATAATGAGAACTAATTGAACGGGAAGAAAAAATGAAAATCAAAATAGTAAAGAATGCCAGCACACTTATAAATACAACAGTTATTCTCTTAAAAACGGACAAATTTTCACTCCTCTTCTATTTTGTATCCAATCCCTCTAATCGTTTTTATCATCTTTCCAGCCTTTCCTAACTTCTCTCTTAAATTTTTTATATGAACATCTATTGTCCTATCAATTACTGCCTTATCTATTCCCCATACTAGATCCAGAAGTTTGTCCCTTGCAAAAACCTTTCCCTTCTTTTCTGCCAGTATCTTCAACAACTTAAACTCTGAGGTGGTCAATTCAACTTTTTTCCCATTTACGAACACAGAGTAGGCTTCGGTATCTATTACCAAATTTTTACCCACTTTAATTACTTTATCTGGAGGTTCTGAAGGTATCACCCTTCTCAGAACTGCTTTCACCCTTGCCACCAGTTCATTTGGGGAAAAAGGCTTTGTAATGTAGTCATCGGCTCCCAGTTCAAGCCCGACTATTTTATCTGTTTCTTCGTCCTTTGCGGTAACAATAATTATTGGTATTCTGGATGTTCTCTCATCACTTTTAATCTTTTTACACACTTCCAGTCCATCTATATCAGGAAGCATCAAATCAAGGATTACCAGGGAAGGCACATCAAAAGGAAGAATCTCCAGAAGAGGCTCCGCACTCCTGAATTCCCTTGTTTTAAATCCATTTTTTTGAAGATGGTAGGATATTAAATGTGATACATCAGGCTCATCCTCAACGATGGCTATCCATTTACCCATACATTTTAAAATACAACTTTCCCTTTTGAATTTCAAATCATTATTTTCTATACAATGTTCTGCTTCGGGCTGAAAGAAGCAGGCGATGGATTTATTACATGGGTTTGACATCTTATTTTTATTTTGGTATTTTTTACCCATGGGGATTTTAATGTTTAAACACGGAAGAAAAAAATGGACCTTATAGAAACAGTAAAAATAAAAAATTATCTTGAAAGAGAATTTTTAACAAAACCTTTCAATCTAGTGAAAAGTGCTGGGTTGTTAGAAGGATTTCAAATAGAAACATATGTGAAGAGTTATGAACCTATAAACGGGATAGGAATAGGGTATGGAGGCTATAAAAATGCTTATTATATTGAAATCATGTTAAAGAAGAAAATCAAAGTCAATACGAGCTATCTCGCAAGTTATTTTGGTGTTTCTTCTGAATCTTTTAGAGTAAAATATGTTGGTGAAATCTCTATAATTCGAACAACCCATAGACACCGTCCCGCTTTTCCAGGTGTGTCCATAGGTCATTATAATTCAACAGCGGGCACTTTCGGATGTTTAGTGGAAGATAAGGAAGGTAGGATTCAAATTCTGAGTAACAATCATATTTTAGCAAATTTAAACTCGGCAAATTTAGGCGATCCTATTCTTCAGCCAGGTCCAGCAGATGGGGGTCACCGACACAAAGATGTAATCGCTGAGCTTTCTGCCTACATACCTATAGACTTTGAAGGATTAAACAGAGTTGATGCAGCACTTGCTGAACCTTTAAACTATTCCGATGTTCGTCCTGACATTCCTCATATTGGACATGTAGAAGGTATTACGAGCGCCAGATTGAATATACCAGTTATTAAATTTGGACGAACAACAGGACTAACATTTGGCACTATAACCGGGAGAAATGCTACTATTAAAGTAAATGTGGAAGGTAATGAGGTATTGTTTGAAGATCAGATAGTAATAGAAGGTAGAAGGGGCAGATTTTCTGAGGGAGGTGATTCAGGCTCTTTAATATTGGACACAAACAGACAAGCAATAGGCTTACTATTTGCAGGTTCTGCTACTGGTGTAACATTTGCGAATCCTATTGATGATGTATTAACTTCTCTTTCAGTGGAGATAATATAATAATGAGGAAAATTATGAATGAAATAAAAAAACTTGAGAAGATTAAGAAAAAAATTGATTCAAAGTTTCTCCATTTACAAGATGTAAAGGGGACTGCTATAAAAATGAAAGACAATAAATATGTTATAGTGATTTATGTTAAGAAAATTGACCCGGTTTTGAAACAAGCCATCCCGGAAGAAATGGAGGGGATTAAAGTATACATTGAAGAAATAGGAGAGGTTCGTCCACTTTGAGGGACAAATGACAAAGGAAGAGAAATTCTATAAAGCTTTAAAGGAGGTTTTTATAGGGGCAAAGGTAGAGGGGGATTCCGGTTATATCAACCTTATGAGGATTAAATCAAGGTATTATGAAAAAGGCGTTTTCCCAAAACTTCAAAAAGATATTGAGGAAGCATTAAAGCCTTTTCCTGAATTTAGAGATGAACTTTTTGATAAATTATATACCTTCTTTAATCGCTATTTCTCTGAGAGCGGTTCAATCTATTTTAGATACACACCGCTTCACCAGAATATTTATGAGAAGGTATATACCGATGACAGGGATGTTATCCTTTTCTGGAAAACACACATGCTTTATTATGTCAAAACCGATAGATTGTTCAAAAATCTTGAAGTAGAAATAGATGGTTTCAAGTTTTTCTTTGATGTTTCTACTTTGGAGCATAAAAAAGCATTTGAGAAAAAGGAGATAATCTATGAGTTTAAAGAGATAAGAAACGATGGAGCAATTGTTTTTAATGTGTTTTATTCGGAAAGAAACAGAACAACAAAAACAGAAGAAATTTTGAGGGCATTAAAAAAAGAAGGAATAAAAATCACCGAGGATGTATTAGAAAAGGCATTCAGGGTTTTTGAGAAACAATCAGAGGTTGATTATTTCATAAACAAAAATGCAAAGGAATTTTTGAGAGAGCAATTTAATATATGGCTTTATCAGTATGTTTTCTCTGGTGAAAGTGAATGGACAGAAAAAAGAATTAAGCAATTACAGGTTTTGAAAGATATCGCATTTAAAATTATTGACTTCATCTCACAGTTTGAGGATGAACTTGTTAAAATCTGGAATAAGCCAAAGTTTGTCTTGAATTCTAACTATGTGATAACACTTGATAGGATTGTGAATGCAAATAGAGAAAAAGGATTTGAAATAATTGAAAAGATAATAAATCATCCGAACTTTGATGAGCAGATTAAAGAATGGAAGGAACTTGGAATAATTAACGAGATAGATAAAAAGAGAATTATTGAAAACACCTTAAATGGAAAGGAACTAAACAAAAAATATCAATTCTTGCCTGTTGATACAAAATACTTTAAGGATTTGGAACTTGAAATTTTGGGACTGTTTGATGATTTAGATAATTCCCTTGACGGCTGGCTGATAAAGAGCGAAAATTATCAAGCATTGAATACAATTTTGCCAAAGTTTAGGGAAAGAGTGCAGACTATTTATATTGATCCACCGTTTAAAACAGGCAGAGACTTTTTTTATAAAGATAAGTTTCAAGATAGCACTTGGCTTACCTTAATGGAAAATCGGCTTGTGGTTGCTAAAGCTTTTTTGAGTGGGAGAGGAAGTATTTTTGTTCATCTCGATTGGAAT
>Ga0272449_1001376_pt1 | contig 25086 bp, 22 predicted proteins | sample YNPCB0241_FD_198679 | JGI IMG/M metagenome (GOLD analysis project Ga0272449, IMG submission 198679) | Hot spring sediment microbial communities from Yellowstone National Park, WY, United States - YNP-CB-024-1 | ecosystem: Environmental > Aquatic > Thermal springs > Hot (42-90C) > Sediment... | reverse complement strand
GGGGAGGTAGGAACCGGTGCGCCTTTTCGTGGCGGTCAACCTGCCGGGGCCCCTCAAGGGCCGCATCGCCGGCCTGCAAAGGGAGCTGGCCCTGACCGGCGCGGACGTGAAATGGGTGGAAGAGGAGAACCTCCACCTGACCGTAAAGTTTCTCGGCGAGGTGGCGCCGGAGAGACTGGCGGCACTCGAAGGGGCCCTGGCGCGGGCCGTGCCGGCCTGCCGGGCCTTTCGGCTCGAGCTGTCCGGGCTGGGCACCTTTCCCCCGCGGGGCGTGCCCCGGGTGCTGTGGGTGGGGGTGGGGGGCGAGGTGGAGGCCTTCCGGGACCTCCACCGGGCCGTGGAGAGATCCCTTGCGGCCCTGGGGTACCCGGAGGAGGACCGGGAATTTCGGCCCCACCTGACCCTGGGACGGGTGCGCTCCCCCCGGGGGGTGGATGCTTTGCGCCACCGGATGGCGGCCCTCGACGGTGCCTACGGGGATCTGGCCGTGGGCGAGGTGGCCCTGATGGAAAGCCGTCTGACCCCCCGGGGACCGGTCTACCGTACCTGCGGCGTTTGGGGATTAAGGGCCCGAGAAATCCGTATAATGTAGTGATTACCGTACGAAAAGAGGGAAAATCATGTTAATAATAGCCCTCAACGGCAGCCCCCGTGCGAACGGTAACACCGCCCACCTCTTGCGGGTGGTCCTGGAGGAGGTGCACGCCCTGGGCGCCACGGGAGTTTTAGTCCACGCGGCCGAATTGCTGGCCGAACCGGGCCATCCCTTCTGCCGGCATTGCTCTTCGCCTTGTGCAGGGACCTGCTACCGCGACACACGTCTGGAGACGGTGTTCCGGCTGTTCCGGGAGGCCGACGGCCTGATACTGGGCACTCCGGTGTACTTCGGCACGGTCTCGGCCCAACTGAAGGCCCTGTGGGACAAGACCCGGGCTTTGAGGAAGGAAAAGGCCCTGCTCAACGTGGTGGGGGCGGGCGTGGTGTGCGGCACCTCGCGTTTCGGGGGCCAGGAGACGGCCCTCAAGACCCTCCACGCCATGATGCTCAGCCAGGGCATGACCGTGGTGGGCGACGGCCACTGGTCCGACGATCCCGGACACCACGGGTGCTGCGCCCAGCAGCCGGCCGGCAAGGACCCGGAAGCGGCCACCCGGGCCCGGGTTCTGGGCCGGCGGGTGGTGGAGGTGGCCGAGGCCACCCGGCCGCTGCGCCGGCGAGCGCGGTCCTGAGGACCTCGCGGCGGCCCGAAAGGAAAGTGCCCTCCGGGTGCCGAAAGGATCCGGGAGGGGTTGAAGTGTCCATTCGCGAGCGCACCGAAGAACTGGAAAGCCTGTACCTTTCCCCCTGGGCCGTTGCCAGCAGCAAATCCCGCGGGCGGGAGCGGCCGGAGGAAGAGTGCAGCGTGCGCACCTGCTTCCAGCGCGACCGGGACCGCATCATCCACTCCAAGAGTTTCAGGCGTCTGAAGCACAAGACCCAGGTGTTTCTTATCCCGGAAGGGGACCACTACCGGACCCGCCTCACCCACACCCTGGAGGTGGCCCAGATCGCCCGCACCATAGCGCGGGCCCTCCGGCTCAACGAGGACCTGACCGAGGCCATAGCCCTGGGACACGACCTGGGACATACGCCCTTCGGACACGCCGGGGAAGAGGCCCTGGCCGAGGTGCACCCCGGTGGTTTCCGGCACAACGAGCAGAGTCTGCGCGTGGTGGACCTGCTCGAAGGACCGGGCGGCCTGAACCTGACCTGGGAGGTGCGGGACGGCATTCTGAGGCACACCGGGCCAGAGATGCCGGCCACCCTGGAGGCCCAGGTGGTACGTCTGGCGGACCGCATCGCGTACATTAATCATGATATCGACGACGCCCTCCGGGGCGGCCTGATCCGGCCCGGGGATCTGCCGGAGGACTGCCTGGTCGTGCTGGGATACTCCCACCGCGAGCGCATCGATACCATGGTGCGGGACCTGATCGCCTGCAGCCTCAACCGCCCCTGTATAACCATGAGTCCGCCCGTGGCGGCGGCCATGAACGGCCTGCGCGAGTTTCTGTTCGCCCGGGTATACGCGGGGTGTCCGGCCAAGCAGGAGGAGGAGGCCAAGGCCCGGCACGTAGTGCAGACCCTCTACCGGTACTTCCTGGCCCGTCCCGAGGCCCTGCCTTTTGAGTACCGGGAGTACCTCAACCGTACGGATCCCGAGCGGGTGGTGGTGGATTACATCGCCGGCATGACGGACCGTTACGCCGTGGCCGTTTTCGAAAGGATTTTTGTCCCGCAAGGTTTTCCGGTCCGCTGGCCCCCGGAAGGAAAAATGTAAGGTGGGGGCGAATACTTGTCCTGGGATGATCCCGCAGGAAATCCTCGACGACCTGGTGCAGCGGGCCGACATCGTGGCCCTGATAGGCGAGCGGGTGCCCCTGAAGCAAAGGGGCCGCCACCACGTGGGCCGCTGTCCCTTTCACCAGGATGGTACGCCCTCCTTCACGGTAACCAGGGAGAAGGGTCTGTTCTACTGTTTCGGCTGCGGGGTCGGCGGTAACGTCCTGAAGTTTCTCATGCTCTTTGAAAACCTGAGTTTTACGGAAGCCGTAGAAAGGCTGGCCGAACGGCTGGGGGTGGTTGTGCCGCGCGACGTCGGGCGCGCGGCCGCCTCCCCGCACCGGGAAAGGCATTTAGCAATACTGAGGCTGGCCCGGGATTTCTACCGCGCCTGCCTGGGGAACCCCGGGAAGGGCGCTGTGGCGCGGGAATACCTGGCCCGGCGGGGTGTGACCGTCGAGATGCAGGCCCGGTTCGAGCTGGGATACGCGCCGGCCGAGCCCGACGGCCTGTTTAGATTTCTGCAGGAGCGGGGTTTTGAACCGGAGGAGATGGAACGCCTGGGGCTCGTTTCCCGGATCGCCGGGGGAAGATACCAGGATTATTTTCAGGACCGCCTGATGTTTCCCATCTGGGACCACCGGGGCAACGTGGTTGGTTTCGGGGCCCGGGTGCTGGAGGGTCGCGAGGGACCGAAATACCTCAATTCCAGGGAGAGCGAGGTCTTTCGCAAGGGGCACACGGTCTACGGGTTGCACCTGGCGGTCGAGGGCATCCGGCGCACGGGACACGCCGTGGTGGTGGAGGGCTACATGGACGCCATCGCGGCCCACCAGTGCGGGGCGTGCAACGTGGTGGCCTCTATGGGCACCAGCCTGACCCGGGAACAGGGGCGTCTGCTGGCCCGGTACACCCGGGAGGTGGTAATCGCCTACGACGGCGACGCCGCGGGGACGGCGGGGGTTTTGCGCGGACTGGACCTGCTGCAGGAACTGGGCCTCGAGGTGCGGGTGATTGGCCTTGCGCCCGGGGAGGATCCAGACGGGGTTTTGCGCACCCGGGGATGGGAAGGCTGGCAGCAACTGGCCCAAGAGGCAAAGTCCCTGCTGGAGTTCAAGCTCCAGGTGGCCATGGCCGGGGGGCGGCCCCGCACCATACCGGCTAAGCTGGCGGTGCTGCGTCAGGTCCTGCCCAACGTGGCCCGTGCCGGGAGCGCCGTGGCCAGGGAAGAGCACATCAAGCTGCTGGCACGCGAACTGGATCTGAGCTGGGAAACCATTGCGGACGAACTTAAGCAATTTCGCCGGAGCGACTGGTTATTTCCGGATAAGGACAGTAAAACTGATTATAATATGATAACAGAATACGACGGACGCGGTAAGGCCGAGGCCGGTTTGCTGCGTTTATTGCTGGATCACCCGGGATATCTCGACACCGTGAGGGAAAATTTGGGACGGGACTTCTTCGCCTATCCCGTACACCGGCGGATATTCGACGAAATGGCGGAATGTTACGGCCGGCCGGGAGAACTCGCCCACCTGGTGCTCGAACGGCTCGCGGAACCCGCGGAGCAGGGTGTCTTCCTGCGCCTGCTGATGTGCGATGTACCGGGAGATCCCGAGGCCCTGCTCCACGATTACATGAGGACCATTCGCCGCGGCCTCGAGCGCGAGGCGCGTCTCAAGATACTGGACCGCCTGAGGAGGGCCGAGGAGCAGGGCGACCTTCAGGCGGTGCGAAGCACCCTTACGGATCTGCAGCGCTTGCTCGTCAGCAAAGGGGGTGTAACGGATGGACGAACTGCTGAAAGAGTTGATCGAGAAGGGTAAGAAGCGCGGTAACCTCACCTACGGCGAAATCATGGACTCACTGCAGAACGTGGAGCTGACGCCGGAACAGATCGACGACATTTACGAGAAACTGGCCGGCATGGGTATTGAGGTCGTGCCGGACGGCACGGAAATCGCGTCCATAGACGGTCCGGGCCACCTGGACGGTCCGACCGAAGACCCGGACCTGAGCGTGCCTGAAGGCGTGGGCATAGATGATCCCGTGCGCATGTACCTCAAGGAAATCGGTCGCATTCCCCTTCTGACGCCTGAGGAAGAGATCGAGCTGGCCAAGCGCATGGAGCAGGGCGACGAGGAGGCCAAAAGGCGCCTGGCGGAGGCCAACCTGCGCCTGGTGGTCAGCATCGCCAAGCGTTACGTGGGCCGGGGCATGCTCTTCCTGGACCTCATCCAGGAGGGAAACCTGGGCCTCATCAAGGCCGTCGAAAAGTTCGACTGGCGGAAAGGTTACAAGTTCAGCACCTACGCCACCTGGTGGATCCGGCAGGCCATCACGCGGGCCATCGCAGATCAGGCCCGCACCATCCGCATCCCGGTCCACATGGTGGAGACCATCAACAAGCTGATCCGGGTTTCCCGGCAACTGCTGCAGGAGCTGGGCCGCGAGCCCACGCCCGAGGAAATAGCCAGGGAGATGGAGATCCCCGAGGAGAAGGTGCGGGAGATCCTTAAGATCGCCCAGGAACCCGTATCCCTGGAAACGCCCATCGGGGAGGAAGAGGACTCCCACCTGGGGGACTTCATCGAGGACCAGGAGGCCCGTGCCCCTGCGGAGGAGGCCTCCTTCACCCTGCTGCGGGAACAGCTGGACGAGGTGCTGAAAACCCTCACGGACCGCGAGCAAAAGGTTCTGCGCCTGCGCTTCGGGCTCGACGACGGCAGGGCCCGCACCCTGGAGGAAGTGGGGCAGAAATTCGGCGTCACGCGCGAGCGCATCCGGCAGATAGAGGCCAAGACACTGCGCAAGCTCCGACACCCCAGCCGCAGCAAGAAACTCAAGGACTACCTGGATTAGCGGTGTCCCGGGCCGATGCCGGCACGGGAACAATATTTTTGGGCCGCAACGGGGTGGCACTGATGTACCGGAACCGTGTGGTGGTGGCCGCGCTGGATCCCGGTTGCCGCCGGAACCTGCGGGAGCGGCTGACGCAACTGGGGTACCTGGTGGTAGGCGAGGCTTCCGACGGAAAGGAGGTCCTCCATAGTACCTTTCAAACCCAACCGGACCTGGTGGTGTTTCACACCGAACTGCCGGCCTACCAGGGGCTGGACGTGGCGGCCGTCATCGAGGAGCACCGCGCGGCGGCCCTGCTCTTCATCGCCCGGCAGGCCGCGGATATAGTGGGCCTGGTTAAAAGACACTGGGTCTGTGCCTACCTGCTGGAGCCCTTCGGCGACGAGGACCTGGCGACGGCGGTGGAGGTGGCCCTGGCCAATTTTCAGAAGATCCTGGCTTTGGAACAGGAAAACAAGAAGCTGAAGAAGGATCTGGCCGCCCGCAAGGTGGTCGAGAGGGCCAAGGGCCTGTTGATGCAGCGGCGGGGATGGTCCGAAAAGGAGTCCTACCGCTACCTCCAGAAACTGAGCATGGACCGCGCCCTGCCTCTGGCCCAGGTGGCCGGGGAGGTCATACGCCTGCTGGAAGAGGAAAAAATGGCCGTTGATTTTTGATTGGGACTTGCTATAATATTTCTTAATACCGGCTCACGAGGGCAACGACGTCCTCCGTCCGATCCGCCTTGGGCGGGTCGGCGGGGGTTTTTTCTTCGCGGAGGTGGCCCGGACATGACGGCGGACGAGGTCCTCCAGGCGGCGCGCGAGCAGCACGTCAAGTTCGTGCGCCTGCAGATCACCGATATCTTCGGCACCCTCAAGAACGTGGCCGTCACGGTGGAGCAGTTGCCCCAGGCCCTGGCCGGGCACCTGGCGTGCGACAGCTCGGTGTTGGAAGGTTTCGTGGACCACCGGGAGCAGGACGTTTTCTTCCGCCCGGATCCCACCACCTTCGCCATCCTGCCCTGGCGGCCGCGGGACGGGGCCGTGGCCAGACTGATCTGCGAGGCCGTCACGGCCCAGCGCACCCCCTACCCCGGATGCCCCCGCGGCATCCTGCGGCGTGCCCTGGAGGCCCCGCAGGACTGGCAGCTGCTGGTGGGCGTGGAGCTGCAGTTCTTCCTGTTCCACACCGACGGCCAGGGCAATCCGACCACGGTCACCCACGACCGGGCCGGTTACTGCGACCTTACGCCCCTGGACCTGGGGGAGAACGCCCGCCGGGACATGGTGCTGACCCTGGAGCAGATGGGCATCGAGGTGGCTTCCTCCCACCACGAGGCCGCCCCCGGACAGCACGCCATCGCCCTGAAGGACGACCACCCGCTGGCCATGGCCGACAAGATCGTGACCTCCAAGTTCGTGGTCCGCACCATCGCGCAACGCCACGGCCTGCACGCCTCCTTCATGCCCCACCCCCTGGACCGGGGCGGGTCCACCATGACCGTGGCCCTGTCCCTGTGGCGCGGGGGGCAGAACCTCCTCTGCGACCCGTCGGATGCCACCGGGTTGAGCAGGACGGCCCGGCACTTCGTGGGCGGTGTGTTATGCCACGCCCGGGCCCTGACGGCCCTGACCAATCCCCTGGTGAACTCCTATAAACGCTTTGTGCCGGCTCCTGCCGCGCCGGTCCTCGTGGCCTGGTCCGAGCACAACCGCAACACCATGCTGCGCCTTTCCTCCCTGCGGGGGGAGGCCGCGCGGCTGATTTTGCGGACGCCGGACCCCACCTGCAATCCCTACCTGGTCCTGGCGGTCCTGCTGGCGGCGGGCAAGGACGGCATCGAGAACGCCCTGGAGCCCCCGCCGCCCCTGGAGGGTTACGAGACCGGAGAATCCTTGCGCCGGCTGGTAAGGGAAAGGGGCCTGCCGCGCCACCTGCCGGCCGCGCTGGAGGCTCTGGCGGGCGATGGGGTAATCGCGGGCGCCTTGGGCGAACATGTTACGCGGCGTTTTCTGGAGGCCAAGGAGGACGAGTGGGAGCGTTTCCACTCCCGGGTGCACCCGTGGGAGGTGGAGGAATACCTGACCGCTTTTTAGGGGGCGGACGTGCGAGGGCGGACGCCCGGTCCCCACTTCCAACGGCGGAGGGGGTGGTCCTGGTCCCGTAGGTCGGTTCTGCACCACAACGGCGTGGTGGGGTGGCACGGGCAGCGGTGCCCTCGGAAGGGGTCGCGCGTACCCCGTTACCGGTCCTTCGTGTTTGCCGTGGGAAGACAAAACTTTCCGGAAGAGGGGAGAAGGTGTAATGTCACTAAGCAAACCGAATGCCAGTGCGGCCACGGTGACCACCACCAGGGTGGCGGCCGCACCCCTTTCGGGACTGTGCGTGAGCTGTGTGGACGGCTGCCCGGGTTACTGCGAGGTGGGCCGGTCCGCCCTGAGGGGCAGGGAGATCATCTACCCGCAGCCCTTTGGCAAGATCACCGCCGGTGCCGAGAAGGACTATCCCGTCGATTTTTCCCACTTCAACATCCAGGGCACCTGCGTGGGAGCCGTGGGCATCGAGGCGGACCCGGACAGGGCCATCTTCCCGGCCGTGGACATCTCCACGCAGGTCGGCAGCGGCGAGCACAAGGTCAAGATGAAGTACCCCTTCTTCACCGGCGCCCTGGGCTCCACGGAGATCGCCCGGGTGAACTGGGAAGGGTGCGCCGTGGGCGCGGCCATCTGCGGCACCATCCTGGTCTGCGGTGAGAACGTGTGCGGCATGGACCCGGACGCCGAGTTCAAGAACGGCCGGGTGGTGAAGTCGCCCGAACTCGAGCGCCGGGTCAGGACCTTCAAGGAATGGTACGACGGTCACGGTATGATGGTGGTGCAGTTGAACGTCGAGGACACCCGCCTGGGCGTGGCGGAGTACGCCATCAACGACCTGGGCGTGGAGGGCATCGAGCTCAAGTGGGGCCAGGGGGCCAAGTCCATCGGCGGCGAGGTCAAGCTGCCCACCCTGGAGCGCGCCCTCCAGTTGAAACAGCGGGGCTACATCGTGCAGCCGGACCCGGAGGACCCCGAGGTGCAGGAGCTGTACAGAATCGGCGGCCTGAGCGAGTTCGAGCGCCACTCCCGCCTGGGCATGGTGGACGAGGAGTCCTTCCTGAAGGAGGTCGAAAGGCTGCGCGGCCTGGGGGCGAAGTACGTTACCCTGAAGACCGGCGCCTACCGGCCGGCGGACCTGGCCCGGGCCGTGAAGCTGGCCTCCCTGGGCAGGATCGACCTGCTGACCGTGGACGGGGCCGGCGGCGGCACCGGCATGAGCCCCTGGCGCATGATGAACGAATGGGGCATTCCCACGGTCTACCTGGAGGCCCTGCTCTACAAGTTCCTGCGCCGTCTGGAGGAGAAGGGCGCCTTCGTGCCGGATTGCGCCATCGCCGGCGGCATCGTGCTGGAGGACCAGATTTTCAAGGCCATCGCCCTCGGCGCGCCCTACGTTAAGGCCGTGTGCATGGGCCGTGCCACCCTGACCGCGGCCACGGTGGGCAAGACCCAGGGCCAGCTCCTCCAGGAGACCTACGGCAAGGGCCGCGAGTACCGCGACGCGCTGCTGCGCACCTTCATCGGCGCCATGGCCCTCAAAGAAAAGTACGGCAACGACTTCGAGCGCATCCCGCCGGCGGCCATCGCCATCTACACCTACTACGACCGGCTGGCCGTGGGGCTGAAGCAGCTCATGGCCGGGGCCCGGAAGTTCGCCCTGGACAAGATCACCCGCGGCGACCTCATGGCCCTGACCCGGGAGGCGGCCGACGTGACCGGCATCCCGTACGTCATGGAGGCCGACCTGGAAGAAGTAGAGCGGATTCTGGGCTAGAGAAAGGAGAGCTAAAGATGCTCAACATGATTTGCGCCCACTACTGTCCGTCGCCCTTCTGCATCACGGCCTGCCCGGTGAAGGCCCTCAGCGTCTCTCCCCGGGACAGGAACATTTACGCGGACACCGACAAATGCAACCGCTGCGGCATCTGCCGTTACATGTGCCTCACTTTGAGCCGCGACAAGAACCTGGGCCAGAAGCGGCCCTGGGTGGCCGCGGACTGGGGTCGGAGGTAGACCAGAGGCCGTCCCCGGCAGGGCCGTGCCCGTCGAGGCGCGCCACGAGGGGCCGTGGAGGTCCGCGGTCCCCGGCGCGCGCCGGGGCCGGCACGGGAGAGGGGTGTGACCGCGCCGTGAAGCCAGAACTGGCCGTTGTGAAGGAGATTTTGCCCGCCTACGAGAAGGACAGGGGCCGCCTGATTCCCATCCTGCAGGAGGTGCAGGCGAGCCTGGGCTACCTCCCGGAGGAGGCCATGGTGGAGATCGCCCGTTACCTGGGTATTCCGGCCAGCCACGTCTATTCCGTGGCCTCCTTCTACGCCCAGTTCCGACTGCAGCCCCTGGGTCGCCGGCGCATCGCCGTGTGCCGCGGCACGGCCTGCCACGTGCGGGGCGCCCCGGAGATCCTGAAGGAGCTGGAGGCCCTCACGGGCATCAGAGAGGGCGAGACCTCCGAAGACCTGGAGTACACCTTAGAGACCGTGGCCTGCATCGGGTGCTGCGCCCTGGCGCCGTGCGTGCGCATCAACGAGGAGGTATACGGCGAGATGACCCGGGACAAGGTGCGAGACCTCCTGCCCGGTCCCCAGGAGGGGCACCGGGATGCCGGCTAGGGAAACCACGATTCACGTCTGCCACGGTACCGGATGTGTCTCGGGCGGGGCCGAAGGGGTTTATGCCTTACTGGAAGCGCGCTCCCGCTCCGGGTTGCGCCTCAAGCGCACCGGTTGCCACGGTTTTTGCCAGCAGGGCCCGGTGGTGGTTTTAGAACCCGAAGGGACCTTTTACTGCCGGGTCCAGACCACCGATGTGGATGAGATTATCGCTTCCGCGCTTCCGGAGGGACAACCGGTCGAGCACCTGTTGTACCGGGATCCGACCACGGGCCGGCCCATATCGAAGTATCAGGATATCCCGTTTTACGCACGACAGGAGAGGATCCTGTTGCGAAATTGCGGCACGATCGATCCCGAAGACATCGACGACTACCTGGCCAACGGGGGGTACCGCGCCTTGTTCCGCGCCCTGGAAACCCCGCCCGAGGAAATCGTAGAGGAGATTAAACGCTCCGGGCTGCGGGGCCTAGGCGGGGCCGGCTTTCCGGCCGGACGGAAGTGGGAGGCCTGCTACCGGGCTCCCGGTCCGGAGAAATTCGTGGTCTGCAACGGCGACGAGGGGGACCCCGGAGCGTTTCAGGACCGCTCTGTAATGGAGGGAGACCCCCATGCGGTGCTGGAGGGGATGGTCATTGCGGGGTACGCCGTGGGCGCCTCCAGGGGCTACATCTACGTGCGGGCCGAATACCCCCTGGCCGTGAAGCGCCTGCAGCTGGCCATCGAGCAGGCCCGGCAGAGGGGGTTTCTGGGCCGGCACATCCTGGACCGGGACTTCAGCTTCGACATCGAGGTGTTCCAGGGCGCGGGGGCCTTCGTGTGCGGTGAATCCACGGCCCTGGTCAGCTCCATAGAGGGGAACCGGGGCTTTCCCAAACCGCTGCCCCGTCCGCGTACCACCGAGTCCGGTCTGTGGGGTAGGCCCACCCTCCTCAACAACGTGAAGACCTTCGCCTACGTGCCCAAGATCATCCTCCACGGCGCCGCGTGGTTCGCGGCCCGGGGCACGGAAAGGAGCAAGGGCACGGCCGTCTTCTCCCTCACCGGCAAGGTGGCCAACTGCGGCCTGATCGAAGTGCCCATGGGCACCACGTTGCGGGAGATTATCTTCGAAATCGGGGGCGGTATTCCGGGCGGTAAGCGGTTTAAGGCCGTGCAGACCGGGGGCCCCTCGGGCGGGTGCCTGCCCGCGGACCTGCTGGACCTGCCGGTGGACTTCGACTCCCTCACCGCGGCGGGTTCCATGATGGGCTCCGGGGGCATGGTGGTGGTGGACGAGGACACCTGCATGGTGGACCTGGCCCGCTACTTCCTGGATTTCAGCCAGCGGGAGTCCTGCGGCCAGTGCCTGCCCTGCCGCCTGGGGACAAGGCAGATGTTCGCCATCCTGGACGACATCACGAAGGGCCGGGGACGGCCGGAGGACCTGGCGCGGCTCGAGGAGCTGGGCCGCCTGGTGGCGCGGAGTTCCCTGTGCGGACTGGGTCAGACGGCCCCCAACCCGGTCCTCACCACCCTGCGTTACTTCCGCGAAGAGTACGAGGCACACGTCAGCGGGCGCCGGTGTCCGGCCGGTGTCTGCGGTCTGTGAGGGGTGAGGCCATGGCGGTAAGCATAATCATAGACGGGCAGACGGTGCGGGTCGCGCCGGGAGCTACGGTCCTGGAGGCGGCGCTGGCCAACGGCATCTACATTCCCCACCTCTGCCACCACCCGGACCTTAAACCGGCCGGGGCCTGCCGGCTCTGCTACGTGACGGTGAACGGAGGTGCGCCGGTCCTGGCCTGCCGCACCCGCGCGCAAGAAGGCATGGTGGTCCAGACCAGGTCCCCGGAAATCGACGAGATCCGCCGCGGCCTGGTCGAACTGCTGATGGTCAACCACCACGGCAACTGCAAGGGCTGCCTCAAGAGCGGCCGGTGCGCGTTGCAGGAGATCATAGCCAAGCTCAGAATCGACCGCAAGAAATTGCAGCAGTTGCGGCCGGCAGAAGAGGAGCTGCCGCGCGACGCCTCAAACCCCTTCTTCGTGCTGGACCCCAACAAGTGCGTCCTCTGCGGCATCTGCGTGCGGACCTGCGAGGAACTGGTGGGGCTGGGGGCCATCAACTTCGCGGGCCGCGGGTACCGCTCCCGGGTGGCGCCCCTGGGCGCAAGGCCCTTGGCCCGATCGGTCTGCGAGTCCTGCGGCGAGTGCGTGGAGCGCTGCCCGGTGGCCGGACTGGCCTACGTGGACCACCGGCGGCCCCGGCAACACGTGACCACGGTGTGTCATTCCTGCGGCACCGGCTGCCGGGTCACCCTGGGCCTGCGCGACGGGCGCATCGTGGAGGCCAGGGGCGAGCTGTGCGGCCGGGGACGGTTCGGCTGGCGTGTCTTGCAGGCCCCGGACCGCCCGACCGTGCCGCTGGTCCGGCGCAACGGGGCCCCGGCGGAGGCCTCCTGGGAGGAGGCCCTGGAGCTGGCGGCCCGGGAGCTCTCCCGGTACCGGGGCGGGGAATGCGCCGTACTCTGCTCCGGCCGCCTGACGAACGAGGAGGCCTACCTGCTGCAACGGTTCGCCAGGGAAGTCCTCGGGACGAACAACATCGACAGCACGGTACGCCTGACCCACGCGGTTAGCCTGGAGGCCCTGCGGGAGGCCACGGGCTGGGGCGGGGCCACGGGTTCTTTTGAGGCCGCGGCGGAGGCGGCGTGCATCCTCCTCGTGGGGGCCAACCTCGCCCGCAGCCACCCCGTGCTGGCGCGCCGGATCCGGCGGGCCGCGGTCCGGGGAGCCAGGCTCATCGTCATCGACCCGCGGGAGGACGACCTGAAGCGCTTCGCCCACTTGTGGCTGCAGCCCTACCCGGGCACGGACCCGGCCCTGCTCATGGGGATGGCCGGGGTGATGGTGGAAGAGCAACTGGTAGACCCCGCGATTCTCGGTAGCCTTGGCGATTTTGCGGCCTCCCTGCAGGACTTCCCCCTTGGGAGGGTCTCCCGGATCACCGGCGTGCCGGAGGAATTGGTGGCCGAGGCGGCGAAATGCTACGCCACCTCCCGGCCCGCGGTCACCCTGTGGGGCACGGGCCTGACGCGGCACCCTCACGGTGGCGTCGGGGTGCGCGCGCTGATCAATCTGGCGCTGCTCGCGGGCCACACGGGCCTTTATCCCCTACTCGAGGAGGCCAACGCCCAGGGCGTCTGGGATCTGGGTTGCGCGCCGCGCCACCTTCCGGGCCAGCGACCGGCACCGAACCCGCGGGCGTGGGGCGGGCTGGCCCTTACGGAAGTGTGGGAGGCCATCCTTGAGGGTAAGGTCAGGGCCCTGTACCTGGTCGGGGTGGACCCCCTGGAGGAATTCCCGCAGGCCGGCAGGATCCGCGAGGCCCTCGGCCGGCTGGAATTGCTCGTTTACCAGAACTGCTTCCTGGGGTCCACGGGCCCGCTGGCCCACGTGGTGCTCCCGGCGGCCAGCTGGTTCGAAAAGGAAGGAACGGTTACCAGCGCCGACGGCGGGATCATGAGGGTCCGCAGGGTCTCAGCACCGGCGGGCGGATCGTTGCCCGACCTGGAGATCATTTGCGCGTTGGCCGCGCGCACGGGCGGAGTGGGGTTTGTTCCCGAGCCGGCCGCGGTGCTGGCGGAGATAGCTGCAACGGTGCGCGGCTACGGCGTCGTGTCTTGGGAAGCCCTGCAGAACGGTGCGGAACCATACGTGGCCAGGCCGCCGCTGGAGGCCAGGGCGGCCCCCCTGGAGTACCGGGGCCCTGCGGAGCGGCCCGACATGGAATACCCCCTGCTGCTGACCGGGGCCAGGAATTCGCCCTACGGTGATGCTCTTTCGCAAAGGGTGGAGGGGCTCCGGGCCCTGCAGCCCGAGGAGTGCCTGGCGCTGCACCCCAAGGACGCGGCCGACTTTGGCGTCGCAGACGGAGACAGGGTCAGGGTTCGGTCCCGGCGGGGCGAACTGACGGTCCGGGCCGCGGTGACCGACGTGTGCCCGCCGGGAGTGGTGGTTCTGAACTATACTGTGTTTCCGTATTCCCTTACCGGTACCACGTTCAGGGTATGCGCGGTTACGCTGGAGAGACTTGCCTGATAACGGTGGCAACGGCGCCCCGTTGGAATTTCCGTCGGGGTGCCTTTTGTTCTCCCCCGGGGAAGTATTACTAGCGGACGGGAGGCCGGGGTCGTGGGAGGACAACGGGTGGTGATCGTCGACGGTGACGCGGGCTGGCGGTGCCACGTGGCCAGCCTGCTCACCCGTGCGGGCTACCGGGTGGTCGAGGAGGCCGCGAACGGCATCGAAGGCCTGAAGGCCGTGCGCGCGCGTCAGCCCGACGTCGTCCTCAGCGAGGTCAACCTGGTCGGCATGGGCGGCTTCGAACTGGCGCGTACGGTGCAGGAGGACCGCCTGGCGCCCGTCATCCTTATGTCGGGTAGCTACGACCCCGAGACCCTGGAGCGGGTTCGGGAGGTGCGCGCTTTCGGTTATCTCGTCAAGCCCTTCGACGAGGCGGTACTGCTACCGGCGGTAGAGGTGGCCCTGGCCAATTTCCAGGAGGTCTTGCGCCTCGAGCGCCAGGTCCGGGAATTGCGGGAGACCCTCGAGACCAGGAAGATCGTGGAGCGGGCCAAGGGACTCCTCATGGAGAAGCTGGGACTCACCGAGGCCGAGGCCTTCCGCCGTATCCAGAAAACCAGTATGGACAAACGCATTTCCATGCGCGCCGTAGCCGAGGCCATCATTCTCACGTACGAAATATGATCTGTTCAGCGTGCCCTGCGGGTGTTATAATGGGGCTGTCCATCATCTGTGAGGAGGCATCGGCTTGAAGACCTTCAGGTTTTCCTGCCACAGGGGACTCGCCTGTTTCACCGCCTGCTGCCGGGACACGAGTATTTTTCTGACGCCCTACGATGTTTTGAGGATGAAAAGGAGGCTCGGTCTCTCGTCCGGGGAGTTTCTGGCCCGTTACACCCGGGTGCTGGTGGCGCGGCCCTCGGGCCTGCCCATGGTGGTGCTCAGGATGGGCGACGATCCCGAGAAGAAGTGTCCCTTCGTGACTCCCGAGGGTTGTCGCATCTACGAGGACCGGCCCTGGGCCTGCCGCATGGCCCCTGTGGACGTGCGCGACGCCGAACCGGTGTTTATTTTGGAGTCGTCCCTCTGTCACGGGCAGGGTGAAGCTCGGGAATGGAGCCTCGACGAGTGGACGAGGGACCAGGGCCTGGACCTCTACGACACCGTGGAGGAGACCTTCAGGGAGGTGACGTCCCACCCGCGGCTGCAGGCCGAAGGGATTACGGACCCGGCGGTCCGGGACATGTTTCTCATGGCCTGTTACGACGTGGACCGCTTCCGCCGCTTCGTGTTCGAGAGCAGATTCCTGAAGATCTTCGACCTTCCGGACGAACTGGTGGCCAAGATCCGGGAAGACGAGACGGCCCTGCTGGAACTGGGTTTCCGCTGGGTGAAGTTCGGGCTCATCGACCCCGGGGCCCTCAAGGTACGCGACGAAGTGCTGGCGGCACGCCGGCCCCCGGCGCGGGAGGCGGGGGAGTAGCGGTCTTTGTCGGGTCGGGTCTTGACGCCGCGGGCCAAACTCCCTATAATATAAACTGACTTTCCTCGATAGCTCAACGGTAGAGCACCCGGCTGTTAACCGGGGGGTTGCAGGTTCGAATCCTGCTCGGGGAGCCATGCGGGTCCATAGCTCAACGGTCAGAGCGGCGGACTCATAATCCGTTGGTTCCAGGTTCGAATCCTGGTGGGCCCACCAGCGTGGCCCCATCGTCCAGTGGTTTAGGACATCGGTCTTTCAAGCCGAAAACCCGGGTTCGAATCCCGGTGGGGTCACCAATCTTCCACAAAGAGTGGGCGATTAGCTCAGGGGGAGAGCACATGCCTTACAAGCATGGGGTCGGAGGTTCAAACCCTCCATCGCCCACCAGAAAGGAGTAGTGCGAGTAAATCGGGTGGCCGCGGGTACCGTTTATGGTGCCTGAGGAAAGTCCGAGCTCCACAGGGCAGGGTGCTGGGTAACGCCCAGTGGGGGCGACCCCAAGGAAAGTGCCACAGAAATGCAGACCGCCGGCGCTGCGGCGACTTTTTCCCGTCGGCCGTGGGGCCGGCAAGGGTGGAACGGTGCGGTAAGAGCGCACCAGCGGTCAGGCGACTGGCCGGCTAGGTAAACCCCACCCGGAGCAAGACCGAATAGGGGGACAATGGAGTGGCCCGCTCCGTCCCCGGGTAAGGTCGCTTGAGGCGTCAGGTAACTGGCGTCCCAGAGAGATGGCCACCCTCGACAGAACTCGGCTTACAGATTTACTCGCGCTAGTTTTAAGCCCAAACCCGGCCCGGCGCGACCGGCCGGGTTTAAACTTTACGGGGAGGCTCAATTCCGTGCACAACGTCATCACCTTGCGCTACGAAGGGGACGAGGAGTTCAAGGCCATGCTACAGGAGGTGGGCTGCCCGCGCTCCCTGGCCGAGGTCAAGGCTTACGTGCGGGGCGTCCTGGCCGCGCCCCGCATGGTGCCGCCCCTGGACGTCCTCCACCACATCTTCAACCGGCAGCGCATCGTCTTTCCCACCCGCGAGAAGGCCGAGCGCTTCGTGATCAATTTCCTGGGACTGTGGGACGAACTGGCCAGCACCCAGATGCAGGCCGGCTTTTTCCGGCACCCCCGGGGGGAATATCCGGCCACGGCGGAAGGCCTCCTGCGCCGCATCCAGGACACGGGGACCGAACTGGAGGCCTTCCTGCAGGGGCTGGACCTGGGCGGCGCGGACCCGGAGGAGTTTCCGGCCGAGGGCCGGGAGGCCCTGGAGCACATGGGGCAAGCGGCGGCCCTGATGGACCGTTACAAAGAGGTGCTCCAGGCAGAGGTGCCGGCCGAGCGCCATGTGGCCGAGGCCATGGAGGTCTTCGACCGGCTGGACGAGGTGCTCGAGTCCTGCATGCTGGCCATGGCCGTCAGCCTGGCCGCGGCCCGGCGTAGCGCCGAGTAGCGCGCCACGGGGGTTCAGAGTCTGTAGGCGGTGCCGGTGGGCACGCGCCAGGTGCGTCCGCCTGGCAATTCCAGCAGGGTGAGGAAGAAGCCGTAGGCGGCCCCGGTGTCCACGGCGATCTTGTCCCCGGCGAACCACACTTCGGGACTGCCCGTGAAGAACACCGTGGGCGTGTGGCCGAAGATAACGGTGCGATCCGCCAGGCCGGTGGGGAAGGCGTAGAATTCCTCGCGGATCCACAGGAGGTCGTCCGGCGACTGGTCCGCCAGGGCCCGTCCCGGCCGCAGGCCCGCATGCACGAAGACGTAGGGCTCGCGTTCGTAGTACAGGGGCAGGCCCTCCATCCAGGAAACGTCGGAGAGCAGGACCTCCCGGCCGGCCCGCCGGTAGCCGGCCAGGGTGGGCCCGCCGCCGTTCCACAGGTAGACGTTTTCCTCGAGCTCGCCCGTCAGATAGTCGAGGAGCATCTGCTCGTGGTTTCCCTTGAGGGCCACGGCGCCGGCGGCCACCAGTTCCTGCACCGTGGCCACCACCTCCACCCCGTGGGGCCCGCGGTCGATGTAATCCCCGAGCAGGACCAGCAGATCCACCCCCGGCCGGTAACCGGCCTGCCTGAGCAAGCTCACCAGGGCCTCGTGGTGCCCGTGGATGTCGGCCACCACCAGGATGCGCTCCGCCAAGGACTACCACTCCCTTAGGCACTAAACTTTTCCAGGCGGCGGCCGTGGGCGAGCATGAGGGCCATGAGGTGCACCGCCCGCATGCGCCCCAGGCTGCCCCGCTGGCAGGCGTGCTCGGTGAAACCCGCCGCGTCGCGGTCCGGCCGCACCCAGGACGAATAAAGCAGCAGGGGCACGGGGTGCCAGCTGTGGCTGCGCAGGACCGAGGGGGTGGAGTGGTCTCCGGTGATCACCAGCACGTCGGGCTTAAGCCCCAGGAGTTCCGGGACGTGCCGGTCGAATTCCTCCAGCACCGCCACCTTGCCCGCGGCGTTGCCGTCTTCACCCCGGGAGTCCGTGGCCTTCACGTGCACGAAGAAGTAGTCGAAGTCGGCCCAGCGCTCCCGCAGCACGGCCAGTTCGTCCGCCACGCTTTCGCCCGGCGTGGCCAGGATTTCCATGCCGGCCAGGGCCGCCAGTCCCCGGTACATGGGATACACGGCGATGGCCGCGGCCCGCAGGCGGTACAGTTCCGGAAAGGGGGGCAGCGCGGGCAGGGAGGAGAACCCGCGCAGCAGGGGGAAGTTGGTCCGGGGTTCGTCTCCCAGCACTGCCGCGGCGCGCGCCACGAACTCGGCGGCCACGGCCGCGGTTTTTGCGGCCGCCTCGTGGAGGGGCCGCGGGGGATGGGGCGGCACGCCCTCCTTCTGGGGATCGGTGTCCGTCACCCTCTCGTCCAGGCCGGGTCCCCGGAAGATGACGGCAAAGCGGTGCTCCTTGACGGGCCTCACGATCACCCGCACGTCTCCCACGGCCGGGATGACCTCCTGCAGGCGCCCGCACACGCGGGCCGTGTGCTCCGTAGCCGGTCGCCCGGCGCGCCGGTCCCGCACCACGGGCGTGCCGTTGGCGTACTCCACGGTGGCGAAGTTGCCCCGCACGGCCACGTCTCCGGGTTCGAGGGTGAGGCCGATGCCCAGGGCCTCCAGCACCCCGCGCCCGATCACCCACTCCAAAGGTTCGTAACCGAAAAGGGCCAGGTGCCCCGCGCTGCTGCCCGGGGTGATGCCCGGCAGCACCGGGTCTATCAGGCCCAGGGCCGAGGCCCGCGCCAGGGTGTTGAGATTGGGCAGCCGGGCGGCCTCCAGCTCCGTCAGACCGCCCAGTTCGGGCACCGGCAGACCCCCCAGCCCGTCCAGTACCACCAGCAGGAGCTTGGTGTCGGCGGGCTGCACCAGCGTGGCCAGCAGTTCGTGTACGGGCCGCAAACGGACTCCCTCCCCGTTTTTGCCGGCCCGCCCGTGTCGGCCGTCCCGTGCGGTGGCGGTGCCGGCTTTCCTCCCGCGAGGAAAGGCCTATACTTATTAGGCGCCCCCCGAGCAAATCCTGTTCCCGGAAGGACCGTGGAAAGTTTTCCCTGCGCAGAGCTCAGCCGACCGGGCCCCGGGTTTCGGGGCGGCGCAGGTACCTGGCCAGGCGGTTGAGGCGGTAGTAGAGGTGCTTCAGGGGCCACCGCACCACCCGGCGGTACACGGCCGACGGCAGGGCGGCCGCAAGGAAGAGCCCGAGCCAGACCGTGGGGCTCCAGGGCCCGAACTTCAGGGCCGCGCCGAAGTCCGCGCGGGCCCCCTGCCGGTCCCCACCGGTGAACTGCAGGTAGCCCCAGGTGCGGTGAAAGTTGAAGTACAGCCGGCGCCTGGTGGCCGGGTCCAGGTCCGGCGCCGCGGACAGCAGCTTTTCCAGGGCCCGCCGGCAGTGCTCGCGCACCAGGGCCCGGTGGGCGGCCGTGAGGCTGGCCGGGTGGGTACGGTGCAGGACCAGGGGCTCGGGTACGTAAGCGCAGGGGTAGCGTCGGGCCACCCGGATAAAGAAATCCCAGTCCTCGCAGCCCCGGAGCGCCTCGTCGAAAACCCCCACGGCCTCGAAGACCTCCCGCCTGAAGATGGTGGTGGAGGGCCACACGAACTCCCCGGCCACCAGCCGACGGTAGATCCAGCCCTCCGAGGCGCATCCCAGGCCGTCCGAGAGGCGGTGACGCGTGGGGCGTAAAGCGGCGTCGGCGTGCCACCCGTCGCAGTAGGCCCAGGCGGCCCCGGGCCTTTGCCTCAGGGCCGCGAGCTGGCGGGCCAGTTTCTGGGGCAGCCAGGCGTCGTCGGCGTCCAGAAAGGCCACCCACTCCCCGCGCGCCCTTATGATGCCCTCGTTGCGGGCCGCGGATACGCCCCGATTGCCTTCGAGACGCACATAGGCCACCTCCGGGTGGCGCCGCGCCAGCGTTTTAGCCACCGCCGGCGTGGGGTCCGTCGAGGCGTCGTCCACCACCACGACCTCCAGCACGGGTGCGGTCTGGGCGAGCACGCTCGCCACGGCCCGCTCCAGAAAGGCCGCCGCGTTGTAGGCCGTCACCACCACGGAAACTTTTTTCCGTTCCATCGCCCCGAGCCCGAACGAAAAGGTTTTTCTGCCACTGAACGTCAGTTGCAGTCCCCTTTATTATACTGAAATCGCACTTTAATATCACCCGGGGAGAAGGATTCGGCAGGCAGGCGGGGAAAACTTTTACACGTCGCCACCGAGCGGCACAAAGGGACAAAGGGCGGTGATGGCGGACGTGCGCCTGACGGTTACCTTCGGCGGCGAGGTGGAAGTGCCTCTGCCCGTGCACTACAACCACCACGTGCAGGCCATGATCTACCGGCAAATCCGGCAGCCCGCCCTGAGGGATTTCCTGCACCAGCAGGGTTTCGCCCTGGGCGGCCGGCGTTTCAAGCTCTTCACCTTCTCCCGCCTGCTGGGCCGGCCCCGGCTCCACCGGGCCTCCCAGCAATTGGTCTTCAGGCCACCCATCCACCTGGTGATATGCTCGCCCGTGCCGGTGGTGCTGCAGGAAATCGCCAACGGCCTGCTGCGGCAGGGGCGGGTGTGGGTGGCCGGGGCCTCGCTGGAGGTGCAGGAGGTGAAGGTGCGCGACAACGTGGTGCGCAACCGCGAGGTAGTGGTGCGCATGCTGTCGCCCCTGGTCACCTACAGCACGGTGCCCGTGGGCGAAGGTTCGTACACCTACTACTATTCGCCCTTCGAGCCCCGGTTCCGCGAGCTGGTGCTGGCCAACCTGGCCAGGAAGTACCTGCTGGTCTTCGGCCGGCCCGCCGACGAGTCCGGATTCGAAATCGTCGCGGAGCGGGTGGGCCCCGCGGACCTCAAGATCGTCAACTACAAGGACACGGTCATCAAGGGCTGGATGGGCACGTACCGGCTGACCGGGGATCCCCAATTGCTGGAGATGGCTCTGAGCGCGGGCCTCGGCGCCAAGAATTCCCAGGGCTTTGGCTGCTGCGAACTGAGGGGGGAGTGAGATGCTGGAGGCGGTGAGCCTGCTGGGCCGCGTGCTGGCGGAAGGAGACCGAGACGTCGTGGCGGACCTGGTGCAGGAGGTGCGTCGGCCTCCCAGGGTGGAGCGGGTGTACCTGGTGAGGCTGGACTTCCGGGACGACGGGCTCTCGGCGGACCTGGAAGAGGTGGGTGCCGGGACCGCGCTCCGCTACCGCTGGGTGGGCAACGCCGTGGGCAACAGGCCCCAGATGTTCCTCACCACCGACAACCTGTCCTATCTGGTGGGGCCGAGCCCGGCCAACCTGGCGGCGGCCCTGGAACGGATGGGCCTGGAAAACACGGGCCTTTACCAGAAGGTCGCCGCCATCCTGGAGCGCTTTTTCGGCACGCTGCCCGACGGGACCAGGGTGCTGGACCTGGAGGCCCTGGGCTGGGCGGCGCCCGGCACCCTCAGGCGGTGGTGGGACGGCGAGCGCAAGGCACGGGAGGTGCACAAACTGCTGGCCGGCGCGGTCCAGGAGCGGGTGCTCGCGGAACTCGGTGTCTCGGCCAAAGAGGTGGCCCTCTGGACCGTGTGCTTCCGGGGAGAGCCGCTGGCCGCGGACCCCACCTATGACCGGGCCATCCTGCACTACAAGGAGGCCGCCTTCGCCGCCACGGGTGCCGGCACCCGGACCGGCACCTGTTCGGTGTGTGGGGCGCGCGACCGGCGGGTGAGCCACGACCTATCCCGCCTGGACTTCCTGAAATACTACATCACCGATAAGCTCGGCTTCGCCTCTGGGGTGAGCGAGGAGGGCTTTGCCCGGAACTTCCTGGTCTGCGCGGAGTGCTTCCGGGGTCTGATGGTGGCGGAAAAGTACGCCCGGCAGCGCCTGAACGTGCGCGTCGGGCCCCTCAACTTTCTGGTGCTGCCGGCCTTCCTGGTGCCGGTGGACCTGCGGCGCTGCGACGCCGAGGGCTGGGCCGCGCGGCTGCACGCCCGCGTTTGGGCTCTGGCCGACACGGCCGCCTGGCTGGAAAGCATCGGAGGGGACCGCGGCCTGGAGGCCGAACTGGCGGACCTGGCTGACGAGATGCCCCACGAGAATGTGGCTTTGCTGAACTTCCTGTTCTACCAGAAGAGTCAGAGCGAGTTACGGGTGCTCCGCCTGGTGAAGGACGTGGCGCCCGGCCGCGTTTCCCACCTTTTGAGGTCGGCCCACCGGCTGGCCAACCGCGCCACGGGATTGCTGGGGGCGGAGGAGCGGCGTTGGTGGCTCGACCTCACGGGCATATACCAGTTGGTACCGTTGCGCACCGGGAGGGGGGTGGAGCACAAAAACCTGCTCCACATTTACGAGGCCCTGCTCACCGGCCGGCCCGTGGGGTACGACTTTCTGATCGCGCAGTTCCTGGCCCTGGCCAGGATCTACCTCACCGGGCAGTTCGAGGGTACCAGCGTGCGCCGGCCGGGGCCCGGGTTCGAGGGGGTGGAAATGGCCTTTCGGCTGCTCCAGGCCAACCTCCTACTGAGGCTGCTGCGCGAAGAAAACCTGCTGGAGGGAGGGATGTCTTTGGACGGTCAGCTCGTGTTGCACCTCGAGGGGCCTATGAAGGACTACCTGGCGGAAATGCGGTACACCGGCCCCCAGGCGGCCCTGTTCCTGCTGGGCTACCTCATCGGCGAGGTGGGCAAGGGCCAGCTGCGGGCCGGGCACGAGGGCAAGCCGGTGCTGGAAAAGATCAACTACCAGGGCCTGAGCTGGCCCAAGGTCATGCAGCTGAGCAACGAGATCGTGGAGCGGCTGCGCCAGTACGACCGCCTGCGCTACAACGAGCGCCTCTACGCCGAGATGAAGCGCCTGCTGGACGCGCACCGCGGCGACTGGTCACTTACGCCCCAGGAGAACACCTTTTACATTTTGTCGGGGTACGCCTACGGCATACGGGCCGCCGACCGCGAGTGAGCCGGGCTCGGGACCGGTCCCGTCCGCGGGCCCGGGGCCACAAACGAATCTGGCAAAGGGAGGTATGAGCGGTGCCCCAAGTGATCCGCGCAAACGGAGAGATCCTGTTTCTCTACGACGCCACCATGTGCAACCCCAACGGAGATCCGGACGACGAGAACCGGCCGCGCATGGATACGGAGCGGGAGCGCAACCTGGTGTCGGACGTGCGCCTCAAGCGCTACATCCGCGACTACCTCCAGGACCGGGGGTACACCATCTACGTGACCAAGGCCGAAGGTCTGGTGATTGCCACGGACCGGCTCAAGCAGGTGCTCGGGCGGGAGGACCAGCCCACCCGCCGCGACCTGCCGGAACTCCTGGCCAGACTCATCGACGTGCGCCTTTTCGGGGCCACCATGCCGGTAAAGGGCGAGCGCCGGGGCGAGGGCGAGGCCATCAACCTCACCGGGCCCGTGCAGTTCAACTGGGGCTACTCCCTGAACCGGGTGCAGCTGGTGGAGTCCAACACCATCTCCTCCCAGTTCGCCTCCGAGGAAAGGGCCCGGCAGGGCACCTTCGGCAAGGACTACCGTCTGTACTACTCGTTGATCGCCTTCCACGGCGTCATCAGCGCCCGGCGGGCCGAGGTAATGCAGCGCCTGGCGGACGGGCGGCCGGACGTGGCTACGACCGAAGAGGACCTGCGCCTGCTGGACGAGGCCATGCTGAAGGCCATACCGCTGCAGGCCACACGGAGCAAGGTGGGACAGTACCCGCGCCTTTACGCCCGCTTCGTCTTTACCGACGCGGAAACCTTTATGGGGGATCCCCGGCCGAATTTGAGGCTGGAGTCGGACCGCGGCCTGCGCTCCGTCGCCGAGGCCACCCTGGAAATCGGCGGCATGGCGGAACGGCTGGCACGGGTGAAGGACCGGATTGAGCGCGTGTACGTCTGGCAGGACCCCGAACTGCGCACCACCGTGAACGGCCGCCCGCTCACCCTTCCGGCCTGGCTGGAGGAAGTGTGCGGGGCCGAGAGGGTGGTGCACCCGGGAAAGGACTGAGAGCCTTGGCCCGCGTCGCGGTATTCGACCTGTGCGGGCCCGTGGCCCACTTCCGAAAGTACTACACCAACTCGTCCTCCCTGACCTACGGCTTCCCGCCGCGCACGGCCCTGATGGGCGTGGTGGCGGCCGTGGCGGGCCTGGAGCGCGACGCCTACTACGAGACCCTAGCGCCGAACCGAGCCTCCTTCGCCGTGGTCAGCCTGACCCCGGTGCGGCGCCTGATCCAGACCGTCAACTACGTGCGCACCAAGGGGGAGGACCTGGCGCGCCTGCGCGGCCTGGGCGCGGCCCGCGGCACCCAGGTGCCGCTGGAGCTGCTGCTGCCGGCCGGCGAGCACCCCACCCTGCGCTTCCGCGTGTTCTTCGGCTGCGCGGACCGGGCCCTGTGGGAGGAAGTGGCGGCACGCCTGCGCGACCGCCGGCCCTACTTCCCGCTGTACCTGGGCCTGACCGAGTTCATAGCCGAGGCCGAACCGGTGGCCCTGGCCGGTCCGGATGATTACGAAGCGGTGCCGCCCGGAGTGGTGGTGGCCCTGGACTCGGTGCTGAACGCCGGGTTACTGGACGGGATAATGCTGGGCCGCAACGGAGGGCCGGGCCCGCGCTTCGTGCGCGAACGGGCGCCCTTTGCCTTCGGCCCGGGCCGCACCCTCGAGCCGCCGGCCGATATGATCTACGAGGCCGGAGCCCGGCCCCTCCCCGTGCGCCTGCGCTGCGCGGCGTACCGGTTTCGGCTGCCCGACCGCACCTGCACCGTGGCCTTCATGGAGGGAGACCTGTGCGCTACTTCGCCCACAAGGACGAGGGGAGGCGCTATCTCTTAAGCGCCCACCTGGCCGCCGTGGCCGCGGCGGCCGCGGCCAGGCTGGACTCCTGGCCCCGGGGCCGGGAACTGGTGCTCCCGGCCCTGGTGGCCGGCTTTGCCCACGATTTCGGTAAGTACACCGGGTTCTTTCAGAGATACCTGGAACTGGGCGAGGCCGCGGAGCACAGGCACCACGCCCTCATTTCGGGGCTGTGGGCGGCCTTTTTGGCGCAGGAACTGGGCCTGGCCGAGGACTGGCGGCTGCTGGCCTTCCACGCCGTGGCCTACCACCACCGCGACCTGGACCACCCGGAGCGGCTGCTCGTCGCGCCCCGGCGCCTGAGGGACCCCTGGGAGACCCTCGCTCCCGACGAATTCCGGCGCCTCCGCAGCCTGCGGGCCCAGGTGGAAGACCTGG